>Ga0307509_10003694_pt1 | contig 22903 bp, 14 predicted proteins | sample 10_EM_MG_FD_202245 | JGI IMG/M metagenome (GOLD analysis project Ga0307509, IMG submission 202245) | Populus trichocarpa ectomycorrhiza microbial communities from riparian zone in the Pacific Northwest, United States - 10_EM | ecosystem: Host-associated > Plants > Roots > Unclassified | place... | reverse complement strand
ATTTGTACACACTTGGTTCGGGTGATTGAGCAAAGATTGCTAAATTTTGCAAAATTGTATTTAATTGATCTCAATTCAGCTGATTTTGCCAAAGCAAGTTTTCCTGATGTTGATCGTGTCACAATTCGATCACATGACCTCATCAATTGTGAACGACATCTACCTTATAGCAGAAGTGAAAAATTATTACATATATTGCAAAAGATTTGATGAATTGTAACATTGAAAAAATAGAAAGGAATTTCTGGATGTGAACTGGGTTCTGTGAAGAGAAAATGTCAAAGAAGACATAAAGAAAGCAACCAGTATTAAAGCAGCTTTTTGAAGGGGGGTAGCATGAATTATGCTGTATATCATGCAAAAGAGCAACACAAGCAGTTCAACACAAGAAGACAAGTTTGTGCAAAGGGGGAGCAGGTTCATCTAAGAGACTCAGAGCATTAATACTTTTTGTAAATGATAATAGCTGGACAATACTCACTGAAGACTTCTATCACCACTTGCATTGTACCTCTAATTGAGGTTATCTGTAACATACTATTACACTCACATGCCCTTCTGTCCTGTTCCACCCTCTTTCTATATCTTCTGACCATTATATCCTGCTCCTGCCATCTTTCTTGTTTTCTGCCTACCCTGACTTCTGCTTGCTTCTGTCTCTCTCATTATGTTCCTTGCATTATTCTGGTATTTATTATTGTTATTTATTATTTCCTTTGTCCCCTCTTGTCTCCATTGTAGCTACTTGTTACTGTTTGCTCCTACTATTTTATAGTTCATAAATTTAGTAAGATTATCTTAGCTATAATATCAAGTAACCTTCTTCTGTTCTTGCTTTGCTCTTATTAGTCTTGTTTCCACATGCTCCAGCTGGGCCTTGGCCCAGCCTTGTCCATCCAAAATAGGGTACTGGAAATCCATGAGGGCACAGCATCTGTGCTGAAGCCAAGCCCTCTGTTTTGCATGTATCTTGCTCCTGAGAACGTTCTGAGATATCTCTTGTCCTGATTTTCCATACTTCAGCACCTGTTTCCACAGTACCTCAGCACATACTTTACATCATCTTTGACTGTAAGATATCCCACAAAAGACACATTGGTATTTTACATCCTTGCTTCTTTATTTCAATCTGACAAATTGAACCACTATTAGATACAGTTTAGACAGTGTCAAAAGCTATTGGACTCACAAATTTTGTGGTTTTTTTTATATTGTGAGCTAGGGGTTCTGCACATTCAGTCTGAATGATATGAGGATCACTATAGTAGAGGCAGTGGATAAATATGACAGTACTTAATGAAGGACAGTTATTTTGACCAAAGTATTGAAAGAAATAAAGAGACACATACAAGCAATATTGATACCTGCCCTCTATGTTAACATACAAGCTGTTGTTGCCTTCATCATCAAATGGGGGGACATCAAGCAACTCAGTTAGTGCTTGAAAGTCTGGTTCAGTTCAGTCTTTTTGCCTATTTTTAGCAAGACCAGAGACTGAGACTGGTTTATAAATATTTCAGAATCTCCAAAACTGAACTGGACTGCAAAAAACTGGTCTAGACTGGTCCAGATCAGTCTTTAGACCAGTCTTGGTCTTAACCAGTTTAAACCAGTTAAGACTGGTTTTTTGGTCCTAAATTTAGAAATTTTCAACAGTTAAACTCTTTGAATAGATGTAAGGTTTAAGTATAGCCCAAGAACAATGACTCGGAATTAACACATTTCCAATAGTCAAATTTCATGATCTAAACTTTTGACAAAATTTGAATATCTAAGTCAGTTTGGGGTCAATTTAGATGTTTTTGGGCTACATTTGAAGGGGTAATCATGCAGTATAAAAGACTGGTCTAAACTAGTTTAAACCAGTCCATATAGACTGGTCTTTTTGCAGTCTTGAGACTGGATTTCCAAGCATTAAACTCAGTGTCCTTGCACACAAAATATATGAGAATGGTCATTCAACTGTTAAACACACAAAATTCTTTAATTTACTCACTGAATCAGAATGATTTGACCATGATTCAAACCATTTTGTGATTTTCTGTTGTATTGTTAACTATAGGTATATAAGTAGTTAGTGGCAAACTCAGACTATGGTGAAAACAGCCTCTTATCTCCAGATGCAGATCAAAGTTGGATTATATACCTGTAACACTGTGCCAAAAGGATATACTTAGTTATGGTTTGACAGTGGTCATATGAGATAATAGATAACAGGAATTATACCAGCTCATACTGCAGCAATAAATATGAGTGAAGATTATATAACATTTTTCCCTAGTACTACAATACTGCTCATGTCTAACAGCTCTTGCTTCACAACTATCAACCACCATCCCCCCATTGTGAGTTTTATACTGTTCTTTGAATCACCTTTTTTTATCTGTTGTGAGGATTATGACTGTGTAAAATTGGCTGGAGTCAGTTTTTTCTCATGACCATGACTGAATTATTGTTTGTCAAATCCTTGATCCCTATATCAATATACAATATATTGCATAGCAGAAGGTAACTCTGAAATCAAATGGTGATCTCTGCATCAGTAAAATAGGTTTAGGAGTGTCCAGAGACAAGTTTGTTGTGTGTCATACTTCAACTTTATATTTTTAGTTATTAACTTTAGCACAGATGCATGCCATGATGATTTCCTGGATTCATTTTCCTTGGTTTCAATATCCAAAATCCTTCAGGCATTTGATGTCAAAAGGATGGCTTCTTTTGAAAATGATGAATATTTAATATTAATGGCAGTTGGTATGATCCCATCTTCAATCTCTGGATTCTTTCTTTTGATCATTTTGTAGAGAGATGTATTGAAGCACCTCCACCTTCAGGACAGGAAAAATAAAGAACAAGTTGGATATTCAGAGTCATCTTTTGTCCACAACAGGATTATTGTTTGCCAAACCCTTGACTTCTGTGTCAACAATCTTCAATATATTGCATGGCATGAGGCAACTTGTGAATATAATAATAGCCTCCATATCAGTAAAATAGGCTTAGTGATGCATAGAGGTGACTTTCTTATGCATCATTCATTCAATTCTTTGCTATGAACCTCCCCCTATATTTCCTGTTTTCACCAGGCTCTGACATCCTTCATGCCATTCAGATTGACAAGATGGCTTCCTTCAAGAGTGACTGTTCAGTATTGACAGTTGTTGGTGAGATTTTCAAGTTTTCCTTCTTCAATATTTGATTTTCTTTTGATACTTATGTAGGGAGATGCAATGCTTGGTCTGCATCGTATTGCATTCACCTCTGGCAAATTGGCAAGGAATGTGAAGAGCAGATCAAATATTGGAAAGAACTAATGGCTTATGCATAGAATTGGTTGGCTTTTGCCCTAATATCTATCAAATCTCAATATCATAACTCTCTTCTCATCTCATCCAAGAATGAGAATGCCATCTCAAGCATGGCTAGCAGTTTCATAAGCACAGTTGTTCAAGTGCATCGGTGTGGCTTCAGCAGTGAGAAACCTGAAGAGTTGTAAACAAAGTGTTATCCAGTTCATGGTCTGAGTGGTCTGAATGTTGTTTGTGCATTCCACTTTCTTTACTTGTTTCCCTCTGACTTATTTATAATTAATTTTACTATTTCATTCCTTTCCTCTCCATAATCATTTTTATTCCAAGTTCTTAATATACAATCACCACTTCATCTCATTCTCCAAGTTGGTATAGCCCAAGTTACTCTTAGTATAGCAGTCTGTAATTTTTTAGTTGTACAATTTCATCTCTGTGTTTATCTTGACACAACAGGCAAGTAGATCTCCAATTGCTTGAATGGAGTCACTATTCAACACACTATCCCTCCAATCAATGAAGTGTAACAAATGTCACATAAATGATTCTCATTGTTTCTTGTCAATCTTGAATGAGTATGTCAAGCTAGCTGGTAATTATTGGACCAAGCTTTTGACAATAATCTAGTCAGGATGTGTGTGGCACTGAAACAAAGAAATGTAATATTTATATATCTAAAATCTTACAGCTCACATGATGAGCAACATCAGCAAATTGTCTGAACTCTTGCATTGGAAATGTATGCAGTTGCCTTCACCTCATAAGCAATGAAATTGATCACAAGATCAGAAATCAAATGCAACAGAATAGAATGATTGGCCATATCTTGTGGAGTTCTCATCAGGAAAATGCGCAATTACTTAAGCTGACTTAAATATAGTTAAATGTCTTACTTTCAGTAATTTAAGGCAGGTTTTTTACTGAAATTCACTATGCAACGCAATTTAAGAACATTAAGTCCACTTTAAATCATTATTTCCAGCCAATATATCTAGTGATCCAAGTCATTTCAGTCATTCTAAGGCATATTAAGTCATTTCAGACTATACATAGAATATTCAATCATTATATTCAATTACTCTACTATATAATTTTTCTTGTAGACAAGGATACGGTAGATATTGGATCTGTGTTAATGTGAGCAGCTCTCAGATACAAAAATCCTAAAATCAAGCATGTTCAGGATTGGAAGGTGGTGACAGAAGAGAACTCTAAAATGAGCACAAATACTTGTTTCAGGGTGGGTGGTGGACCTGGTGGTAGCAGCCAGAGAAAAAGTCAGAACCCTGGAAATGAGCATGAACATGCTCAATTTTGGAGTTGGCTATGGCAGGTGGAGGGCAGTCAGAACTCTGAAATGAGCACAAATCCTTGTTTCAGGGTTGGAGGAATGATGGAGGTGGCCAGAGAACAGTCAGAACACTACAAATGCTCACTTTCAGTATGGGAAGGTGGCAAAGGACAGTCAGAACTCTGAAATGAACAGCTGCTCATTTTGGGAGTTCTGATGTTTCCTGGCTGCCACTACCATTCTCCACCCCCAAAAGTGAGCATAAGCAGTTATCTGTTCATACTCAGAGTCAAGAGGTGGTTGCAGCAGAGGAGGACACTCTGAATCCAAAAAGAGCATTCACATTCACTCCAGAGTTTGGAGACAGTACCAGGGGCCAGAGAGCACTCAGAACCCTGAGATCGAGTATGAATGTACTCAATTTTGGGGTTAGGAGGTGGTGGCAGCAGGAAAGAGCACTCAGAACCCAAAATGATCATTGTGCTCACTTCAGGGTTCGAGAATAGTAGCAGGGGCTAGAGAATATGGTCATATACCATGGTGACTTTGTGGCAGATGAGCTCTATATATAGTGCTTGCAGGCATGGCAGGTAGCCTTGCCATATTGGCCTTTTGGCTCAGTTAGTAAATCACTACTGCAAGGGTGGTTGTTACAAACACTCAGAACCTCAAAATTGACTGTGAATGTACTTGATTTCAGGGTTGGGAAGTGGTGGTGGCAGGGAAAGGGCAGTCAGAACTCCAAAATGAGTATTTGTGCTTGCTTTGGAGATAGTGGTGGCAGCAGACAGGACCCTGAAAACAAGCAGTTATGCTTTCCTTCAGTGTCAGAATTTCAAAAACAATCAGAACAGGCTCATTTTTGGGATTGGAAGGCTGACAGGGGTTAATCCATATGTGTAGAATAAAACTTTAAATAAAAACATACATTCTTGGGGGAAATGGCATCCATTCCCCCAGTCCTTGTCCTTGTTGTTTCTTACTGTGGGCTTGTGGCATTATGCTGAGGATGGTGGTAGGTGTTGATGGCATAGGAAGTGCAGCAGCTGATGGATATGCCAGAAATGGTGGGTCATGGGAAAAAGGACTTAGGACTTTTCAAGGATGTTATAATTATTTTAGACATCTAGTCTTCTTCCAGTGCCTAAACATATAAAAATATTATGTATTGGACCTCAAAATTACTGTAAAATTGAGTAGAATGTATTTGTATACTTTCCAGAATTTTTTAACATTTTCTCCCTTAGAACCCTGTATCACTTAATCAATTTTAAGTTTACTGAACTTTGTAACTTGTAAAATAGCCCCTTCACTTAAACTCACCTAAACACTTAAAATCACTTAAGACTCCTTACTTCTTTAAAAAAATACAAATTCAAAAGTTTTGTCCTTTTCTCTTTTAGAGACTTGTATCACAGAATGTACTGGACACCTTTGGAAGGACTTAGGCAAATCACAATGCTTCAGAACATGTTTCCACCATGGTCAGTTACTTATTATACTCCAGTTCTACTTTGGATGACACCACATATTTTATTCTTGCCTATATGCCTTTATGATATTCTACCCTATGCTCTCCATTACTATCTTTCCAGACTTGTTCTACATGAAACACATTTTTAGTATATATACCTACTTGTGTCTATCTGTAACTCGAGTCTGAATATCAACTTTGGTTTCTGCCTCTTTTTTCAGTCTGACTCAGCTTTCCAAATAAGGACACTGTGTGCAATGAGAATGCAACTCAGGAGTTGAAGCCAAGTTCTTGTCCATATTCCAACCCACTTCTGACACTCTTCCAACCCATCCCACATCACCCAACCTGACCCAAAACACATCTGTAACATTAGTGCTTGAAATTCTGATCTGGTCCAGTCTTTTGCCCAAATTTGGCAAGACCAAGACCAAGACCAGTTTTTACAGATTGATGGACCAGAAAAAACTGCACTGAACTGGTGTAGACTGGTTCATTGCAGTTTCGATCAGTTTTTTGCAGTTTTGAGACTGGTTGAGACCAGTTACAGTCTCAACCAGTTGCCAGCTGGTCTAGACCAGTTCACATGGGCATAAAATGCCTAAAACAAGACCATAGACTACCCCATATATGTATGCTTTGATGATATAATGTCCTCCACCTCAATCCATGCTGAAAGATCCACATCATCACATAGGAGCTTCTCAAAATCAAACTGCTCAACCTCTTCCATCTGTGAAACAGTCCAAGCCACTATATCATACAGATCTGGGCCCCACACAGATTTCATAATCACAAGTTCCTTGAAAACAACATGACCCAAAGATGCTTGGCAGTCTGTTGCAATTTGCTTGCTGCCTGAGAAGAGTTGTTCACATGGGACAGAAGAAGCCTGGGCTGGAAGCACATCAATTGCAATGTATGCAAGTGTCAGATACAACTGTGCATGATCCTAGATGACATTAGCAAGTGGATTATTAACAAAATGTTGAAAAATATGATACCTGCCACCATTTGACAAGATCAGTGTCTTTTGTCACATCCCTTTGCATGCTACCCAGATAGTGGTGCAATTCAGAAGCCCAGCCTTCTTGCACTGTTACGCACTAATCACCTGAGATACTTAATCAGTGAGGTCACTATGCTTGCAGTGTTTAAAACACTGGTGAACAGACGTGTTCACTAACAACAGTGGTAGCCAAGACTTTTGCGGGCTCAAAGTGTGCTGAGAGAATCAATCAAGCGACTTAATGAATAGACCTGGTTTGCCTCTCAGAGATATGGTGTGATTCTCAAGGTAGAACAGGTAATAATAAACTGAGGATCTACTGACAAGAAGTCCGAGTATTTATACTACACAACTTGTATTACAAAGCATAGAGAACATATTGTGCAAGAATGAGGAATCATCTAAGTAAACATGGTCCATAAGCATATGGCATGATATGAGGCAAGAATAGTATAATAAGATGTAAGGCATAAGAATGGCGCAATATGGAACATCATAGAATATCAAAGAAACAGATGACAAGGAAAAGTAAAAATAACCATAACATGCACATCATCAGTAAGTAGGGTTTTATGGAGTTTCTCAAACTCTGACAAAATGTGACAAAATGGAACCATCTGAGTTAGCAGCTGCATCTATGTGATTGGCTTGCCGAGAAGGGGTGGATCATGGTGACTATAGTACTGGGCCATCTGATCCATGTTACACATATGTACAGTAGTAGTTAGTACCATAATTCCGGACAAAGGAAGAGCATGGCTTACAGTTTTCTCCATGAGCTTTCTTGCCTCATTTTGCCAATCCTTCACATTGAGATCCTCACTTGCAATCTCTGTAGCTTGTTCCTCAGAACCACCCCATGCAAGTTTGATGTATGCCAACTTGTAGTATGGATGAAGTACTTTGGAAAAGGCAATGAGAATCTCCCTTAGACAACCCTTAGAAAGAAAGAAATCTTACCATGTGCAAGAACAAATGCTGGCTTTTCATCTAGCCATGAATAATACTTCCCAATTTTTGCGAGACCATCATCAAGGCCATCTCCATACAGTGCATATTTTGCACTGTAGCACTTCTTCTCCCATTCCATTTGCAGCTCTTCAAGGGCAGGGAGTGCACACCAGAGACTTGGCTGCTTTTCAGAGAAGAAATACTGCTGGATTTGATTAGAGTCCTGAAAGGCAAGTTAGTTCTGGTACGTGGTGTGAGAATGAATTCACTTACTGCAAGAATGTCATGTGCATCAGTTACTCAAGTTGTTACAGATCGGGTGTGGGACAGGTGCAGGTTCCGGAAGGAGTGGAGTACATTTCACTAGCCCCAGTTTTTGGTAGGAATTTCCTGTAATTTACTGGTAATTTACAGGTAATTTCATCTGAAATTCACCAGAATAGATTGCACTGAAGCCTGCCAAATTGTTATTTTCTCATTGTTCTGTTTTTCTTGTAAATTCCTGATAATTTTCCAGTAATTTACAGGGATTACAGAAATTCCTGTAATGTACAGGGCATTTGTCCTTATAGGTGCCCTAGATTAGCTACAGAAACACTAATTTACCAGTAATTCATGAGTAATATACCAGAAATGTTCAAATAAAATATCTGGAAACTGTATTATTATTATTATTATCATTACATAATACAATATAGGGACATGAACAAGATTATGTGTTTTGTTCAGCCCATCAGGTTAAGTCACGTGACACCTCACACGTCAACCAACCTGCATCAAACATCATCAACGCTCTTCACCACCACCACTGCTGGCCTCCCTTGGCATTCCCTGCCTCCCTCACCTTTGCCCCCTCACCACCACCTTCACGACATGTCGACACACGGCTACGATGGCCGACACACGCCCGCCACGATGCCACGTCATCGTGACGCACCAAGGGCACAAACCAGCCACAACAGGTTGAAAATGCGCCGGACGTGACCAGAGACAGAGCAGAGGGTGCAAGGGAAGGGAGGGGAGCACGCAAAGGACAAAGGGCGGGGGCGTACAAGGTACGCCTGTCATTTTTTAACATTTTAATTATATTTAGTAACTTCTGCTTCTTCCACAACAGGATTCCCCTCCGCTGAACATCAAAAACACGCCTGTTCAGGCGTGTCTTGGTGTTCGGTGGCCTCTCTCATCTTTTAGACACGTAGCAGACGCCCAAAAGGGCGTCTGCTACGTGTTTTTTTGGTCCTCTTCTTCCTCACACCTCACCCCTTCCCCATCTCCCCCCCTTCAGATACATTGCAGATGCCCTTTTGGGCATCTGCAACGTATCTCTTTCACCACACACGATGAACATGCCAGATTTGGCATGTCCGTCGTGTTTTTCTGTGTCTGCTACATTTCCTCCCCATTGGAACAGCAACATGCCCATTTTGGGCGCGTTGGTGGTCTTCGACAGGTTTTCCATAGCCAGACACGAAGAAACGTCCAATATGGGACGTTTCTTCATGTCCAGCTACATTCCCTCCACATCAGAACACAAATGGGTACGTTAGTGGTGTTCGGCTGCTTGTCTTTTACCCCAACCCCTCCCTCTAAGCAGACACGAAAACACGCCCATATTTCGCGTCTGCTGCCTACGTCCTCTCCCCACCTCCAATGTGCCCACCTAGGCATGTTGGTGTTTGGTCTCCCCCCTCGCACACTTCTCTCATTCTCCCCTCCTTCCCTTCTCCCTTCCCATCCTTCCATTTTAGTCATTTCCTTTTTAGTTATATTTCCTTTTTGAGTAGATAAGATTTCAGTAGATAAGATTTCTATAGATAAGATTTATGTAGATAAGATAAGATAAAATTAAAATTAAAATGTTATTTTATTGATGAAAAATACCAAGAATATACCAGGAAAATATGGGAAAAAATCAGACAAATAATGAAAAAAATGTAATATAAATTTATAAGAAAAACATAAGGAAAACATCAAAAATTCAGCAGAAAAACATATGAAATAAGTATTAAATCTGGAATACACAAGAAAAACACAAGAAATTACCTGTAAATTACCAGAAATTTCCACCAGAAACTGGGGGTAGTGTGAAGTACTGAAGGAGTGCAGGAAAAAGAGTGGAAGCAGGTTGCAACACGTCAGAAGAACTTCAGAGTGGAACAGAATGTCAGAAAGTTCCAAATTGTGAGTCACACTTTGTCACACTTCTATGATTAGGAATTTTGCTAATTTCAGATCTTGTGAATGCTTGTATCAAAGTGAGAGCTTTTTGGCATAGGATGATTAAAATAATTCAGTTTATTTGTCCTATAGAGTTTTTATGCAGTTTCATTTGCAGGATGAGAGGATATTGAATATTACACCCCATCATTAGGCTTACTGTAAACCTGATTAGGTCTAATTAGGCTGATAATGCCAATAATGCATTTGTGACCTAACACATTATTTTTGTTACCGTGACCATGAAGAATGCCAGTTTCTGCCAACACTACACATTTATTCTGCCAGTTACGTTGTTCAGGAGGTACACTAGGCCTATTATAACTGTTATGCACTGAAATTTCATGGCTAGATGGTGATTCAAGGCCATTTTGCATTTTGTGTAGTTGTCTAATTAGGCTATTTTAAGTTTTCCAATCAAGCAGATAGGGTATGGCTTCAACTCATGCATTGTGCCCTCATGCACACAATGTCCTATTTTGGAAAACTGATCAGACAGAAAAGGAAACAAAGGGGACCAAAGTTGATATTCAGACTGGAGATACAGGAGGAACACAATTGGAGTGACTATATATACTAAGTATATGTTTCATCTGGAACAAGTCTGGAAAGATGGGGAATGGGAACATGTGAAGAACTAGATAAAATGATGAGAGAAACATAGAGGAATATGTGGAAGTCATTCTGAAGTTGGACTGAACTATGCTGAGGTACCCAGTAGTGGCAGAATGTGTTTTGGATATGTTGGAACACATAGAAATTGTCGGAAGGTACAGGAAATTGTTGGAAGACTGCAGAAGATGTTGGAAGGCATGGGAAATCGTCAGAAGCTGTGGAAGACATCAGAAGGTGCAGAAATTGTTAGAAGCTTCGGAACATGTGGCTGGTGACAGGGAAGACTTCCGGAAGCCTTGGTTGACAGATTAGGTGATGTCACGGTACATGATACAAGTCCAATCTTGTTTTACCATCTTGAAAGTGGACCAAGGAATGTGCTTCTCAATGTGATTGTTGCGATGTAAGGACCATACACTTCATCTGCCAATCTTACAAATAATGCAATTGGCTATGTTTTACGTAACTCATGAGTAAATAGTGAACAAAGAAAAAAGATTACCTACCTAATACAGTTTGTTGGCCTGGTCAAGCATCTCGAATGCTGTTCCCCATCGTATATTGCTGTGCAATGGAATCAACCCTTAGTGAATCCACAGCAAATCTGGGTGCTGTGAAAGTACTCAATTTGTTGGCTGGAAGCTTGGATCTTTATTGCAAGGGTACAGATTTCCAAAATAACACCAAGAGAGCCACCTAGAACATGGTTGTCAGGTAGTGTGGGATCGTATTCCCAGATTGCTGTCACATTTTCAACAGCCACAATCTTTGTTATGTTCTTCATCACATCAATGTTTCCAAGGTTCACAACATGCACCAAACAGCTAGGAAGACTTGAGATGGGTCAAGAAGAAGAAAATGAAGCTTTGAACATACAGTAACTGCTGCTCATCACTATTCCATGCAAGGCCACAATGAATGTGAATGTCCTTGATGGTTCTGGTGATTGTATTATTGTTAGACGTGTTATCTAAGGTGGCGGTGTACAGCTGAGTACAAAGAAATTGATCAGATTGTAAAGATATTGAATGTGATCAGGACTCGCCTTTGATCCCTTCTTGGACATGATTCCCACCTGGTCAAGAAGTCTCACTGTATACCAGCCAAGATTCTCACCACTATGAGGGCCTGACAATGCTTTAATCCAATTACCTCTGCCTGCAACCTCCATTTCCCATCCTTCACCTCCATCCAGTGCACAGTCATCCCCTGGAAGCCCATCTTTGTCATATCTGCCAACCAACCATCATCAGTTATCAAGACCTTGCTGGAAGCCTCCTACTTGGGTAAGTGATACAGTTCCTTCTGGAAGATAAAGCTGCTTACAGTGATATCTCTTTTTAGCTCTACCATATGCTTGACAAACTCATTGTGTATGTGTACCTTGACATTGTGGGAGCTCAGAAGATCTAATGTGGTGGATTTTGGCTGCATCACAACAAGGAAATTCTGAAATGCAACACTATCTGCAAGTGCAAGAGGCTACAGGTATGGTCTGAGTTGGTCCTCTGACATTGGCAACGAGATTGAGAGTGTACTTGATTATTAGATGCAATCATTTTTGCAACAGTATGAAGAACACCAGTTCTCATGAACTTGTGGGGACCTATTATGTTTTTGAAATCCAAACTTTGTTGTATTTTCTTTTTGGCCTGCACTCCTTGTTTCTCCAATTTCTTCTCTGCTTGCATAACCCTTCAGATCTCCTGTGGAATTGCCCAGTGATTAATTGGTATGTCCACTTTCTCGCACCTCTCTTTGTAAAACTTGGAATGTTGACGAAGATGCAGATGACAAGAGGAGTTCCTGCCCTTGTGAAATGCCTTGTGCTTTCCATTCACCTTAATGAAGTGCTCATCAAGCCTGGACCATTCTGGTAAGTGTCACATCAATCTGCAAATGCAACTCCAGCTGACTTACTTGCAGATATTGCACCATCATCCAATGTCTGCGACATAGTTATCCTCCAAAAGCTTGAACTTAACTGTAACCCTATCTGACATTACTGTACTATTATGACCAAGTGTTCAGTCATATGTCATAGGGCACTCTGAACTGAACACTTTGGCATTTTGTCATTGTGTCATGACAACAATTGAACTCCAAATTAGGTCTAAAAATGTGTAATATTTTTAATTTTCTCCAAAATATACCAATTTAGGAATTTTTTCGTGTTCAGTTATGTGTAATATCTGGACCTGAACACTTGCTGTCATATGTAATACCCCCTGAACAATAGTACAGTACTGTCAGGTCGGTAAAATTTTTTAAGCCTGGTCCAGTTGGGCCCCCTTCCCCTGCGTGAAAAACACACCCAACATGGTAATTTCCAAGAAAATCACAACCCATATAAGGTAGTCACATGTATAAAATACTATAATTCAGAGTAATTGTTTCTTTCACACATGTGTCATGGAGATCACTGTTAGTGTACATATTGCATAACAACAAGACAGGTTTGAATGTTGAGGGGTCAAGGGGGATATGCCCCTTCCTGCCATGTTGTCTTCCTGATTTTGAGACAGTGAGGGGTGTATCCATTTTGCCACTATTTATATGTACTTTTAATACAGCAAGGAGGGTAATACCTGGCCTCATTGTTGTAAATAATATATTTTGTAATTAGCATAATAATAATAATAAATAGCAAAATTTTTCAAGGCCCTCAAAGGTGACCCCCACCTTCCTCCCCTGGGTCATGGATCAACATTCCAGATACCCCTTGGGTGGTGGTCATCTGGGTTTTCCATCCATTCCACTGGGAAAGAAACAAGAAAAAAGGAATTGAAAAGGGAAGTATTAGTAAGCAATGCATAAACCCCCCAAATATTGTTTTCTCACCTCAAAACAGATGAAATTGTGTGTTTCTGGTCTTCTGTCATAGGATTTTCTCGTGCGCAGGGCACACATAAAAAATACACATCTTATCAGTAATTTATTAGATAAAGATCAGAAAAAAAAACATCTATTACTGCCCTATCAATTTTCTACATACCAATTTTTTGTGACTCTTTCACTACTTACTGTATGCATTGGTCACAAGGTCTATAAAGCATTCTATGGTAGGTTATGCCATGAAAATACTGTACTCAAGCAAGGGGAGATAGATTTGGCAGATAATTGCAGATAACAATTTACATAAGCGGATCTGTGCCAACCAACATGACCAATTTGTGCACCACATTTGAAATGTGAAATATTACCTTTCATTTTGGTTTTCTTAGAAGATCAAGTTGGCCACCTTATTGTAGCACTGATTAATTCAAATTCCCAGTTTTTCTGGAACCGGATGCACCAGATTCTCAAGGGCAGAGTGAGCTTACATAATTCTTAGAGTTATCTGCCATGAAAGGGTAGTGTTTGGAAGTCCAGTTATGAAACCGGAAAAAGAGCGTGACTGGACCAGACTGTAACTGATGAAGACCACAAATAGTAAGGACCAATGAAGACCAAAGACCGCGGTCCGGTTAACGGTCCATCGACATTTTGAAAATGAAAAGACCGCACAAGACCAGTTAAGACCAGTCTTAACCAGTCTTGCCAGCCTCCAAGGTAAGGTACTATATTTTATTGATTTTCAACTAAATTTTCAGTGACATTTTTGCCCATCACAATGACAAACAATGTTCTTGATGGGACCCATTGCCAACCCACCCCTGTTCGGCAACCACCACCCCTCTCTCGCTCAAAACGCAAGTCAGACAGTGTTCCCTGCCAACTGCCACCCTCCAACTCGCGTTTCGACCCTTCCCTCCCTCAAATTGAGATATGGAGGGGGCTTTTCCCAACTACCACCCTCCCTTATCAACACTCCATCACCCTGCCATCGCCCGAAACATGAAACAGGCTGTGACGACACAATGAAGACATGATGCACCAGGGGTTGGAGAGCAGTGACAACAAGGGTGGGGATGGGCCCAATGGCAGCCCATTCCCAAAAATGGTAGGCTTTTAAAATTCAATACATATATTTTACACTCATGATCCTCCCTCCTGTTCCAGCCACTTTGACCAACCTCCTTTGCTTGCAACGCAAGACGGAGGAGGTGTCACCCATTGCTCGCTCACAACACGCCCCATCACCCCTCCCTCACTCGAAACATGAGAAGGAGGGTGTTCCTGCCATCCTGCCACCCCTCCTTCTTGTGTTTGCAGTGGGGGAGGGCTTTTCTGCCTCTCATCAGAGTCATCACCCTTGCTCGAAATGTGAGAGGGAGGGCTCTTCTGGCCAACTATCACCCTTCCCAGTCGTGTTTTGAGCAGGGCAGGGCTTCTCCCCTACCCTTCTCGAGCACCAATGACACACCCGTCTAGATATGTCATTGGTGTTCAATGGCTACTATTCTTCCACCTCCATCCGCAGATCACCAGAAGCATGCCCATCTGGGCATGTTCTTGGTATTTGGTGGCTGTCCCTGCCCCTTCCACCACTCAAACAACAATGGCACACCCATCTGGGCATGCTGTTGATGTTCATTGCCTAATTTCTTGCATAGTTAGTTTATTAAATAGATACATTACATATATAAATGTATTAATTACCATATAATCATAATATGATAGTATATATATATATATTCATGGGCTAAAATGCTACAAGACTGGTTAAGACCAGTCGATAACCAATTGAGACTGTAACCGGTTAAAACCAGTCTTGTAACTGCAGAAAACCACGAAAGACTGGTCTGCATCGGTCCAGTCCGGTCTTTCACAGATTTTGGAATTGTCAGGAGCAGTTACGGTTATGGTCTAAGGCACCTGAGGGCAAAAGACTGGACAGGACCGGACTTCCAAACACTATGAAAGGGCAATGTTCCATTGCTTGGACCTGCTGAAAGCTCCTTTTTTTTGGAGACTTAAAAAATTCACCAATCACACATTTAATATAACTAGGTTATTTAGACAGTCGACTATGCATCAAAGCTCAAGGCCAGACCATAGAAGTGGTGGTCATCGACTCGGGGATACCCCAACTGGCTGAACATCACCATTCAGTGTTTATGTCGCCCTGTCACACAGCAAAGGACATGAGACCATTCAGCTGCTGACCGATTTCGACATAAAACACACCCTAACGAAGATCCCACTGTAGAGATGGGACTCTTAGGGGCCAAAACGCTCTGCGAAGTAGGGGACATTCTTAGTTTCTAACGGTCATGCAATACAAATATCTTTACAACCCACCATGAAGAGGAGTGATTGAGACTTGGGTCTTTCCATGATCTGTTACCAATTATGGTATTTTGTTGATGCAAAATTGCTTACAATTACGGGCTGGAGGTACCAAGCTTTCAGCAGGTGATTGCCTAATTGGTAGATCACACCCAGTGGAATGAACAGTAAACCCGAGTCACTGTTGTGGCCCAACTATTAAATAGCTGTTTTAAATTCTATTCTGGTAGATAAAATTTAGCAAATTCAACAAGAATTATGTATTTAGTATTACCCTAAATAGTAATAAAAGAAGACATTTTGTAAAACTTTGCACTGTAGCAAAATAATACAATTAATTCCAAATCAGAATTGCACAAAACTGGTATAAAATGTGACATTTAGTATTGATATGCATTGCATAACAGAGTAAATATATCTAAAATGAAACAAAGACATAATTATCAAATGTATTTCCAAAATGATAACATGTGCCAAACTTTAGCTCTGGCACAAAATGATAGCAAAGCAAACATTTAAACAATAGATTTAAATTAGGACAAAATTGGAAATTCAGTGATGCACAAAACCAATCGCATGATGTTCATTTGGCAGGAGAATGAACATTGCGCAATTGGTTTTGTGCATCTTCCAATTTTATCCTAATTTAAATCTATTGTTTAAATGTTTGCTTTTGCTATCGTTTTGGGCTGGAGCTAAAGTTTGGCACATGTTATCATTTTGGAGATATATTTGACATTTATGTTTTTGTTTCATTTTAGAAATATTTACTTGGTCACGCAATGTGTCATTCAACGCTCTTGCCATATTGATGCTAAATGTCACATTTTGTACCAGTTCTGATTTGGAATTAATTGTATTATTTTGCTACAGTGCAAAGTTTTACAAAATGTTTTCTTTTATTACTATTTAGGGTAATAGTAAATACATAATTTTCGTCACATCTAAATGCATTTGCTAAATTTTATCTACCAGAATAGAATTTAAAACAGCTATTTAATAGTTGGGCCACAGCAGTGAGTTTGGCTGGATTGATGATATCGCGATATGATACCTATTTGAGCTCTCAGCTTGCCACATCGTGTAGTGGAGGACAATGTCTATGGACAATTATCTCATTCTAAAGGGAGCAGCAGTCCAGAAACATATGGTAATATAGAGCATTTTCCTGCAATCATTACTATGGTTTGCTGATCCCTCACTCTCAGTAAAAAGTGGAGGGTGCATGAAGTCTGTCAGAAGTCATTGGCAGTCAGCGAGCAGTCATTGACAGTCAGTGAGTAGTCGACGATGGTCAGCAAGGAGTTGATGAGGAGTAGGCTAAGCAGTCACTGAACCAATTTATCCAGCCATTTAGTGTCTTAGAAAGACAAGTATGCAATACTAATCTATCAAGGGCCATACTAGTTGATCTCCTCATTCTCATAAAAGTCCCCTTGTTCCATCTCTTCGTCGCTCAGCATTGCAAGTCCTAGGTGCTTTCTCAACATGTAAATGTGTTTTGAATATTCCCAAATACCAACAATGTCAAGCACAGAGGAGACTTTCATTGCATGGAGTGCTGCTGACTAGGATTGGCCTTGAATTGTGCATGCAATGCTCTCAACCTCCTCAAGCTTTCTAAATACAATATAGAAGACCTTTTCTGATTTTTTTGGGTCTTTAATGCGAAAAAATGCTTGAGCCCACCCATAAACATGCTTTGAGTGACGAAGACCCTTTGGATATTTATCAGTTAAGTTCCAAAAAAACTGTATAAGAAATCTCCTACCCAGACTCAGAACCAGCAGTACTTTCATCTTTGTCCATGATGTTGACAGTACATTTCACTTTGTAGAGTGGCCATGTTCACTATCCATGGCTATTGCACACGACGAAAAAGTGTATCCAGATCCATTTACATTCGGCACTTGGGAGACAATCATTACTAAGGTAACGACAACTGATTCTGCACATCCACCATCCTCTTTGCGTGAGCATAGCCAAAGTTACTTTCATGGGGCAGGCCATTGTGAATCCGAGTGGGAAGGTAACCTTCATCAGTAATTCCTGATTTGGGGCCATAGCCCCATATAGTGAATGTCCCATAGCACGTACCTTGATTGCATAACATGTCATAATATTATAGCAGTATGTAACATTCTATTATAATTATATAGCATTCAGTAGTTGTAGAGCAAGACTCCATAGTATTACAGGTTCAAACAATGGAGCTGTATAATATTTAAATACTGCTACAAAGTGTTAAGGATATGAGTCTAATTGGTACACATTACTTTACACTTCGTGCACTTGATCCAGTGAAAAAATTCTCATTTTGTACACATGAAATAAATACATAATACTATACATAATACATTATACTAGATACAGGAACAATGAGCCCGTACGTACTTAATTTTCCTGTTCAGCTGGTTGCAGACCCACAACCTCCGAAATCAAGGATTTGCGCTTGAAAAGACCTACCCAGGTAGAGGACCCGGTTCTGAACACCCACTTTACTTTTTGAAAGTTGACAGGCAGTGATTATATCGAAACCAGTTGGGAGAGACTGGTTATCTGAATACACAATAAGGGATTTGCGATTTCAGGGGGGTGGGAGGGGGAGTGGATTGGTTGTGGTCCAGAGGATGCCCACAACCACCAGAAACGAGGATGAAAGCTCATTTTCAGGGGTTGTGGGTTGATGTTGGATACCCACAACCACTGAAAACAAGCATTCGTGCTCGATTCCATGGGTTATGAGGGGTTGCTGGATTGCTGGGTTGTCGTGGTGGTGGCGGTGGCCAGAGCAAGCCCACAACAGGTGCGAACACTCGGTTGAGGGGTTGTGGGGGGTGATTGGCAGTGGCGGTGGTCCAACAACCGCCGAAATTGAGCATTTGCGCTTGATTTCAGGGGTAATGAGGGGTCAGTGGGTTGTCATGGTGGCAGTGGCAGCCAGAGCAAGCCTACAACAAGCGCAAATGCTCGTTTGAGGGATTGTGGGGGTGATTGGCAGCAGCGGCGGTCCAACAACTGCCGAAACCAAGCATTTGCACTTGATTTCGGGGGTTATGAGGGGCTGCTGGGTTGTCATGGTGGCGCCAACATTCATTTTCGGGGTTGTTGGGGTAGTTGGCAGTAGCGGCGGTCCAAGGAAGCCCACAGGCACCAAAACAGGTCGATTTCGGCAGGCAGCTGAAAACAAGCATGAATGCTCGATTCCGGTAGTTGTAGAGGTGGTAGTAGTAGCGGTGGCCAAAGGAACCTGAAAATGTTCAATTTCGTCGATCATGGGGGCTGGTGGTAGTAGCAGCAGCCACAGGAAGCCTACAATTGCCGAAAACGAGTGTGAAAGGCAGTGGTGGAAGGGGTAGTAGCGGCAGCTTCCTGGTGTTGGGGAAAGGCCATTTCGCTGACCAATGGCGAAGATGGGGTTTGTCTGTTGTAGAATTGTTAGTACCAGCATAGTGTAATGTAATAAATAAAAAAAGAACCAGTAGAGATGCACAACAGCTCCCATGCTCTCGTCCCTCCCGTGTCCTTCATGTCTGCAGCGTGCTTGCTTGTCGCGTCTTCATTCCCACCCCACCATGGTCATTGTCCCTCCCATTCCCCTCGTCATGTCTTGTTGCATCATGGTTGTCGCAGTTGTCCTCGAATTGAAGACTTGGAATAAACCCAAATAAGTCATGTGATTTCTTTCACGTGTGTGTTGAACTTGAAACGAAAGTTCAACTTCTTTCTTTCTAACATGCACAACCCAACGATCGACCCCAACAACCGCAACTGCAACCGCTGATACACATGACCTCCGCCCGCCCGCCAAAAACGCGATTGTAGTACGTCAAACCGCCATCTTCTGTCGTCTTCCGAAAGCTTCCGCACGCTTCCACCACTCCCGTCGTCTTCCGCTGTCATCCGTCACACTCCCGCATCTCCTGTCGTCTTCCGCCGCTTCCAACATCGATCTGCCATTTCCGTCGTCTTCCGCCGCTCCCAATATCAATCCGCCACCTTCTGACACGTTCCGGCCCATCGTTTGCAGTAGAAAGTCTAGATTCTGCAACAAACCGTTTCCGTACGTACACGTGTTGTCGATGCCGTGCTGCCACTGCTTAGTATTGTTTCGAGCTGCCGCAGTTGTCTAGCTGAATGCAGACACCTTTCTTCATTTCCATAATTGTCACAGCGCGATCGCGCTCCTTTTGACTTAATAAGTCACATATCTCATTACTATAAATATCATGTAGTAGTTAGAACAAAATAACAGAGAATCACCCAGTTACAGTTAAGATCAGAAACATCGTCCATTTCTGCTCCCGTTCTGCTCTCGTTCCGTTCCACTATCGTCCCACTCTCACTATTGCTCTCATATGTGCCACCGTCGGGCACTCCGAACCGCTATCGTCCGCTCCCGCTCCATCCCGGCGAGCGCTTAAACACACTTCCATTCCGCTTCCGCTTCTGCGACATGCTAGCATGTGCGACACATTCTTTATCTACTTCCGCTTTGTTCACAACCCCGTTTGTCATATTAGTTCTCGAAGATCCTGCACTCGCACCTGCCAGCAGTCATTTTGGTTTGTGTTTCCCTGTTATGGAACGGGTTCAGGATGGGTGCGGGTTGCAGAAGGAGCGCAGGAAAAGAGCGGAAGCGGATCGGAAGCGGATCGGAAGAGCTTCGGAGCGGATGGGAAGCAGAAGGACTTGGCTTCAACTCATGCGTTGCACCCTCATGCACACAGGTGTCCTATTTCGGAAAGCTGATCAGACAGAAAAGGAAACAGGGGAACCGAAGTCGATATTCAGACTGGAGATACAGGAGGAAACATCTGAGTATATATACCAACTATGTGTTTCATCTGGAACAAGTCCGGAGAGATAGGGAATGGAGATCATAAGGTAGAATATCACAGACAGGAATGAGCATGAGGTGTCATCCGAAGTGGTACCGAAGAGGAACTGGTAACCGACCGCGGCGAGATCATGTTCCGAAGCATAATCAAATGCATAAGTTCTTCCGAAGGGGTCACGGGATGTGTTCCGGTAGTGTCAGAATAGCTTGTGCGTACCGGAAGGCGGGTGGTGAGTTCCGGAGTCACATGGCGGGACGGTACGTGACATTCCCATGCTTACCCGACTGTCAGCATCATCACCGCAACCGCAGACCCCACCGCAATGGTACAATGACCACCCCATGACGATGTGACACGTCCACCACCACCACCCAATGCCAACAATCAATGAACCGTCGGGTTCATCCCCCAAAAATCGTACGTCTTTTTAAAAAGAAGTATTTTCATATTGACTACATCTTTATCCAGACCCAGCCCCTTTCCCAATGACACAAGCCAACTTGGGAAGGCCCTAGCCTCGTACACAGTGAGGACTCAGATGAAGGCAGGGGATGGGCTAATATGCCCATCCTCAAAAATTGTATGTTTTTCTTAGATTAATCATTCAATTTTGCTCATCCTATCCAAAGATGACAGGCCTAACAACCCAAATGACAACCAAGAAGGACACGACAACGCAACAAAAGGGATACAAACGAGAGCAGGGGATGGACTGCATAGCCCATCCCCTAATGTTGTATGTTTATTTAGTTTTTTGAAAACGCTTGTGTTTACTAACTACCACACCGCCAACACCATCACACAGTGGCCCACCACACCATCGAAACAATGGGCCAGGAGGGCCAGAAGGCAAACAACAATGCCGCATCACAAGGAACACGATGCTGCAAGCACCACGCATCAACACCACTGAGAACAGCACGGAATACGAGAGGAGGGGTGGAGGGAGGATGGACACAAATAGGGAACAGGTGAGTGGACAAAGTACACCCACCGTATTTCATTTTTTCATATATTCATTTCTATTTAGCAGCACAACGCAAGAGAAAGGCACCGTCCACCCTTTGACACGGAAGTACGCCCACATGGCACACTTTCGTGTTCTGGCCCACCCCTACCTGCTGACAATGAAAAGTAAGTTCCGTGTGAGGACTAATGGCACAGGTGGGGCTGATCAGGCAGCCATGAGGACCAATAGCATAGGATAGCTAGCGTAGTACCTACCTTGTAGTAATATAAACAATATACATTTCATTGGTACTGGCAGTGGGATGCCCAATTGTAACCAAAATGGAAAGACATAGCACTGACTAGAGGACATGTAATGCTAAATAGGTGACCAGTACTATTGCATAACAAAGTCAGCACTCTATATAGCATTCCATAGCAATGTTAGTCCGCTCCATAATGACGTGTAGCACTCCGGATCAATCACCAATCAATCTATATTTGGTGCAGGAGATTATATACATAGGGACCTATGCTATATTACTACAGTTGCAGACAAGCAAACACATCAAATTTGGTATCTCACGAACGCAAATTTTCTGGCGAAAACTAATGACAGATTCGGACTCGGACAGTCAAATTAAGCTTAAATACACTCTTTACAAAAGATTCCCACGAGGTTTTTGGTGCACCAAATTTTTTGGGAAAAAATTTCGCAACTATTTGCCATGTGGAGGGGTGGCCCGGGCCCAATTCAGTGTCAGTCACTGTACCGACAGAACAAAATCATGCGACTTTGGCCTGGGTCTCCAAATATGATGGCTCGATACTGGTCCTGATTCGCTAGACTCGTGACCAGCCGCCAAAATGAGATACCCCTCGATTTGACGACTGGAAAACTGGGACTTCCCGTGAGTGAGTGAGCGTTACGAGCTTCGGACATTTCTGACCATTCCCAAAAAAGCAGCTCATCCTAATGAGGAAGGTCAAATTTGGCTGAGCGCAATGACATTTCTCTCCACCTCGTCTACCATGGTGCCGAGACCAACCTTCAAAGACAAAGTCTCAAAGAGC
>Ga0307509_10003693_pt1 | contig 22904 bp, 20 predicted proteins | sample 10_EM_MG_FD_202245 | JGI IMG/M metagenome (GOLD analysis project Ga0307509, IMG submission 202245) | Populus trichocarpa ectomycorrhiza microbial communities from riparian zone in the Pacific Northwest, United States - 10_EM | ecosystem: Host-associated > Plants > Roots > Unclassified | place... | reverse complement strand
CCCCACCCCCCCCCCCCCCCCACCCCCCCCCACACCCCCCCGCCCCCCCCCCCCCCCCCCGCCCCCCCGGGGGGGGGGGGCAAAGCTATGATATAATACGGTATCATAATTAGTATGTAAGATAATTATTATTGCCAAAGTTTGATTTCCGGCAAACGCATCGGCGGATCGTGGGGGGGGGGGGGATGTTTGTGAAGTGGTATGTAGGTACCTAACTGGTAGTTCTAGTAGCGGCTCTATTACAATGTCACTTTTTTGGCATCCCCTATAACTTATCATACAGGCAGCAGGTAACTTACTAGCGCACAAACAAAGTTCTGGCGCAACGGGTTCTTGGAGTCTGGTGCGTTTTTCTGGTTGATTGGGCCATAACAGTTACTTATGTAAATACAAGTAAGTTGCGCGCAAGGATGGTGCTATATATAACTGGACGGTATATAAAAGTTCCATGATAAACAGCCCACTATAGTACAGTACTCGAGCACGGGCGGGAGGGAGGTGAGGACCACAAGTTTGGTAAAGCAAAGTGGAGTAAAGTAAAGTCCGGTATGATACTTGTGACGAATAAATAATGCTGGTATATCATACCCGTATTATTATAATTCAACTAACCTACCTAGGCCAATATTGCATATAACGAAACTTATATGGTAGGCCTAATTTCCCCGCAAGCAGTTCTGTCAACCAGATATAACCGGTTGACAATGTCCCTCTAAACTACTGTGAGGATGGAACCACAAAGTGGTTGTTGTCTGTCCTTTGTTGTATCATAATATTATTATAGTCCATTAACGAACTGGGGGGCAGGAGGGGGGAGAACCCTACTGAACTGCAAGTTCATAAATTTATCTGTCTTGCGGTTTATGATTATGCAGGTCACGTATCACATGATTAAACTAGTAAGCATAATACAAGCATACATTGTTAGGGAAGCAAATAGTTTGACAAATCGACGATCAAAAAAAAAAAAAGCCAAGGGCATGAATCTGCAAAGTATGATATATAGCAAGCATATCCTCCTCAAGCCTTTGGATGTCTATTCCTTCCTTCCTTCCTTCCTCTCGAGGCACACAACCTTCAATTCGTCCAGGATTTTAGGCACTCAGCTGCCTCGTTTCTCTCATTTGCCAAGTTTATTTTCATCAGAGATCGCTTATGCAAGCCTTTGACCTATCGCTGACCCGCTGGACAACTTTTCTGCACTATCTGAGGACATTTTTTCACGTATTGGATTTAAATTTAATACTGCCCATCTTTGCTATCATACTAAGTCTGTCTCGAACATCCTTCCTTCCTTTCGCTCTAACCAATAGTTCCGTGGATCCATCTTTAACTCTTCCAGACAGTCACACTGCTTAGGGGGGCGGTTCAAGTTCGCCCTAGTGATCCGAAGCCTAGCTTGCTAATATATTTGGCGCTCAGGGCTTATACACACCCCGGTGCGTGGATCGAATACCGCATCTGCGGACTAGACTAGTTCATTCTGCTCTAGCCTATCGCGTTACTCGTAATTTTTCTGACGTTTGCAAACACGACTGCTATTGCATACCGCAAAGATCTTGAGGCTCCGGGCAATTTTTCGCCCATATGCAGTAGCAGTTGTGTTCGCAAACGTCAGAAGATTACGAGTATATATCCGTTGATTGAGCCGGAACTATTTCACCCCCTTATCGTTCCATACGGTGGGTACCGTATGATGATGTGCAGGTATATATACTGTGGAAGCCTGAGTAATCACACCATCTCACTCGTGACACGACCCTCACTCCCTCACTCCCCCTCTTTCTGCGTCCCCTGCGTTCCTGCCTGTGCAAAGTGGGGTATTCTATCTCCCGGAAAACGGCACGGTGGGAAATCCGGTCTCTTGACACAAAGTGCCGGTTTACAACTGGATAATTCCCACACTTTCGTCTCCCGATCATTGGGTCGGGTGGAGAGGTGAGTTTTTAATGTTCGCACGACGCGAGTTGGCATGCGATTTTTGTCTCGTGAGTTGGCATTCATTCAGTGCTTGTAGGTTTTGCTTGCTAGTAGCCATATCATTGCTCCGGGTTGTGCTCCTGTCGGATGAGGCTCACTAAAGGTCTTGCTGGGGGTTGGCGGGTACTGGTAATTGGTCAACGAGAAACTAGCAGGGCGTATCTTCCGAGAGTGTTTCAGTAGGTTGGGGCTCTTAGTAGGCTAGCGGTAGTTACAAAGCCGATAGGCAGCAAACCCGCCTTGCTCGAGCACTGTGCTCGTACGAGCACAATGCGGTAGTCTAGGCATCAGGCCGATGGGGCTGCAGAAAAGGCAAAAAACAAAAACAAATATGAATTGCAGCTGTCTATGCGGGTATCATAGGTTAATCTGGTATGCGCAAGCGTTCAACCCAAATTATTGTTTTGCTTCGTTTCGTACTTTACAGTAATGCCCAAGTTCTATGCCGTCCCATTCATGATAAGATGCGATAAGAAAGAAAGGAGAAGAGAAAACATTACTCGCCAATTGGCAAGGTGTCCGAACCAGAAATGCCAAGAACTGGTGTTTTACACCCAAATTCAAGGATCTTGGCACCCTGTGTTCGGATGCCCCCCCGGATTGACGAATAGTCTAAGGTACCTATCTATGCCTTGTATCCATTCCCAAGCTTCATATTTCCGGCCCTCCTGCTCAGTTCGTGTGTGTCGATGATATTAAGGGTTTTGACCTCACCGAAGCCATTGTACCCAACTCCCCTGAAGTTCCACTTTATGTCCTCGGCTTTCTGAATGTTACCGGCCTTGTCAGTGGCTCTGCTCCATATCTTGGTAGACTTGTCGATCTTTTTGGTCTTTTCTGCGGGGAGTTTGTGCTGCCAGATTGCCCAGGTCCATCTGTACTTTTCAGTAGCACCAGGTTTGCACAGCTCTTCTGGGTTGGGGTAGAGAATCCTAGATTCGTCCCAGGTTTTGCCTTGGTCTGTGGAAATTTCGACCTTAATGATGGGACCCTCGTCGCCTTTAGGGAGCGCGTATCCGGCAATTTCCAGCTCACCATGAGTGAGCTTATCCAGGAAGATGGTATCGCCGGTGGCTGGGTAGCAGATGGCCGAGTTAACGGGCATCATTTGCAGGGGTTTGGCTTTATGCCAGTAGTCATTCGCTTTCTTGCGGGTGTCAATCTCAGGGGGCAGAATTTTGTAGTCTCTCTGCATGTAGAAATTGCTGCTTTCTTCATCCTGGACGGTGATGCGATCGAGCCATTTGGTCCAACGCGCACCAGCAATCCCCGGGATCACGATGCGGAGAGGAAAGCCATGATTAATGGTGAGAGGAGCTCCGTTCATCTGTCGGCAGATCTTGTCAGCATTTTGTTGAAGAGCTCGGATGGGGAATATAGTGAGACATACATCCAGGGCCAGGATGGCTTTCATTTCCGGGTCCATGCACCGAGCTAGACTTATCGAACTCCCGTAGTACCTGTCCTCTTGGCAGTCCGTCATGTGGCAGGAGAAAGCCACATGGGCATCACCTTCCACATTAAGTCCTATCCGGGAAAGGACGTCGCACAAGAGCGGGCCACTCCAGGTGCAATTGCATACGGCTCCGTCATTCCAATCTATGCCGTCCACCTCTTTTAATTCTGTACGCATGGTATGTCTGCGATTTCCCGCGCACTGAATTGTAGTGTTAGTTACTAGCAATTGGGAAAGAGTGGGTGTGGAAATTCACCTGTAGAGCAGCAATAACCTCATGTTGGGGGAAATCATTGCGAAGCTGGGCCATAGAAAGGTTGACGGTATTTTTTACGAGGCCGTCAATGCGAACCATGTGAGTGTCGCCATTTATATGGGGGAGTGGCCTGGGATAGCAGTGAGTCATAATTCACTGATTGGATGGAAGGAAGTAGTAGCTACCCATGATTTCTGTCATAGGCGGTAGTGGTCTTGGTGATGAAGCTTTGAACGAGATCTCTTAACGGGGGTTCGCGGTTGAGAGGCTTCTCGACGCTGTATTCGAGCTGTAAGTAATGGGTTAGCTCCGGGGTAAATATACCGAGGACAAATTGGAAAGGACTGACCAACATGACTGGTGAAGATTGGGAACAGAAGGAGTGACGGGATGACAAGGGAGATGATTGAGGAATTTCTCTGAGATGACTAGAGAAATAAGGGGAAGATATGAAGAGGAGAAGGAGGTAACAAACAAAAGAATAGTACGTAAAGCTGTCGGCATGAGAGCTGAAGTACCGGTAGGGCAGAAGCACGGTGCGGTACCGTGTACCGGTATGTACAATACACACCGCAAAACCTGAGACCGATGCAAACCGAGAGCTAGCAATCACGAGGGGCAACTCGACAGAAAAAGACACCAAAAGAAGTCAGAGGGCCACCGGGATTAGACTAGGGCGAGGTTTAGAAGCCGGAGAGTGGAAGCATGGTGAGTTGTCTGTTATTGTATGGCCCCTCTGGATTGAGGCTTTCCTGCGACTCTTGCCTCTCTCTCTTCCTCTTCCGAAGGGCGAGTTGGTACGATATTTTTAGTGTACAAGATTGGAGTGGAGGCGCTTTCTTCTAACTTTTATGTAAATAAAATGTCTTTTTCGCATGACCTGACGTACCTTCTCCCTCTTGAGTCCCCCATTTTTTTCGTGATAGATTTGATCATCCAGTGCGTATCGGAGTTGGCTTACGAGTGGATTGGGCATCCGGGTGAGGCCTGGAACATCTTCCTTTTCATAATTTTCCTCGAAGGAATTTCTTTTTTCCGGAGTTCGGCGGATCGCCGGGTAACGAGTGAGCCAGAAACTTTCTATCTTGGCTAGAGTGACTGGGCACTTTGTATCGTACCTTTGTGAACCTACGCATAGATTATATCTCAGAACATCCTACAATGCAAGTCGGCCTCTATCCTTCCTTGTCCCCCAGCACCCTTCTGTCTATCATAGCACAGGAGTTTATATTCCTACCCGATATCTCAAATTTCTCTGCACAACACAACACCTTGGAAAATGAGAGGTAAAGACAAGGTACCCGTCCATTCAAAAAGTGTCCGGACGCTTTTCACTATTCGTACCTATCTGGGCACAATAAGTGTCCGGAGACTTTTTTAAATCGCCAAGTAGTATTCCACTTCTTCCAGATTCTGCTCTCAGGAACTCTCATCACCTAATAGCTCAGTAAGTAGACTATCGGTGGGTATACAATATGGCTGTGGTGCAGACCAGTACGCTGTAGAATCTGAAATTGAGAAACTTCTGAAATGAGAATATTTCCATAACATACTGGATGTGGAATAGCTGTCATCTCTGGTACGATACCACTGGTCTATTGTTCCGCTAATATTCTTCTTGTACCATCCTCTCCACACTCTCCTCAGGCTCTTGTTCCTATTATATCTAATACCGGATCCAGGATATTGGGGTCACTTTCGACGAGGTTATCCTAGCCATTCCCACATTCTGGGGAAGGAAACCTAGAATCGTAGTCCGCATCGTGAGCTATTCCCTGCCGGAAGCAATCTGTGGACAGGAAGATTGCTGCTTTGGAGGTTGGTATTGTCCTCACTTCCTGGGACCTCACCTGCGCTGCCTCTCTGGGGGGTCCTCCATTGGCACCTTAATGCCATTGACGCGAACTGGTATGCTAGGGAAACACTATTAACATTAGCTTTACAATGCTATAACCGGAGCTTCTGTGATTTCCCTACAGAACCCCCCTGTGGGTCTTTCCTATGTACTGACTCCTTCTACTCCCACGGGGCTGAGTGATATGTTGGATAATACCATCGCATACTCACATCGCCATCCGTAAATCCCTCGACAGTTTGGGTGAACGCTTTATCCCCTGTAACAAGCTCGTTCAGGTACTCGCTTTGTACAATGCAGATGGAGAGGCTCACCTAGAGGAAGCTTATAAGAATGTCCTGTTCCATCTCTCGTCGAATGAACACGGTATGCTTGTCAGCCGTGGGCCCAGGGGTTAATTCGGAGAGGCCACGCAAACCACAGTCAGCATGGAAGGGCGGGGTCAAAGTACCGCATCTACGAACAGGAACCCAAACAAGATATCACTAAGGTATTCCCCATATGCTTGGGCCAAACTCTGGGAAAAGCCCCCGTCCTACAGTTCCGCTTCGTGATTGAGCACCAACTAGTTCTACTGCAGGCTACGATGAAGTTCCTACAAGCAGCTTCCTCGACAGAACGAAGAAAAAGAGGGGCTCCCATGCCCCCCCCCCGTTCCACCGTGTGTAAACGTTTTGCCTCGCCCCGCTTTTCCTGCCAACTGCTCCGGGGGGGGCTCTATTTGACTCCGCCAGTTTCATCTATCGGATTGACTTTGAGCTTTCAAAAGGGCACTTCCCAGCCTCCGAGCCCATGATGACTTTGTTTCCATGCTGAGTGAGCTGGTCCCAAATCCCGTTTCTGGATAAACCCCCCATCCTGGCGATGGCCTCACAAACCTCTACTGAAGCAACCGGGAGGGGTGCATACCTCGACAAAAGGGCCCACCACGCACGAGCGGTGCGTTTGGGGAAGCTCGAAAACCCCTTCGCCGTCAGTACCGACCCTTAAGACCGATCTCGGGGAGCGGGTCCCTCGCAGGTATGCTTTGTAGCATGACAAGTCACTCGATTTACTGACATGCGTAATTACTGCACACAGACCATATCGTATGGTGAAGTTGTTTTACGAAGAGTTATAGAAGCGACACGGACGTGAGTACACAGCGCTGTCTGTAAGAACCGCAATGCCGCGGACGCAGAGGTTCCCTCCGCGGAGGCCGTGAGGGCACTCTTGAGAGTCACCGTGGGAGGGGGATTACCTGGGCCTCTCCAGCTTCGTCTGTTGCGTTAGAAGTGGATAGCTGACAGACAAAGATGTGAGAGTGGATGTAAGCGGGAAGGGGGTACGATGAAAGATTACAGAATGCCTTTAGTGATTTCATTTGTTCTAAAGTTGAAAGGGGATGAAAGGATCGACGGAGATGGTTTACAGTATGGTCACGTCTTTCTTTTGTCATCGGTGTGGAAGGGAAGCATGGAGGAGAATGGGGCGGATGAGTGTGGGGAACGATGGAATGGGCAGGATGATTTCCTTATACTCTATACATTCCTATTTATTTAGTTTAGGGCGATGGCGAGCGAACGAAGTTTCTGATTGTACCTGCTCTTTAGTCTTGCCCTAGTCTAGTTCATGTGCCGTTTGTCAGTCCCCCGACGATGGGCCCTCTGACATGCTGGAGTGTGGACACCGTGGCTTCAAAGGAGCACCGGGTGCAGATGTTTACAACAGATGGGGTGCTTTCGGCCTCCTCTACTCGCGTTCTTGTCCCATCATTCTAGTCCTCTGCCTCTTGCACATACTATCTCGACATGAGTGACTCATTCCGTGTCTCCACGGGCTGTTTGCGGAGAATCTGCCTCTGTTCTACGTACAGGCCCGAGATTCCGGATAGGGCCATGCCTTTACACTCGGGAGATCAAGTTTGCAGCCTCCGGTCTCCTCCCGGCTCACCCGGACGATGGGACATCAAACCTGTCACAAGATCTCACTCGAATGTAGTCCGTAGAAGAAAGTGGAAACAATAATCATTCGGGGATTTTCCAATAATCAATACCAATTTGTTTCTGCGACGCACATAAAGTTGATAAGAAAGGAGGGTGTGAATGAGAAAAGGATGAATAAGAAAGTGAAAAGCGAAGCAATATCAAATCAACTCAAGCGAAAGGAGAGAAAGGAATAAGGAAAGAGGGAGAAGAGAAACTACCAAGCAGCCCCCCAAAACACAAAGACAGCCTCCCACAACCACCCAACCCCCAAACTCCCCGCAACAACCCTCCCAACGCCACCGGTCGCGGTCGCAATCCCGGAATTCGTATCCGCCCCCGCCCCCGCCCCCGCCGGAGTCGGCGTCGGCGTCGGCTCCCCACCCGCAGCCCCCGAACTACCACCACCACCACCACCACCACCACTAGTAGCAGCGCCGTTAGGCCCGGTAGTAGTAGAGGTAGGCCCCTCCCTAGACGCCGTCCCCGTCGACTTAGACCCAGGGGTCGTCCTCGAGGCGCTCGTAAACGGGGTCCCGGCGGTGCTAGGGGTGTTCCTGGAAACCGTGATCCAGGAGCCGATGCTCCAGCCCACGCTGGCGGTCCCGCCCGGTAGGGGGTTCGGCGTGTTCGTGCAGGAGGCTACCGGCGGTGCTTTGGATACGTATCGGCCATGGGAGGCGCACGCGGGGGTCGAGCAGACGCTCATTAACTGCCTCCAGGCATCGGAGCAGGGGACCAGTGCTTTGGGATTTTCCAGGAGCACGCACATGCTGCAGTTGAAGCCGGGATCCCCCACAAAGCTTTGCTGGGATGTCGGGAGGGGGAGGGAGAGGAGGAAGAAGAGGAGGAGGGGGAGGAGGGGGTGGCGGTGTGTTGATAATTTTCGCATCTTTTTTTTGTTCGTTCTATCGGTGAGTGATTTTTTATGCTTGCGTGTTTTTTTGTTTTTTTTACGGTTGTATTGTGGGTGGGGAGGGAAGGAAAGAGCGAAAGAAGGAGAGAAAGGAAAAGGGGAGAAATACGGCAGATAGAGGGTGTATATAAAAGCTGAAAATAAAATACACTCTTGCACCTTGTTCGAGTGGGAAAGAAGGAAAAGTGCACTCCCTCCTCGAAATCCACCTCATCACTGGACCACGATTTTCTCATAAGGCCTGGTTATAAGAATAGAAATAGATTGAGAAACGGATTGGCTTTTTTTTTTTGCGCTACCGTTGCTGCGCTCCAGTAGGTATAATACTGCGGCTGAGGTTTTCCCACACATCCAGTTATTACGGTTAACCTGGTTCAACGGTTCACTGCCCACACCGATTCATAGGGTGGTGCTCACATCCGGGCGTATCCGGTGACGAGGACGGTTTCGGTGGCTTCGGTTTTGGCAGGAGGATGGAGAGCTTCATGTGTTTAGTCTGTCATGCCGATGGTGAGGGAAGCTTTCGGAGTGCTGTATGGTGTGGTATGAGTTGTGATAGTTTGGGAAGAGCGAATGGATAGCCTTGATCCCCCCCGCCGCCGAAATCCCACGATTCTTGTTTCACTTCTTAGTTGATTTGTTTGTTCCATCGCTGCCAGTTAATTGACATGGTGGGGAATAAAAAGAAAATAAAAAGAAAAGAAACAAAAAAAAATCCTAATTATCCTGTGACTGAGTGGTAGTTTTTTTTCAATGGAAAATAAAATAAGATAAAAGTGAATAAAAAGAGATACTAAAAAGAGATACATTCGAAAAGTGTAAAAGGGTCTCAGCATTAAGTTAACTTGTTCATATTTTGGTCCGCCGCACGTCCTTGTCCCACATTATCTTCATCATCATCAACACTGTCATCATCATTACACCTCCCTTCCCGTCCGAACTGGGATTTCTTTTCTTTTCTTTTTTATTATTACAATGCGTACAGCAACCACCCAGCAACGCCCATCACAGCCTGAAGAACGAATCCAGGAGCGATAGCACCAGCACCAGACCCAGCTCCACCGGTACGACTAGTAGTCTCGGAGGTGGTGGCAGCGGCACCGGCACCCTCGCCAGAGCCGTCGGTAGTAGTCCGAGTTTCGGATCCGCTGGCGGCATTGGTAGTGGTGGTAGCAGCAGCAGATCCACTTCCGGTCCTGCTTCCGCTGGCGCCGGTGGTAGTAGTGGCGGATCCGCTTCCACTTCTGCTTCCGCCCGCACCAGCACCGACACCGAATGTGGTGACAGATGTGAAGGTCGATCCGCCGGAAGTGTAGGTTGTGGTCGCGACGGATGACTGGCGGGTGGATTGGATGCTAGAGGAGATGTTAGAAATGGCGGAGCTAAGGGAGCTTAGTATGCTAGAGGCCCTCGAGGGGACGGACGAGGTGGTGGAGGCCGGCGGGGATGCGGTCGTTGCACCTGGGCTCGAGGGCTGGCCGCTTATTGGGGGGCTGCCACCAATGCCGGCGCAGCGGGCGTATGGATCACCAGGGTAAGGGAAGTTACAGGGGGGGCCTTGACAACTAATCACTCATGACGTCAGTATTTCGAAATTTTTCTTTCGATATTGTTGGGGCTTTGCGCGCCGGGGGGGGAGGGGGGGGGTTGAGCAGCTAAGAAGCTTAACTGTGTCTTATGGTTGTGATGGTGGCGGGGGAAACTCACTCTCCGATAGCACCCTTCCATGCGGCCGAGCAGACTGTCAACAATGTATCGAGTTGCGCGCACTGATCACAGTAGTTCTGTGCATCCTGGGCGATGGCTGTGGCTGCGATTCCGACTGCGAGGAAAATGATTGAGGCCTTCATTGTCGATATTATTGGTTTCGTGATGGCGGAGGGTGGGTTAGAGGAATTAAGAGATGGCAATGGTGGCGGTAGATGTATGATAGGAATGAAGGAGGAGGATGAGGGCAGCAGACTGAGGAACAGCGGAAGGCGTGGGAGGGGGGCAGATTTAAGCACTGGATCTTGCAGAAAGAATGACGGAGTGAAAACCAGGGGTGTGTGCAATTGAGTGGAAGTGGGACACCGGGGGGAGTTCGTAGTGGTCCGGGAGGTGGGCGCCCCGGGAGGGGGGCGTGGAAAGAAAGGCACACACAAAAGCTTGATAGGGACTCGTGCGAAACACGTAACTTAGGACAAATCAAGACAATGTACCAAGTATCACACTCGAGTGCTCAAGCTATACCTTGACTGGAAGGGGAGAATAATGATTCAAGCCACCAGGAACAAATCTTGCCTCTAACGATCTGCCTAGAATTTGGGGGGGCGGACATGAACCGATTTAGGAATGAATATGTGCTTGCCCGTATCCAGGCTTTGGAGGGAGGAGGGGAAAGAGAAAAAAAGAAGAAAAACCCTCCCCAGAGTTGTGAACCAGTTTGATGGGAGTAATCTGTTGGGGTGTAGAGATCCGACGAACGAGAAGTAACTCAGCAAGACTAGGCCCGGCTGGGCTCTCCACCGCTTGCATCCAGTCTGGTATATGGTACTGTAGCATTGGAATTGACGGTGTGAATGTGGAAAGAAGAGAGACATCCCTCTGTCTCTGGTCTTCGCTGTCACTCGGCCAACACGTTCCTGGCACGACTCGATACTAAAGAGTGTAGAAAGTGTCCGCTGGAGCAGACCTGCCAATTACCTTTGGTGCAGGAATTATTATTTCCACTTGGCCATCGCTCATGCCGCCCAACTCTAACTGCATCTGTTTCCGCCTTACCTAAAAGAGAAATAAGGCATCCCTGTCATGGCGAAGAAGGAAGAAAGAAAAAGAAAAGAGACTCTGAATGCTTCAACCCCACTGGCCCATCGGAACCAAAACACAACCCAGCAGAACACAACACGAGGCACCGGAGCACGTATCCATCCACCCATGCTGTTACTCCAGAGGACCAAGGGCAAGAGGAAAGAAAAAAAAGCAAGAAAAAACAAACCAAATAATAAGTCTAGTGGCGGTGGATCATCATCGCCAGAAAACTTCCTACATACCGCATTATCTGGCGAGAACCGGGAGGCCCTTTTACGATGAAATAAGAAGCGGCTGAGGTAAAACTTATAATACGATTGCGTCAAATCAGAAGCCTGGGGTGTTTAGTCCTGGCTGTACAGGGTTAGGTGGAGATCTTATTTGAAGAAACTAGCGCCTTATGGTTCTCGCCAGATAATGCGGTAAGTTACTGTGCTGGTACTGCCAGTGAAACGGTTCGGATTCCTGATTTTGAATCACAATCGCAGCCAAAATCACAATTCGTGGCCAGCCGTTCCTTGCATCAATGATTCCCCGGCGATAGCTCCTCTTGCACTGCACGGGCGCAGTGGAAAATGGACAATTTTCAAATACTCGTGCGGTATCTCCCCCAGCTTTGAGGGGCTGCACTTCAACATGCAAGACTGGGGAGCCCCAAGGGATTGGTTTTGGGTACAAGCTGGAGAGGATGGTATTGTCGTTCGTTTTTGTTGTATTGTATCGTCTTGAGGCGCTGGGGAGATGTGTGATACTGTAGACCAACGGGCTTAGCTAGCCCGTTTAGGTTGCGATACCGTCCTCCCGTACTGTACCCTTACGGTATTTTCATCGCAGATCTGCAGCTCATTCGACGGGATACGATGCGGTGGTGAACGGTAGACATGGCAAGCATGGTAGGCATACCAAGCCATCACCCCTAGCCAATAGCCTACTCTATTCTATCCTGCGAGTACGAGTACTGGCTCAACTCAAGTCGAGTCAAACCTGCTCTATCACTACCTTTCCCCCCTCCACTTACCCTAGCATAGCATCCTGCATCATACGAATGAAATACACCAGTAATATTACTAGTATCCCCAACATGCCGCGCAATTGATTTCCGTGACGTCCCCTCTCCCCGGCTGCGCACCGCCCCCAATTTTCATTTCTGCACCCGCCACCCAGAATCCTGCCCAGAGGGAACAAACGGACCGCTCAATTAAGCTTCTCGGTGGCACGCTAGGCCGTTCGGTGTTGATTATCGCTCACGGCCACGAAGGTGCTGGTTGCCCTACACTAACTTATGATATTTGGAGTGGGCGAAAGTTGAGTGAGGGTACGGCAAACCCTACGGATTGGCGTCAAGTTGGCGTCATGGAAGTTGATTACGTAAGGTTGGTTGGTTGGTTGGTGCACTTTGTCGTTTGTGGTGGGTGGGGCGTGGGCTGGCTCGATTGGGCTGGAAGGAGGGTATTGGATTGGGTTGGATCGGGAGAGAGCGGGACGGGATTGCGCATGATGGGGATTTTCGTTTTGTTTGTTGTGGGTTTTTGCTTTGCTTTGCTACAAGTATGCTTTGAGCATTTCCTCGAGTACAGTACTGGTACGCACTGATGCATGGTGGTGAGGAGGTTGGAGGAAGTACGGTGAGGAGGTTGGGGTCGCTTCAGCGATGCAGGATGAGCTGGGGTGGTATGAAGAGTGGGTACTTAATATCATACATAGTGGGATAGATAGCTGTGTCAATCAAATGAAGAAAAGTAAGTGTTGATCTGAAAAAATAAAACCAGTGTTGTACGAGTAGCATCACTTTATCATGCAATTGGCAGAGCCCTTGCTCTGCGCTTTCTGAAAGCAACGGTGACGCTGTCCAAGCCCATGACGGCACCGTGAACGATCTATATCATACCCTGGTATCTCCCCCATACAAGCGAATCAAACAAATTAAGTTATCCTCCTTCTTGTCCAAATTCCGGGTTCCGCCCCCCGGCGACCCACCGCCACTCCTATCCCCGCCCCCCGTGAACGTTGCAGGATCACCCGGTGGAGAAGGTGGTATGCGAGGGGGATAAAATGTCCGGGGGGCGAGAAGGAAGGACGGGACGGAGTGTCCGCTGCAAGAGGAGGAAGAGGGAAAAAGGTCAAGGCTGGGAAGCGTCAAGCACAAGCCACAAATTCACAAACTTCCTACCTCTAGCGATGGGGGAGATGCTGATATCCTGCATCTCAAGGCCGCACGAACCTTTACAACTGCGCCGCTCAACCTCCCTCGCCTCTGCACTCCCCTCCCCTCCTCCCCCTCTAATATGGGCCATAGAAACCTCCCCACTAACGCAAGCGAGATCCCTCCAACCTGACAGCTTGCCCCCCTAGGTTAAAAATGCAGCGGCGGAACATCCGTCCTTAGTGGACTAACTACTTCACGGCACCTCAAACACGGGCCTGCTCCCCGCAACGGGACAGAAGGCCTGCCAGTGCCGGGAGGGCTACAATGAGAAAGGAGAGGATAGCAGAATGTTTTAGGCGCAGAGCGGCGGACGGAGGTTCAATGGGGGGAGGTGGATCGTGCGTGCATGTTTTGCTCTCGGTTTGCATCATTGGACATCACTCGGTTATCCTGGATTCGAGAATGGGTATTTCACGGAAATATCAGCGTCTAAACACACAGACGACACAAGCCTGCCCACCCACCCGCTCTCTCTGCCACTTCTGCGCGGGGTTCTGGGAAGAATCCTACTCTATGTCCCGTTTAGGCTACGCTTTCAGAAAAAAGTCTACCGCTAGGGCGATCCGAAGACTAGGGTGAAGTGGCCGGCAATGTAAGGTGTGCTGTGGTATTGCTGGCGTACCTGTGGATTTCTGGTTGTTTGGAGCGTGTATTGGCTGGAGGTGTTTCTAGGTTGATCTAACCGTTGGGTGGACGAAGGTGAGTACACACCAGGGTTCTGAAGTGGATGTACCCAGAACGCCGGGGCGATAAGCCCAGAGAGGAGCTAAAGAGGGATCTGGAGGAGGGCTTAAGGGCGGAGGAGTCGCTAGGGAGGGTGTTTAGAGGGAAGACAATCGTGAGTGGAGGGATTGAAAAGGTGGCGTTTGGCTTAGGCGAGGAGGAGAATTGGGTTGCTCCCGGGTCTGATGTAAGTTGGGGATTGACGAATAAAGTTATTCTTGGGATGTTGAACAAGTCTCCCTTTATCCCCTCCTTGGCACCTCTATTACTACCGTACCTTGCTTGCAAGTAGCTTCTACACAACATCCCACCGCAATCAAATCACCTTTGCACACGCAGAGATTCTTCCTGTAACTACCCGTGATAAGTTTTTATGACCCCCCTTCTGTTGAGGATGCATGTGCTCATATGACGGGCTAGGTATTTGGCAGCGAATGGGAAGTAAGTTGGCATGCCATCCAACTTAGGTAACTTGCCTCCCCTAGAAAATAAAGCACACATATTACTACCTTTAACCCGCGATGCCGCTGGACCTTCACATTAACAACTGCTACTAAATAAAACCCTCTATGAAAGTAACACCCCACCCTCCCACTAACTCAATACCCCCCCCCCCACCAATGGGAGCTTTCTCCCGCTTGAGCATATCGCTAAGTCGAACCTTGGTCCCGTCTGCAGATTCAATCTCCAATGCTTTTAGTGAGAGCAGCTCTCCAAGCGGATCTTTATTCTTAACCTACCACACTCATTGATAAAACAAGCACAGTCAACCGAAGGGAGGTGGATTGGGAGGGTAGTACCTTCTTAGAATAAACTTTCCTAAACGCGATACCCCATATCGAACCCGATCCCGTCAGGAAATATTTTTGGCAAGCCCACGTGTCGTACACACTTCTCCGGGAAGCTTAGGGCCCTATCTGCGGCCAGTTATCCTCTGTAATTCCTTCGCATCTTCCCGCTCTTCAGTCAGACTTTCAGCTTGCCTTAACTCCACATCACCTGCATCTCCTTCTTGAGTTCTGCGCTTCTATTCGGGGTCTGTGGAACGTCTATCTAGCTTACGTTGGGGTGCCCCGGAAGATCCGGTGGATGGGACTTCCTAGGTGGCGGCACTGAATGCTACAGTATGAGGTACTAGTACATTGATAAACGAGTAAAAGCCCACCCCTTCAGACCCGGAGGACTGTTGTTTCTGTATTTAAGTTTCTGTATTTAATCTTCAACAGTTGCCATATTTTAATTTAATTAAAATAGTCCTAAATTGTAGTGTCTTAAATTGTACGGGACAGTTTATCTTAAAAGTTCAATCTCAAATGAAGATCGGATATAACAGTAATGGAAGGTGCATGGGGACAAACTTCTGGGCACACAAATGATCTGGGATGCTATGTACTAGTGGGAGTATTTCTCAGAACCAGATAAAATTGTGATGAGATGTTTAGGTAGGGGTATTTTACAGCATGTACCCTTAAAAACATCAAGGCCAAAGGCTTGAAACCCAACCCTTTCTGCTATAAAGAGGTGCTCCCTTCTCTATCCTGAGCTTTTTAGCCTTATGCTCTTTCTTTTTCTCCAATTTCAGTTCACAATAAACAATTTTACGATTAGTCTAGCCAGTTGCTTTTATCCTCAATGGCATTGCTAGAGATACAACTACATATACGGTATTCTACATTACAGGTATATTGCAATCCTGATACCTCATTGTATTTGATGCAGAAAGGATAAATGCGATACTGAGTTCAATTAACTTGAAGACAATAGAGAAGAATTATACTATACCTGTCATTAATATCTAGTAAGTTCCACTCTTTGTCTTGATTACAGATTGGTACTGAACTTACTATTGAGAAATCTAATACCAGATATTACAAGTTATAATATATAATAGTAATGGTAAATGCAGCTGTTTGTGGAAAAGATGTCTCTCAATAAAGTGCGTAAGTAAGCTCTTTTTCTCTATTATCATACTTCTTATAACTGTTATTCTTAAAATTTCCCTTTTTCTCAATTTCCCAATCATCAAAACTACCTATTTCTTCTGAATCCTCATTCTCTCTCATAATTTTCAAACACCTATTACATTTTTCTTATATTTTAGGCCTATCTTACTTCCTCATTAGATTTCAGCTTATTTTCCCCTTCCACTATATCTTTTCTGCTTTTCTGCTAATCTATTGCCTCTCTATTCTACTTACTACAATTATTATTATTATTTTCTTGCAAAGAAATTAATATTTATTGCAGTTAGAAGCCAGGAGCTATCTAGTCTATATCTCCTATTGAATCTTTGTATTGTTACAGGCTACTAAACCTTACACTACATTTATCAAATAATGATAGATATTGGCAAACCTTAACGGTATACTAAACTATTAGATTCTTCTTCCTATTCTATAGGGAATTTCTCTCTATTCAAATCACATATCTACAAGACTACTACACTGGTTTTACGCTAAGTTTTATACAACAGCCAGAGGGTCAATAATAATATTACAATTTGGAGTATTCAGAATTGCTAGGCTCAGGGGTAGAGTTGATTTGGCAGCTGCAAAGGCTTTTTACATCCCAGTTAAACAATTTTAAGCTTGCTGACACTTTGGAAATGTCAATTTCCACATTTAGTAACTAGTATTTCAAACTAGCCAGGTGCTGAAACAAACTGTTAACCGTTTTCACATATTTCTAGTTAGTCCTGATGCTTATATTAATAGGTATACATATTATCCACTTAGTTGATATACCTTCTTTAAATACTATACCAATCCACAAGTATCTAGAAATATTGGCTATTACACCAAAGTGCCTATTAACCAACTTCACCAAAGAGTAAACAACAATTATCCTAATATTGAAAACTGGAGGAGCTACAATGCTAGATCAAGATTGGTCAGAAAGCAGTAGAAATTATACAACACATGAAGAGCACAATATTCTGGCTATTTGAGGTCCAACTATCTGCTAGAACTATACTTTTTATATTAGTTCTAGTTGTTAGTATACTTAAGGTATAGAGATTCTAATATAATTTGTCTTATCTACTTGACCTATTTATACCTTTAGCTAGGTATTTACTAGTGGTTTTTGCGAATAGTACATTTTGGAAATACAGCATACTTATTGAATTTCAAAAGCAAACTAAAAGTGAAGCTTAATCTACCTGTATCTCTTTTCCTGATGTCAATTGCTAGGATCTGCTCTTCTTCGAATTACAAATTCCTATTCAATTCACTTTATTGTTATTTCTTAACAGCTTACTTTCTTATTTTGACTTTCTTCAAATCAAACCTTACTACACTTGCAATTTGTGCTCTTGCCTTAAATAGTCTTACCCAAGTCTATTACTAAAGAAATATGAGAGTAACAGCTGAAAATAGTGCAGATTGTTTCTCAAGAAGTTGTTGTTATGGTAGGTATGATACTTACTAGTAGTAGAAGAAGTTTAAATATTATGCTAATGAAGTTGGTATAGACGAACTAGACTCAGGCTATCAGAATATACATGTTGATATGAAATCAAAAAGTACTTATTAAAAGAACTTGAAGGAAAAGAAAAAAGAAACAAAAGAAAGCAATAAACTATTTAGAGAAGCAAATACATAGAATATATATGCAGTATTTACAACATCTGAAAATAAGAGTGGATAACTTGAATATTGCATAGTACAAGGTTTAAGTATATATATATAAAAATGTATTAAAAAATTAAGAAAAGTATCTTTAAAGGTCTATTCTAATAGAAAAATTCTTTTTGAAAGACAAAGCTAAGATTATAGATAATAATAGCATTCAGGTAAAACAGGTAATATATATTCTAACTACTAATTGTATATTTAAATAGTTGTTTAATTGTAATTTATAATATGTAATATTAATACATATTGTGAACTGCTATGGTTATTGATAGTAACGGTCAAAGTCAGATTCATCTATTGTATTTGAATTTAGCTAGTATATAGAGCAGTATTTGCAAAGTTCTCATATTCCCTAAGCCCTTTCCCAAAGCACTGCAATTAATTGAAAATATTTTACTCATATCTCTTAGTATTATTATTCAGTATGATAAATTGTATTAAAAGCTTCACATTCAAGTTACAATATCTGTAGAGAGACATTCAAAAAATATAAAAGAGAAATTTAAGGTAATAAAATCGAAGATGAAATAGTGGTCTGATAGGTAGAGAGTTACATCTATGATTGATTGATTGAGTCATGAAATAAATGAAAGATTCAAAGGAAATGAGTTTTGGTTGAACTCGGATAGTATTGAAGAGAAAGTAGTATTTACTGGGAAGTATTATCATACTTAAAAACATAGAGAGTCACAGTGTATATCTAAAAGTAGAATTTCAACAAAAAGAAATAAGAACAAAAATGTAAAATTAGTAGGCTTCGTTACGGGGCCCCGTTTCCGAGGAGCGGGGACAGAATAACCTAGGTTATTCTGATTAACTGGCTGAAAATATCATTCAAATCGGACAAGAACTGACAGAGATAAAGCTCTTTGAAGTTAGACAACTTCAAAGAACCCTATCTCACTCAGTTTTGGTCCCATTTGGACGATTGTTTTTTTAATCTGCAGTTAATAACCTGCTCTTGGGACCCCGTTTGTCAGAAACGGGGCCCCGTAATGAACACTAAAAATTAGAAAGAAAACAAAGTCCTATTACAAGTGTACTAGTATGTGTCCCCTTTAACTTAAAGTAGTAATGACTGCCTTAATTCATTGAAGCATAGAATTAATTAAGGAACTTGAAAGATATTGGATTTCCAGTAACCTTTCCTATTTCTTGCTTATTGCACTAGCCATCTCTGCCATAGTATTGAGATATGGTGACCACTCATTTAATATAGTCATTAGAAGTCCCCATATGTTCTCGATAAGATTATACTAGTTTGATGACAATGATGGCTAATTAAGGGGGTGTTTGGCACGCCGTGTGTTCAAATAACTGTTATTTCAAAACATGTTTTGCAGATTAGATTGAGATCAGATTTTCAACAGCCCAATCAAAAGAGATGAAAAGGTATTACATCATCAGAAAATGTCCTTACATAATCCCTTTGTGTGCGTTGTGATTGGTCTGTTTGGAATCTGATCTAAATCTAATCTGCAAAACGCGTTTTGAAATAACGGTTATTTGAACACACGGCGTGCCAAACACCCCCTAAGCTTTGATATATTATATTCTTCCTAAATCCCTCAGGCGTAGTGTGTACAATGAGTAGAACCACTATCTTCCATAATCCAAAGCCTTCTTCCTTCCCTTTTACTCTCCTAGTACCAAAAGAGTCACAAAACCAGAGTAAGCACATTGTTCACATAACTATTAGCTGTTATAGTTTCCCAATCATTCCTATCCTATAGTAGACTAAGAGGTACTTTCCATCTCCCCAATATACTCCCCCAAACTATGATTGAATTTCTTTTATCAAATTTACACATAAAACAATCACCATTGATACTATACTTCTCTCTAACTTATCTGATGATTCAAGTACAACCCCAAGTTTGTGACAACTAAATGTGACACTGATCAATTAATATAACTTCACAGGCTTCAACAAACCACTCTCAATGAGCTATAACAAAAGCAAGTCATAGTTAACACTTTTTTTTTGTTCAGGTAAGGCTTTTTCCTTACTACTCTTCAATAGTATCTCTTCTCACAACCACTTTTAGAACAGTGCTCTCACATGTATTCACTTTATTGAGTTCAGCAATCCAGGTAAAGGGCATCTTGTGATAAGTAGCACTACTGGTGGCAGTAAGAACTAACTACCTTCTTGTTGGAGTATTAATAGAAAGAGGTTGTCTCTTTCACGTTTGTAGTGTTTCTGAGGTATAACAAATCTTATAAACTTTTCACAAACTCAGATTCTGGCCTTCTGCAATGCCAGTGCCAGTGTGGAGATATGTTCCTCCTACAGAAAATGTGATCCCTGCATACAACATTGTTTTTTTATATGGTTCATTTTCACTGTATCCCACTGGTATCAGGATTCGAGTCTATATCCATATAAGCAATCACTTTCTCCTAAGTGTGGCATATCCAGATGTTTGGTAAGTTTTTTTACTTTGCTTTTCAAATTTTGATTGGGTATTGCAAGAGGAAACAGAGTTAAGAAACATAATCTTTCTTCTTTATTTTGTCTTGCTTTTATGCAACACTATACTAATCTTGGAAATCTCTAGAAATGCATTAGCCTTCTTGGTAGTGGTGTCCTAATGCAATAATATACTCTTATAGTCAGGTATTTCTTGAGGTGTACCTGTAGGTGGAATTACAACTGTTTTTGAAAAGTTCAAGTTCATATACTCAAGTACTATATGAAATGATTGAAAACCCTTTGCTAACTTGAATATAGTGCGACAAGAGATAAATGTGAACTTCATTCAGGGGTGTTTTTAAAGCAGTATAACTAACCCAATAGTTGTCCAAATAATTTGAAAAAACCGCGGGAATACAGTACAAGTGAATTAGAATAAAAGTACGGTTTTTTTAATGAGTAAAAGTATATGGAATAAATGGTATACTTGTTTGAAAAGCTCAGGTTTTTGGTGTAATCTTTGTAGTCTTGGCATTAGAATGCAACATGGATGTAATGACTAATTATAAAAAACACTAAAGAATTTTAAAATAATACATGAGTATGGGTTCAAGAAGGGAAGACTGTCAACCATGTGGCACAGTGAAATGCAACAGTGGCTGTGCAAAATAATTGCCAAGATGGTTAGTGATTGACTATGAAGGAGTATAAATAATATTAGAGAAAAGATAATAATATATTAATTATATACAACAGTTTGAGAGTCTGAGACTCTACGATGACTTCTATATGTTTTTGTAACCTTTTCTTTAAAGTCTGGAGTACCATAAGCAATACCTTCACGGTATGCTCTCATCATTCTCTCTGTACGTGCCCAGAACTTCCAAATTAAAGTTGTCTTGACTGAATTTAGGTATTTAGGTACCATTTTGCGCAATGTTCGAATATTATATCCACATCTTCGACGTGTATAGCGCTTTGCAACTCCCCAATAATACTCAATAAAATTGAGTTCACAGTGATACTTAAGGAGAAAACAAACCATATGTCCCTTTAGTTCTACCTCTTCCTCCAAACGACTTCTTTGAGCCTTAAAATCTTCCTCCTTAGCAATCAATGCCCTTGCACAACAAGTACCTCCATTGAGACACTCTTTGTTTTTTTTTCCATCTGGCCTTCGATATTGTACTCGCAATTTTGGTCTCCATAGACCTCTTTCTTGTAGCACAATTTGAAGTCCCTTGGGTGAGCCATCAGGCATTACCATTGATTGAATTGAACCAGTTAAATGGTTAATGCCAGGCCGAAGCAGTGCTTGCCCTGCTCCAGAACGTAAATTCATTGCACTGGCTCGCAATGCATCTTTGGTATATGCCGAATGACTTCTTGCATTGTCGAATAGAAACAAACCTTGGCAGTCTGGAAATGCCACCTCAAAGATGGGAATTGCAAGTTGTAAAACCTGGTCTACAAGCTGATCACCATCCCACCAGGTGTCTCCCCCATATTCAATTGAGCAGGAGGCTAGATGAGAATCTAGACGCTTTGGGCCATCCTGCTGGGTTCCATATCCTGGGTTTGGATTCAGGCTTTGACCTTCAGGAACTTGTAGCCGTCCTCCGGGAGTAAGAAAGTCTGACACCATAATACCCTTTCCACGTGTTTTCTTCCTCAATGGAATATGATCATCTTTAATCCAAATCTTAGATGGTCCATCATTGGCATTAAATGTAGACTCATCATGGACGATCAAACAATTGGCTTAACACCAACTGGGAGGTTTGTTGGAACTACCATTCGAAGCTCTTCCCCATCATTGGTTTCAATCAGCTCCCAGCGTACCATTCGGTTTTCAAGTGCCTTTAAAGCAGGTAAGAACTTCTCTTGCCGGTACTCCACAACATCGACCCGCTCGTGCCCGTCCTTATAGACTCCTTTTCTCACATCCTGCAATTTGTAGCTCATCTTCTGCATCTATTTTACAGCAGTACGACTACTCAAGGTATCCTGAACCTTCTGCCTTTGCTGGGCCAATTGAGCCAACTGAGCTTCAGTTTCAGGGGCATATGGTAGTGGTGGGTTTTTTAGCTCTGGCTGTTCTTCAAAGGGAAGTACTCCGGTCTGCCAGTATGATGAAATAGCATATACGACACTCAGGCCTGTATGTAACGGGGTCTTGGCACTGGACGTTAGTCCAAGGCACACAACTACAGGAAGGTCCTAAACGATAACACTCGTTTAGCGTGAGGGTTCGGAGATGATAATCTCAGGTCAAGGCTGATCGTGTAACGATAGATCAGGGTCAGGGTTCATGGGTTCTTGGCGTGGAACTTGAATATCAGAATAGAAGACGTTATATTCTGAAGTACAAGAGTCGTGAAAGAAATACCAGGTAGCGTAAAGAATCAAGAAAATAGGGGGCGAAGCCCCCTTATATAGAAGGAAATCCTAGCACAGCCTTTGCCGCCCGACTCATACCCCGGTATGAGTCGCATATCCGCGTAACCAAGGAAACAATACAATTTGTCGTAAACCTTACAAAGGAAATCCCTCATAGCAACCGTGTAACAAAGAAAGAATACCAAAGTTATCCCAACACGTATCTCATCAGGGGACCGTGAGAGCAGGGCCCTCCCCAGGGCCGAAGTCCCCTGAGGCCTACTCCGGATCTTCCGGTAATGGTCCAGGCTTAAGTGGGTACCGTTCG
>Ga0307509_10003692_pt1 | contig 22906 bp, 28 predicted proteins | sample 10_EM_MG_FD_202245 | JGI IMG/M metagenome (GOLD analysis project Ga0307509, IMG submission 202245) | Populus trichocarpa ectomycorrhiza microbial communities from riparian zone in the Pacific Northwest, United States - 10_EM | ecosystem: Host-associated > Plants > Roots > Unclassified | place... | reverse complement strand
ACACACAAGTGCGAGTCATGTGAGAACTATGAGTCAACTGACTGCATAGCGTGAAACATAAACATACCTTATGACTAGTAACTACTAGTCATGTGAAATCTGCCTTGCTTAGTCACGATTTGTGACAGATGCTTAGGAAGTTCAAAACGTCAACCACTGCTCTAGACATGGCACCACCACAACATTGCATGTTGACGTTCAAGCCTACGTCTCGCCACATTCTAGTGACATTCACAAATATTCCATCTTTGGCGCCTGTATCATGAAGACATTCATCGCTGAGCCCTGGAGTCCTGATTATCTTCAATCCTAAGCCCATGCTTCCTGCTACAATCTGGCGCCGGGCTTCCCATACTGATAACGTCAGGTCCTCAGTTCTCGCATCGGGATTGCTTCTGATCAGAGTTTCTTACATCACAATTATGGCTTCCATTGATGACTCTCGTCTTGATTTAGTTCGCACAGGACATTTGACCTTCGGATGGCATCCAGATCGAAAACGGACGGGCTGTGAGGTTTGCGTGTGAAAACTTAAGGCTCTCCCAAAGGTTCACGTACACACTCTGAACTCTATTGAGGTATGACTCTTCGCTCTTTTGCACATCTGGACACTGGAAAGATAGCCTCATCATGTGGGTCCTGAATTCTGAGCATTGTTGAGTGGGCTCAAATATTCTCGTGACTCTTTCATGACCACTAATGATTTCATTTATCACTTGTCCTATTCTACTACACTAATAATCATCCACCGTCACCTGGAGTGGACTTCTGGGTGATGCTGATTTCAATGTTTGAAGATCACTCGGGATTATTGCTAAGAATCTGACAGGATCTAATACTTTTTGCTATATGACATTCATCCGCTCAATGATGATACAGGTGGCCAGACTCTGCGACGAGGAGTTCAAAGTGTAATATCAAAGACTGCTGCCTGACTTTCTAGACCTTGAGAGTTCTTGAGGATGAAGGATAGGCTGCGGGCCAGGTGAGTGCTCTGGCTGCTCTCAGGATCTAGTCTGAGGGCCAGCTCCTGTGAGTTATCTAGACTAGATAGAAGAGAGTCAAGCATCCAGAAGGCCAGGGTAAATGCGGTCTGGTGCCTGTCAAATGACATATCGCTTGTCTGAGACGCTTCCAGAATATTCGCCTGATGAGCGAACTCTGTGATGTGATTGATATTTGTGGTCTGTTCTCGTTCCATAGCATGGCGTGGATTCTGACTAGATAGCTCACGCTCAACTTCCACATGAACTTCATCATGACCATTATCAAAACCTTCCTGTCGCTCCTTCGATACAGCATGCTGTTGCAGAATCTGCTCAATAATCATCTTATGTAAATTCTTGAGCAACAGTTCTTCGGTTGGCTTGGGCACTGCACACCAGGCGTTTTTCTGTATGGGATAGAAGGTCTTTCAAAAAAGGCTAGCCATCAGATCAAACAAAATTTCTATGGATTGTGGGTATCTTACCTCTGACAGCGTCAGGTTTGAATCCTGGACGATCCTGATAAATACCAGCACATCAGGCTTGTAGTGTATAGCACAGTATTGCGCATGTCAGGCATACCATCGGTCCATTTATGAGCTCAACAAACTCTGGGTCCAGTATGCACAGCACTCTCTTGCTATTGAAATACTTACGGTAGATAGTGTTGGCAATCTGGGGTTGCAGGAATCGGTATGTGATTCTCTGTGCCCAGTTTATTGTCAGCTGTGCTACTTGTGGGTGGTCTCGTCTTGTCAGACAAAACAAAGCTCATATCTGGAAGGGGGGCACATGAACCAATCATCTTCAAGGAGGTATTCGACCCAACGAGGGATAGCATTCGGGTCCTCTGGCAGTTGGTATAGATTATAGATATTATTTTTTATATGATATACATATTGAGCAGCACGCTAGACTGTTTTTAACTTATCTCCCACAGTTAATACAAGATGCTATATCTGGTCACAGCTGAGTATACTTACAAGGTGTATACTCTTCTCAGATAGTTTAATATTTCCAGCATCCGCAATCGTATCTTGAGCCCTACTCCAAATGCTATACACCTCCGACATCAAAGCAACTGGGTTTGGAAGAGGGTCAAAAAAAAGTGGGTACCAGAGTATTAGAGTCTTCGCAACACTTAGTATTTCCCCTTCAGTACCTGTGATAGTGTTTCGTCAAGAATTGATTCCATGCAGGTGTAACGACCCTATAATAGGTAGCTACAATAACTACGACCTTAGCCCAAATGATATACTAAGAAGTAACCAAAGGTGGTATGGTGTAGTATCCATTGATACAAGAATGCTGGTTCGCCTAGGGCAAGGCCTAGGAAACAGTAGAGTAGCCTTGGGCACTCTATTAGGTAGAGTAACCATTTGGGAGAACATTCGCATAAGGTCAAGAGAATTATGGAAATGTTACACGGATCTCCGGGATGACTCGTGTGGTCGACTGGAGGACTGGAGGAGTGGTTAAAGGCATAAGAGGACAAAGTCACCCTACCTTGGAAATTTGGCCATTTTGCCCATGGATCTCAGTTACCCTACTGAAGTATTCAAGTTGCCCTACCTTCACTGGCAAAAGCTATTCAAGAACTTAGAGGTTGATTGCCTTACATTTTATGGGCTCTTAGATGTTCATGAGCGTACAGGCATTTGCGGGGGAGCCCCCACACCTGAGTAAAGGTGGGCCGAACATGCCATTTAACTTGGGCAGGCTTTGCTAACACCCCCCCTGGCCCCAGCATTGGGACGGTGCATCATAGGCAGACGGCTGCATAATTGCTGGTTTGCTAGTAAAAAGAGATCATTAGAGCAGCTGCCGTAACACGTTATACGTGGTTGCCATCCGTCTGACTAAATGCCATTTGCAGGATATATAAGGGGAGTATGGGTAACCCCCAAAAAAGGGGTTGCCCAAATATAGTCTCTCCAGCACTTAGGAGTCTATCTTAGCCTACGGGTAGTAGGGTAGTCTTCCTAGTGGTACTTAGGTAGTCCAAGAAGGCCAGAGCGCTTTCAGGACAAATCCCTCAGTAACCAGCTGGGACTTTCTCCCCTTGATATGTAGGATTACTATGGGTTGTCAATGGACTCTAGAGGTATGAGTCTTATCACTGTAGAGTATGTCCCGAGAGGCTGGCTATGGGTAGCGCCCATTTAGCCAACCATCGGCTATATCTCACCTGGGGAGCTAGCATGTCAATTTATCACATTAGATAGTCGCGTAGATTAAATGATGGACTGCATAGCTTGTATAGACGAAAGTACTACTGGGCCAGTGAGTCTACCACCTAGGTATTGATTCCGGTTGTTGTTATAACAGTTAGCCACTGGTATGACTTTGATAGGAAGAGTTTTTCCACCTGCAGTTGTATTGGAGATGCATTGCAGAAACTCATATCCTATTGACGGAGTTAAGTGTACCCGAGTTGGTCTGATACTTCTGGCAGGATAATTCCTAATGGAGGGTAGACCTCAGACAGGCCCTGAGCAGGACAGGGTACTCGCACAAGGTAGGAGTAGTGGTGAATGTCAAAGGCTTAAATCTGATATCTCCTTAGGTTTATGCGTTTGGCATTCCACTTTGATAACCAACTTTTTCTCGAGAGAACTAATTGAGTAAAGCTTCCAGCTTAACAATATTAAGTTTTACCGTTTGATTCTTTTGAATTATTTACCTCATCTTTATCTTTACTTTGAGTGTTTGGTGCGGTCGCAACCTTAGAGTTCACCTCTCTATAGGGTGCCCCCGTTACATGATGCTAAGACAAGGTCTCAGATCATTATTCTCCAAGGGAAGCGGGTTGCTGTTCTAGCAGAAAAATTAGCAGGGTTAGGCCTAGTAAACAAGAAAGGAACTCAGAAGGAAAAGGGGGTAAGGAATGGGGGATCACGGACACGGAAGGCAGGGCGTGGAAGGAAGTAGATTTTTCCTGTTTTTATTGTACCTATTGATCGCTTTCCCGGTGTGCTCCCTAAGTGGGGGAACCACGTTACTCGCAACTCAATGATTCTCTATCTGCACTCCCTAAGGCTTACTCCAGCAGTCCTACAGTGCTACTACGACAGGTGGAAACTATCCCCTCCATTATCTCACTCTAGAATTCACACAGTTGGCTCTTCCTCCCCTACCGCAGCCCAGTCTGGGGAACCCACAGTGCCAGGACAGCACGGCGCGATATCATGCATCACCAATCTCCTCCCTCCATCAAGTGAGAACAGGACCAGGATCTCCCACTCCCACCACCACCACCACAACCAGAATTAACCGCCCTGTCACCCTCCATACACCAGGAGCAGCTGCAAGCCAGCCCATCCTTTGCCCCCGGGCTCGTTAGCTCCCTCGTTTATTCACTCCTTCTACCGGTATTCCGACCAGGGCCCGAAAGACAAGCACAGCAAACCGTTTTTTCCCTTCCCCCCTTCCCATCCTTTCATCCCTCTTCCTTCCTTTTCTCACCCTTCGACGGAACGGAGAAAGCTAGCACGCTTAGGCATCATGCCCCGATTCTCATAGCCTCGTGCGAAGCAAAAGACACCGCTTTATTCAACGTTTAAATTTTTCACCTTCCAGTACCTCCACGTCCAGTTCCAAGTTTCTCTCGCTGCGGGCCGTTGTATGCTCGGTGGCTTATTCGTCCCATTTCAGCCCCTGCCACCCCCCCTGCACTGCCATATCCCCGCGAATAAGTGCATACGACCTGACTTACCTGTCTCCCTCGTGCTCCCACTAGGCTGACTGCTTGATTGCCGAACGAACGAAAAGATCCGCATGCGATTCGCCCACGCTGTGAAGAGTCGAGATATCCCCCCCCTTGCTTTCTGCTGTCTTCCTTCCCTTCTTTGTTCGTTCCCCTTGTCGTCTACCACAACTGTTCCCTTTTTACAAAGTTACGGGAATAGCAAGGGGTGTACAGCTGCTGTCAGACCATTAGTGGGGAGAAGCATACTTTTTTCTCTCTTGTTTCTGTTTCTTTCTCTTTTCATTTTTCCCCTGCGTCTTGCTGCCCTGCGTCGGTTAGGTCCCTACCACCGAAGGGAACGAGACGGAACAGGAGGTTGACCATGAAGTTACAACGGTTTTCGCGTGCTCTCGAGGACCAGCCACCTCGCCAAGAGGAGCAGCCACCTCGCCAAGAGGGGAATCCAAACCCTCAAGGGAAGACAGTAATCGTGAGTTTTTGCGCTATGACTACTAGGAGGGGGTTTTGATGATGGGCTAATGGGTTACGTTTTAATGGGATAAGATTGCAGTTGTCTTCGTTTCGCTTCTGTTCTTTGTCGTAATCGCATATATTGTTCTCCGATTCATCCGACAAGCCCACCCTCTAGCCCCGAAGTTTTTCCCTGAGAGGTTGAAGAAGAAGTGGGCTACTTGGCAACCGGGCATATATACCCCCGCAGCATCCTCGGTCAGCCCAACCCCAGAGCCAAGTGCGGCCGTCCGGCGAGAGCAAGACCGGAGGGAGAGGCGGGAGAGGCGGAGAAGGGAGCAGCACCAGCAATCATCGGGCGTTAATAGAGTGGAGAGCGTTCGGAGCATAATGACTCTACCAGAGTACAGGGCAGTGCCATTGCCAGATCGGGAGAGGACAATAGGAAGGGAAGGAGAGCGTGGAGGAATTGATGTAGTAGTTGAAGCCCCAGAAACAGCCGAGGAAGAGGAAGAGCGACGTGAGGAGCACATGCAGGCACTATACGAGATCCGACTAGCCAGACAATTAGAGCGAGCAGCGGAGCGGGAGAGTGCGCAAAATGGCGGACGTGGCGGCAACGCTACCCGCACCCCAGCCGGTTCCCGGAACAGAGGCAACAGTTCCGCAAGCTCTCTCGCCGCGACCCTAGCAGCAGTGCAGGAACGGGATCGGCGTTTGAGCGAGGTCTCGTACGCGGAGATCGGCGTCGCAAGGCCTGACGGATCCCGAGTCCGCGCGAGCTCAGACGTCTCCGACAGGGACAGCCTTCCCCTGCTGGACGCTGGCGCTCCCATGGGCATGGGGGATAGTATTCGCAGTGGCCGAAGCAGCCATACTCGAACCAACAGTGCTCTCTCCCTCACTAGCACCCTAGACGCTCCCGAGCGACGCCGCAGCGACGAGATATTTGGTATGGGCAGTGCTCGCCCAAGTCTGGATAATCGGGATAGCACCCACGATAGCGTCCCCAGCGACCGGCCGCCTGGATATTCCGGAGACCAGGATTGGGGCGCGCCCCCAGAGTACCCTGGCATTGTTGAAGACGGCCGAGGCGATATGGGTGTCCCCGTGTTGCGGGTCGAGACTGCCTCTCCAGACCCCTATAGACCCCCGCAGCAAGCTCATCCTTAATTTGCCCTTATTTTTTTCCTCCCTTTTTACAATCATCAATGTGAATAATTACCCTTTCACCTGGCGCCATTTGGTTCTTTCTCCTTTCCCCCCTCCCCCAAGGTGTTTGATGTCCATCCTTCCTTATCTGTCCCTTTCACCTATTTCCCTCGGCGTTCTTCTTTTCTCCTTCTTCCTGTTGCTGATTCCTCTTACACCGCTACTGCTTGGGAAGAAACTGCCGGAGGTGACCTATTTTTCTTTTTTTCTCTTTTCACTCTTTTTACGGTTGCCCTTTTTTCCCTGGGTTGTTTGGCTAGTTGGGACGTGGAACGCCCGATAGAATAATGAGGAAAACGAGAGATGAGGCATGTATTGTATCGGTAAATACGGTAGTGAGTGTATGGATGGTACAGTACCTACGGTATGTCGTCGTGATATGGATGTATTTCGTGTGATTTGATACCGTGGCGTAAGGAATAATAAAATATTAGCCACAGGATTGGCCGTCGCCCTACTAATTCGGACGGAAATGAAATTATTGAAGGCTACAGCGTAAACGATGATATGCATCAATGGTCACTCGGATTCTAAATTGTGCTCCTAGCAGAGAAAAAAGAAAAAAAAACTCTGTAAGCACCTGCCCGCGCTGTGCGGGGCTACTCTACAAATACCTGCACGCCGCGAATCCTTACATTCAAATGCTACTGCTGGGAGTCTGGACTTCCCTCCGCAGCCAATTTGTCAGAGCGGAGTATCGTACTAAGCGACTAGTGACGAAGGCTTAGACAGCATTTTGAGGCGTTCGGTGAGTTATACCGGTATTGGCTTAGTGATCCGTCCCACTGGTGACTACCCCACAGATGTCATACAATAAGTTGAGAGGTCTTGCCCACGGATTGGGGTGTTGTGTTATAGAATTTGTAATGGCGTGATGTAGGGTTTGAATCGTCGACCAGTTTGGATAAAGAATGATAGGAGATGGGCTCGATACGATACGATACCACACAAGGCGAAACAAGACGGGATACCGGCACAACAAGGCACACAGCGAAAAAGTTCCCCAACGTATTTTTTCTCTCTCTTTTTCTCTCTCTCTTCATATCATAACATAGAAATGGTCATGGCGTATCGTATAGCTAAATGAAACCTGCTTCACAGCCTCGATCGTGAACCTCCTACTGTCCTACCTCCCGGGCCGTCATCAGACTCTACCACCAGTCAAAGATTGATAATGGTGCTCCCCTCCCAGACGCTCTGTGGCTCGAGGGTGTGCCATTTAGAAACAGCTCCCGCTTCAATGCAGACTAGTAGCCCCCATGATATCAGTGCTCTGATCTTGCCTATAGAGTGGTGGGGGAGGGGGCTTACTCATGTTCTTATACCCACCCTCGGGCCCAAAGTCGGCCATCTTGCTCGCGCCTTCCCAGGGGTTCCAGATGACTACGTCTTCCAGATTGGTCCTGCCGACTTTGAAAATTGTTTCGCCTCCAGTTTTCACTTGGACGGTGCCAGGGACGTTGGCGTATACACGATCCACTTCAGAGCCGACGGAGAGTTCAGCCATCTCCTCAACGGCTTCGGATTTTGTCACTTTGCATTTATAGCTAGTGCCTTTGAGACCTTCGATGGTGAGATTGTTTACGTCCTACCCTCATTAGCCCCAATCCAACCGCCAACAACACGGTTAATATCAAGTCCGGGGGAATACTGGAATGCGAAGATATGTGTGGAACAAAACGTTGAAGTCAAACGTCTCAGATCCCTCGTTTCTGACGAGCATTTTTGTCTCGAGACTGCTCTTACTCAGGCTCACGGAGTAAATCAGGCCAAAGTCGTAGGGCCATTGCTTGCGCTGTTCGACGGTAAGGTTCTCTGGACCGAGGCCAAAGTCGACCTGGATTGAGGTATCCGTTTCGCTGGTTCGACCGAGCAGTTCCCACTATTCATGACGTTAGTGTAATCGAAGGAGGGGAGGAGCAATGATGACTTTGCAGAGTCTAGCAAATCCGTGCTGTGGAAGGGTAGCGGTGGGTCCCTCGGCGGATTTTCCAAAGACCTGGAGTAGCGCATTTTAGTAAGCCCTGCTCGTACTTGTATATTTCATCGAGAATCAATGTTTGAAAGGATGCTTTACCGGAAAAACTAGTGGAATTCCACCCCTTACTGATAGCCGCAACTAGTCAGCATGAACACAAAGGTATGATAGCTGAAAAGAAGTAACAGCATACCCGGCTTCGACCCGTCTGTAGAACCACAACCCGTTAGCCATCTCATCCCATCTCACCCCGCCATTCAATGAAATCATCCAACCAACAGTGGGGCAACTGCTTACCGAGGACCGCTTTGTCACTCAGAAACAGCTTCTCCTCCCCGTCGACCACCCAGGAAATTACCGTAGCGCCGTAGAGCAAGATCTCGGTGGATTCCCCAGTAGGCAGGGACAGCTAATGTCGACATTAATCTTGGAATAATTTCCCCACTGGGGGTGGCGGCATGGAGAGAGGGACAGAGAGATACCTTGACTCTATCGCTCTTGAAGATGAACCCCCGGTTTTCGGCTCCGGTGGAACCCACGGGAATTGGGCCCGGCTTCTTGCTGCGTTCGACCATTGTGTTTAAAAGATATTCTTTGAGAGTGTGGTTAGTGGTGTGTTTCTTATGGTAGGTATGATAGCAACAAAAATGGTTCTGAGGGGTCGAGGGGTCGAGGGGTAGCTTTAGGGTGGGTTTTACCCTCGTGCAACAAAAGTCCTGGCACCCCCGACAGAGTGATCGGAGAGGAATGCCTCTTGGTTTACCACTTCGAATGCCCTCCTTCAACCTGAATAACACTCTCAATGTGCCCGGGCATTGTCCTAATTAACCCATCAATCTTGTCTTGCTCAATAGCATTCCATTCTTTGATGTAGGCAGTCCACAGTTCATCTTCTGTATATGTTCTACTTAAAAGTCTTTACTATGCTCAAGCTTCCATCTGAGCCCCAAGTTCCCCAGGAATCTCTGTCCTAGAAAACTGCTTCATAAGCCTCCCCTTCCACATCTTCTATACATTTTCAATTTCATTTAAGTGGAGTGAAGCGATTTTCACAATGAAATTTTACCGGGGTACCAAGACTTTTGTTACACGAGTACTCTACGAGTACTAGTACTCAAATATCGTACTGAGCAGTGAAAGTACCAGATGGTATCATCTATCATCTATCATAGGCTACTACCATTCACAAACGCAGCACTACGAGTAGCATTGTGAGCACTAGGGGAAAAGGATTTGAGCCACGACCCAACCCTCCATGTCAATATGCCTAGAACTTCACTATTGCTCACCCGAAACACGTAGATATAAGATAGGTTTTTAGCTCAGAAAGTGAGAATAAGATAAAGGGCAACAGGGGGGGGATAAGAAAAAATCAAAGTAAAAAGAGAAAAACTATTTACAACATGGATTTCAATATTGGAGAGTCTCAAGGCGTGTCGTGGGATTGCTATTACCGTATCATACCTCCAAGCGGGGTACTATCATAGAAGTTATGGCCCATCCATTAAATTATGCCATTAGTTAACCTAGCTACAAGTGCTGGTACTCAATTACTCCAGTTCTTGAGGGATCGGTAGTTCACATCAAGTCCACACTCTCGCGGGGAATTCTTTTTTATTATTTCTTAAAGTGATGATGTTTCACTCCTTGCTCCTACCACTATTTTCCTGAGAGCTAGCCAATCAAATGCTAGGTTCTTGGGCATTCGTGTTGGTCTTTGTTCATTCACGGTGGGCATTCGTGTTTAGGAGAAAGGGATCAAGGATGAAAGGGTACTCTTTTCGGATCCAGGAAAATGAGCCAGAGAGAGTGCATGCAAGTCTACCTTTTTTAGACGCATTCTGAGGGAAGCCTGCACAAATAGGACTCGAGTACTCGTACTGTATGGTATTGCAGGCTTGATCATAGGGGTTGTCATAAGCATTTATTCCACAAGGGGTGCCAGGCCGCTTGCTTCCTACCACTCACTTACCGTATTTTACTATATTTACTACCGCCACCAGGCTGCAACTGATATTCTCTTCCCTCTCTGCTGGCTCTCCCTCCCTCTCTTTTCTCCCTCTTCACCTTCACCCCGCGACCCCTTTTATCTTCGAGAGTTGTTTGTCCTCTTTTGGCGAATTTATCTCTTTTTAGTACACCACGCCGCTGGGGTTTAGCCTCATCTGTATCCGCTCGCTCTCTTTGATAAAACATCCATTTTTTATTTTTTTTGGCTTTCCGTTTGTCACTCTTTCATCCCTTATCCACCACCCACCGGCTTTCGCGCCCCACGCTGCGCTGCCGGCGCACCACAACACGGGTTCTTGCCACGAGTTCGTTTACTATCACCGCACGCTTCTTGCTCCGACAACGATAGTCTTGCTCTTTCCTCTTGCCCGTGACGATGCCGGGAGCTTCTAGCGACAACATCGAGCTCAAGTCAGACTTAGAGGCTCAAAAGGCCAACTTGCTGTCTCGACAGGAGCGGGACAGTAGCGATGACGGTTTTTCTATTGGTGGATCGGCCCGTAGCAGCTTGTCAGGGCATGAGCCGAAACCTACGACATTACCGGACGGCGCGGTCAAATCGAATCCGCAAAAATCGAGTCAGACTTCCTTTTTGATATGGACTACTGTCAACACCCTGGCCACTATCGGAATTGTAAATCATCCTGCTCTCTTGGGATTGGCGATTGTTATTGCTCTGTTTTGGCGGTCGGATGTTACGGCGCTAACGTTGTGATGATGCCAGGTCTTCACAAACAAGAGGATCTTCGATGATCCAAACTTTAAGAAGATGCAAACATCCTTTGCAGCGTTTCATTTCGTCTGCACAAGTTTGACCCTGTTTGTCATCTCTCGTCCTTCCTTTGGCTTCTTTGTTCCGAAACGATGCGGGATTGTCGAGATCTTGCCCCTGGCATTTGCTATGTGCTTTAACGTCATTCTTCCAAATCTTTCGCTCGCCTATTCCTCAATCACTTTCTATCAGATTGCGAGAATCTTGCTCACACCTTTCGTGGCTTTGATCAACCTTGTGTTTTACCGGGTCTCGATCCCCACGTACGCTGCGCTTTCGCTGATTCCAGTTTGCGCTGGTGTGGGGGTGGTATCCTACTATGACACCCGTGCAGAGACTCCAGAACAGCAAGGGAAGGTCACAACTGTCGCTGGTGTCATCTTCGCTTTCAGTGGTGTTGTAGCAAGTTCTCTATACACCGTCTGGATTGGAGCGTACCACAAGAAACTTAATATGAGCTCCATGCAGCTACTCTTCAACCAGGCGCCTGCATCTAGCTTTTTGCTCTTGTTCTTTATTCCTTTTGCGGATACTATTCCGGTCTTTAGCGAGGTTCCCATCAGCCGATGGGCCATGATCCTCATGTCTGGTTTGTTTGCTAGTCTTATCAACTTGTCGCAGTTCTTCATCATCGCAGGCGCTGGGGCTGTTAGCAGCACTGTTGTGGGGCATGCTAAGACCTGTTCCATCGTTATCTTGGGCTGGATGGCTAGCGGAAGAAGTGTGTCGGATAAGAGTTTGTTAGGTGAGAACTCCAGATACTATCGCCTGATAGCGAAACTTTTGAGCTAACAGTAGGATGTAGGTATCGTGTTGGCAATCGGTGGGATCATCATGTACTCTGTAGCGGTAATTAAGGCAAGACGCACGGCGTAAATAGTTGGAGTGGATCTTGACTCCTTTTTTGCACTGGCCATGGTTTCGGGGTCATTGGTGCAGTGTAGTGAGTGTTGGAGCGTAGCGTTGAGCAATTCCGGGCGAGATACCCTGTAGCAGTGCGTGGGGTTAGATGGGGTAAAAAAAATTTGTTCTTTCAGATGTCAGTTTTTTCCTGAATGCTATTTATTAGTTGGTTATAAATGGGTTGGATAATTAGAACAATGAAAATTGTCTTCGTAAGTGGTGAATTGTTGATATAGGGCGGCAGCGCTGAAGATTCTAAATTTACAGTATCATACTAGGTTAGAGGATAGGTTACTTGAGTATCATGGACATAGTGGAGTAAATAGACGATCATGAGATGCCGGTATTCTATTGAACATGTGTCCTGTACTGTAGTACTGTAACTCGTGGCCGATGGATCGAGACACAGCAAACGACAATTGTTGCCTTTAATTTTCTTAATGATTAGAACACGTGATCCTGTAGGGGAAATAGCTGTAGTAATGCGCGATCGCTTGGATAGGGAAGTGTCAATAGGTAGCGGTAACAGTCAGGACTAGAAGTGTATTGATTGAAACGGTGTTCATAAGTGACGAGAGAGATATCATATAAGTTTACTCGAGCACTCGTGTAACCTACTCAGTCCCTACAAACAATGTTACCTTTACCCCACCATGGCCTTCCCTCTCCACCATCATGAGCGCCCAGTGCCCGGGGCATATCGATACTTACCCCCTGTGTTTGTGGGAATTTGTATGGGGTTAAACCACCGGAATTCTTCTCGTAATCTACACTATCGCCACACCTGCGAGCGAGCCCCATATTTGCCCCGCAACAAAGTTACCCCACCAAGGTCTGCTGTGCCTTTGGCTTTGTCGCTTCTCATCCCCCCGTCACTCCATCCCATCCTTTCCTCCATCATCCCACTTCCACCCAATCCACTCTCAGTTTCTCTCTCTTCATTCTCTACACTTCATCCGGCTTTGTCCAGCATCGCGGCAGTCAAGGACTTAACTAAAAGCTATGCCTCGCCGTATAGCTACTCACGCCAATTCCTGGTATGTCGCTGACAAGCGTAAGCTCAATAATCAGCTCAATGCGTGGATCCAGATGGCGGGCTCGGATGATTGCGGGATCTCAGAGTTTCCAGTTCCGAATGCGAGGGTTATTATGGCACCGTAGGCCCCAGATATCCTTATTTTCCCCATTCAGGCTCCTGGCTACTGTTCATGGACCGATCGACTGATATCTCCCTTTCACGCAGACATGCTGGTTATAGTTATTCCGGTGCTACCGCAGCATTCGCCTATAAGGCGTGGGATCTTTCCCAAGCGTATAAATGCCATAGCTGAAGTTTTGATCGTTCAAAGAGCCGCGTTAATTTTTCTCCGTTTAGGAATCGGATCTTCATCTTGGGACCGGCTCACCATGTGTACATCGAGGGCTGTAGTATCTCTGGTTGCGACTACTATGATACGCCTCTCGGAGAGCTCACTCTAGACTCTGAACTTCTTCAAGAGCTAGCTAATACAGGAGAGTTCACCTGGCTCTCCCTAAAAGCAGATGAAGATGAGCACAGCATCGAAATGCATCTTCCATATATATACAAAGCCATCGAGCGTGCCGGGAAATCACACAAGAGTGTCAAAATCGTCCCCATTGTCATCGGAGGTACCTCATCCACTCAAGAGAAAGCTTACGGGACGCTTCTAAAGCCTTACCTTGAGGATCCCCAGAACGCTTTTGTCATTTCTACTGACTTTTGTCACTGGTAAAAAGTGAGCCCCCCTTCTTTATTGAAACACTTTGCTTAAACTCTTATCGCAGGGGCGCACGTTTTTCATACACGGGCTACTTTCGCGAACTGCCTACTCATGACAATCCCAATCCCGAGTTCATACACCTCCAGGATCATGGCGTCCTGGCTATCCAACATCACATTCATAAGTCTATTAGAGCTTTAGACCACGCGGGTATGGCGGCGATTGCCACTGGAAAGCATAGTGAATTTGCTTCCTATATCTCGAAGACCCAAAACACCATCTGCGGGAGACATCCTATCGGGGTGATAATGGCTGCGGCAGAGCTCCTGTTCGGTGAAAACAAGGGAAGCAACTTGGGGAAGTTTAGGTTTCTCTACTACGCCCAGAGCGAGGCTCTTCAAGACCCTAGAGGGAACAGTGTGAGCTACGTGAGTGGCTTTATGGAGATGCCATAGCTCTCTCTCTCTCTCTCGGGCGTTATATTGTGCGACCTGCCGATTTCGTTTCTTCGGAGTGGAGCTAGGATGTAGTGCAGTGAATGAGACTTTTATAAGCGGGCTTTCTCAGGATACCTAGTTAGATTGCGTGTGTTACGTTCTGCGGGCCGAGTTTATAACGTGCTTGCTTGTTTGTGGTCTAGTGAGTTAGCAATTATGATAGCCATAGGGCCTCACTCGGGCCTCTACCATCATGCGAAGCCGTCCCCTCGTTGAGTATTCGTACATTGGAAAATCTACCCATGAGGATAAAGAAAAGCTCCTCGAATCAAAGAAATGACAGAGTTGGGTATCTTCCTCTCTATATGGTACACGATAAAGCTAGAATTGACAGAAATAAGGAGGGTAATCTCTACTATACTATATCCTACTACACCTGTGTTATGATTCTCTACTTTTGTGATTCTACTTATGCACACCGTAACAGCTGAGCTACATCTGTCACCCCTAACATCGGGAGTGGGGGGAAAAGACGTGATGGCGGAAAGTGATAAGGGGAATGAAGAAAAAAATGGGAGAATGAAAGAAGGAAAAAAGGAAGGAAAGCCAGACACATATAAAGTACGCCAGCCAGTGTATATAACCCTTTTTTTTTGTTTGTCCTTATCGCCACTGCCAGGACCCACCAAAATGTACCCTTAATTTTCGCACTCAACCTATTTAGCAGCATTCCTTCTAGCCCTCTCCTTCTCGAGATTAGCAATGAGCTCCTTCTGCAGCTGCGGCGGCGTGGGTAGGTAATCCTTAAACTCCATGCTAAACTCGCCCTTCCCCTGGGTCGCCGCGCGCAGCTGACTCGAGAAGCCGAACATTGCGTTCAGTGAACACGTAGCCGTGAGCGTGAACTCGTCCGCGCCGATCTCAGAGTCCTCGATGACGGCATTGCGCTTGTTCATGAGGCCGACAATATTTCCCTGGAACTCGTTGGGCGCGGAGATGGTCACCTTCATGATAGGTTCGAGGATAATGGGGTTTGCGAGCTTGAAGGTGTCGCGGAAGGCGTACTCCGTCGCCATCTTGAACGACATCTCGCTCGAGTCGACCATGTGCGTGGCCCCGTCGTTGATGATCATGCGCGTGCCCAGCACCCTGTGTCCGATCATGGGGCCCTTCTCCGTTGACTTGAGGAAGCCCTTCTCGCAGGCGTAGAGGAATTTCTCCGAGATGTGGCCGCCAACGATTCGCTCTTCAAAGTGATTCTTACCCTCCGGGTCGCGCGTGGGCTCCATGTAGCCCATCACCCGAGCGTAGTCTCCGGCGCCGCCGGTCTGGCGCTTGAAGACGTAGTCGAATTCCTGGCGGGAATCGATGGTCTCGCGGTAGGCCACTTCGGGTTTCCCGGTGACGCAGTCGACGCCATACTCGCGCCTGAGTCGCTCAACGTAGATTTCTAGGTGGAGCTCGCCCATCCCCGATATGATGGTTTCTTGGGATTCTGGGTCGACTTTGCAGCGAAAGGTTGGGTCCTCGCGTTGGAAGCGGTTCATGGCTTTGGAGAAGGCTGCTGTTTCCTTGTTTTTGGGCTTGATAGAGAGGGAGATTACGGGGTCGGGGACGAACATTGAGGTCTGGATTCGTTAGCTAGCTTTTGGATGGTCGGGGGGTGACAAACCATAGAGTAGGGGAGTCCTCCGTCAGTGAAAGTATCGCCAGAAGCACAGTCAACACCAAACACAGCACATATCTCTCCAGCCCCAATTGAGGGCACTTCTTCCATCTCATCAGAGTGCATCCGGACAATCTTTGGAACCTTAATCTTCTTTCCTGACTTTGCATTGTAGACGTGCATGCCCTTCTTTAGGGTTCCTTGGTAGACACGGATATAAGTCAATTGGCCGAAGTTTCCCTCTTCCAACTTAAAAGCCAAACCAACAAATGGGAGCGAATTGTATGGGATCAGAGAAACCGGGGCTTCATTTCGCCGACGGTCAAGGGCAACAGCGGGAACATCGGATGGGTTGGGAAGGTAGTCACAAACAGCATCGAGCACTGGTTGGACACCCTTGTCACCCAAAGCGGAACCAATGAGCACTGGGGTGAATTTACGCGCAAGAGTCGCCCGGCGGATGGCTGCCTTGATTTGTTCGTTTGTCGGTGTCTTTTCCTCTAGCCAAAGCTCTGCAATTGTGTCATCTATGTCCGCTAGTGCGGCGATGAGAACTTCCCGCTTCTCCTCAGCAAGTTTCCTAACTTCCGCCGGGATTTCTGAGAGTTCCTTCTCCACTACATCTATACTGTATGCATTGTTAGCTGTGAATATAATTTAGAGCTCAGAAAACATAGTCTCACCCTTTGTGACCTTCAAAGAAAATAGCCTTCATCCTAACCAGATCAACAACACCCTGGAAAGAGTCCTCTCCGCCAATGGGTACCTGAATGGCTGCAGCAGGAATCTTTAGTTTACTATTGATCTGCTCAATGGCCTTCCAAGGATTTGCCCCCATACGGTCCATCTTATTAACGAAGGATATCCTGGGCACATTATACCTCTTCATCTGTCGATCAACCGTAATAGTCTGAGACTGTACTCCGGAAACAGCGCAAAGAATCATAACGGCACCATCAAGAACTCTCAGAGCTCTCTCAACCTCAATCGTAAAATCAATGTGCCCAGGGGTATCAATCAAGTTGACATGGTACTTCTCATCGACGCCATTTTCCTTCTTTACCCAGTCGCAGAAGGTAGCAGCAGACTGGATGGTAATACCTTTTTCTCGCTCCAAGTCCATCGAATCCATCTTTGCACCGACAGCATCTTTGCCGCGGACTTCGTGGATAGACTTGATTCTACCGGTGTAGAAGAGGACTCGCTCCGTACATGTAGTTTTACCAGAATCGATGTGCGCCTAGAAGAAATTATTAGTTCATCGCCCGTCAATTACCGGTGCCACGAAGGCAGAAGGAAAAACAGACAGCAATTCCGATATTCCGAACCCTCGCCAATCGAGCCATTTCCCTGGGATCCATCTTTGCGAGGATTTCCTCTTGCGGGATGATGTCTGGCTCCTCCAAACTGTTAAAAAAAGGCATCAGCTCTCGAAAAAAACGAATTGTCGATTAACCAGAACATACACAACTGGAGCAGTTGCTACAGATGCAAGGCCCCTAATGTTTCTTACTCTGTTTAGAGTCAACGGGTAGCCCATTCGCATGGGCGAGAATGATAATGGGGAATGTGGAACTAAACATTTGAGTGGCTTTTTAGCAACAGTTGCTGGGACTCTCAGTGTTCTGGTAGCGGTGCTGGAGGGGAAGGGCCTTGATACTCGGAATTGAGACTTCGCTCTCGCAACCCTCATGATTGTTGTCCCAGCTCGTCGTTCTCTTGTGGCGTGAGGTGTGGGTCCGGGGGGGATTGGAGAACGATTTTGGGATAAAAAAGTTCAATGTTCCATTTATCTAATCCATCTAATCTAGTTAATTGGTCCGAGATTTTGGAGAGAGCATCACCAGAAAGCACTCGGTTAGCCGTCTATCTAGAAATTTAAAAATATGATAATATAATGACCTGGGCTGCTAGCCTTCCGGGCCTAAATACCAGAATATTTCAGTGACACATTTTCGCTATAGAATTTTGTTATAGAATTCAATTATTTGATGTTCGAGGCATCGGCATTTTTGCAACAATACAAACAATGGACTTTGTCCGCCATTTATTCCTGCAACTCACCGACGCCACCAAAAGTAATCGACTTGATGACTGTGTATTCATCAATGCCGTATTTGCTGCCCTCTCTTCCAAAGCCACTCTCTTTCACTCCTCCGAAGGGTGACGCGACATCAGAGATCAAGCCAGTATTAACACCCACCATGCCCACTATGGACCAAGAGGTTAGGTTATAACCAGAAAGAGAGTCAGAGATCAAACATACCTTCGAGAGCCTCTGAAACTCTCCAAATTCTAGCAATATCGCTACTGAAGAAGTATCCCGCCAAGCCAACCTCTGCTTCATTTGCCAGGTCGACAACTTCCTTCTCCGAATTGAACCTAAATAGAGCTGCAATAGGACCGAAAGTCTCCTCTCGGTGAATCCTCATGTCACTGGTCATATCCGTAATGACTGTAGGCTCGTAGAAATTGGGTCCAAGGTGGTCCAAGCCCTTCCCACCAACGAGTACGGTACCTCCCTTTCTCAGGGCATCCTCAACATGGTCTTGGACTTTCCCCACTGCCCTCTCGTGGATCAATGGGCCATGAGTATTCTCCAAGTGATACCCACTACCAACTTTGAATCCCTTGACTTCCTCCGCCAACCTCTTTGAAAACTCGTTATAGACTGCGTCTTGGACATATATCCTGTTGGCACAGACACAGGTCTGCCCGGAAGATCTGAATTTACTCATGATGACGCCAGCAACCGCCTTGTCGAGATCGGCGTCGTCAAATACAATGAAGGGGGCATTTCCCCCAAGCTCGAAAGACAATTTCTTCAATGTAGAAGAACATTGCTGCATGAGAAGCTTTCCGACACTTGTGGAACCGGTAAAGGATAATTTTTTGATGACAGGGTTGGTGCAGAGCTCTTTGCCAATTTCGGGGGTGGTTTGAAGAGCTGTCACTATGTTTACAACGCCTTTGGGAATACCTGCACGGTTTGCCAATTCTGCGAGGGCAAGAGAGGTCAATGGCGTTTCCCCGGGGGCTTTTGCGACGACTGTACATCCTGCTGCTAAGGCTGGGCCAATTTTACGGGCTATCATAGCAGCCGGGAAGTTCCACCTTTTTTGAGGAGCATTTCGTTTGAGTGGAACTCTTGCATGTGGGAGAAGCAGGAGCAAACATACGGAGTAATCAATCCACAGACACCAACAGGTTGCTTGACAGTAACGACCCTGTTCCCTTTAACAGAGGCAGGTATATTATCCCCATACATCCTCGGCGCCTCTTCAGAGAACCACTCAAAGAAAGCTGCCGTGTAGGCAACTTCGCCCCTTGCTTCCGCCAGTGGCTTTCCGTTCTCCCAAGTAATGAGCGTAGCTAAATCCTCCTGATTTTCCATGGTGAGCTCGTACCATTTTCTCAGCATTCTAGCTCTCTCACGGGGGAGTGTCTTTCGGAAAGACTTTAGAGCATCCCGAGCTATATTGATAGTATCCTTGACTTCAGCAACACTGAGTTCGGGGATAGTAGCTATCTTCTCGGTGGAAGCGGGGTCATGGACGTCAAAAGTTTTTCCGTCTTTGGCTTGGACGAATTGGCCGTTTATGAAGGCTGCCTCACGAAACAGCGAGGGGTCTTTGAGCTAGATATATACACTTCAGCAGGCAAGCCAGGGCAGTAGCATGAGGTAGGAGCAATACTTTTGGAACAACGTGAGATGAAAGAGGCATTTTGGATATTAACCTGAAGCTGTTATGAGATTGGAAGTGGGGACTGCGAGAGCGGGGGTAGCGCTGAAACAGGGTTCTGAGCATTCTGTGTCCCTAGATGGATACCGTGAATTAGAATATTTGGTAGGGGGTGAATCGGTCACTTGGTGCGCGGAGAATGACTTAATAAGTGCCAGTATGTATCATAATATCATTATTCTACTCGGGGGTTGTCCATGAAAATCGGGAAGGTTAAGACCCCCGTCCCGAAGGTTGCCGGGCAGGAGGCAACCAAAATTGAAAGACCCCAAGCGGGACCAGCAGTTCAAGAACAGAGAAAGAGCATGCATGGGGGCAGAGTTCCGAGAAACAGATTTAATATCATAAATCTATCCTAGTGGTACACTCGCGTCTAATAAGTTTCCGTACATCCTCGATTGCTCTTACATCCAACTCCTAACCTCTTGTGACCTGTCACATTAGGCGGATTGGCGTATCAGGATCCATGGTGGCTATCTCGCGATGGCTTCATGTCTTTATTCCAGAAGCCCTGGTGCAGACCTAGTCGCAACAGGAGTGGAGGGATGGATTCACACCGTGTTTTAGAGCAGTGTCAACAGTCTGGGGGTAGGGTGGAGCTGGTAACGGCTTCCATCAACAGGGTCATGTCGCCCTCAGATTTTCCTGATTACCAACCGACGCTTTCTCATGAGGGTTCAATTCCTTCAACCTTGGTTGTCCGTTGCGCTAATGTGAGTAGTTTTCGACATGAGTTTGCGAATCTAGGCGAGACCCTTCCGTGTTCAAGTCATGGAGTCTGTGGACTGGGCACCTGTTCGAAGCTCGCGGTCGGGAGTGAAAACGTTTTCGTGGGCATTAAATTATGGCCCCGCACCTGTTGTGCTTGTAAGAGAGTACCGTAAACAGGATGTACTAGATTACAAGTGGGGCCAAGCCAATAAGTGTGTTTTGCTGAGAATGTGACAGGTCAACCCTGGGCTCGGCTATAGGTCATATCCTGTGTGAAGAGAAATCTGACAGGGAGTTTGGTAAGTCTGATTGGCTCTTGATCACCCGCTGGGTGTGGGAGCGGTTGGGCTAGACGTGGTCGGCCTGCTGGGGCAGAGGCCTAGTGGCCCTGAGCAGGTATCGCGAAGCGGGTGTTAATAGCACTTGTGAGGCGAGGTGGTATTCTTAGCTGCCTTGAGCTTTGATATCAGCCCGAGAGGACAGTTAGCGCACGTCGGTCAAATTTCGGCTGATACATGTTGCTGATTGTTTGCCACTTGCAGAAGTGTTTGTCTCGGATGGATTATTCCTCCAGATCAAATGCCTGTAGTTGAACAGATTAGGGATGTGTTAGGCGTTTGGCTTAAGGAGTAAACGACACAGTGTGAGATGCACGCAGCCTTTTTAGAGGTACAAGGCAAGTAACGTAAGTTAAGTTTACTGCCCGAATTCCTGATATGCTTGTGAGTTGTGTCTAAGAGATTTGGCTGTAACCCGTAGCGTCCTTGTGGCGGAGGGATTGGCGGGCTGAACACCTTGACATGGCGAGCTTGTGTGGAGGGAGAGGAGCAGCCTTAACTAAGAAGAAGATAAGTCCTTTGGTGGTCATGACACTGACTACGCTTTTGCCGGGCGTCTACAATTGGGGGTTCCCGTAAGGGACATGATGTTATTGTTAATTCAGCACCATTTGCGCAAGTAGGCGGATTGGGAGCATCCCCCCAATGTGTTGGATGAGCGAGTTGAGAAAGGAGGTGAAGAGGCTCCGACATCATGTTTCGGTGCTTTCCAAGAGGAATGACCGGCTGGTGAAGGATGGCAAGAGTAGGGCGGCGTCATCCATTGCAAGTGACGCTTCCCTTAGCAGCGACGATGAGGGGGTGGGAGAGGAAGAGGGGGAGAGGGTTAGGGTAGTGAAGACGATGGTGGGAGAGGAGGCGAGAAAGAAAGCACATGGGGACGGAGTTCCGGCTCCATGGTGCGAAGAGGAGGCTGAGGGATTTTGGAGGGAGGCGGAGGAGAAGAGGCGTTTTGGGGGGCGCACCAAGTGGAAGGTGGCGCAATTGGATGTGGCTGAGAGTGTGGTGGCTGAAAGTGTGGCGGTGGGTGAGGAGGAGGGGGTGTCTAAGCCGGTGGTTAAGATGCCTTCTTATGAGAAGGGGGGAGAGAAGAGGAGGAGGGTAGGGGAGAGTACGGAGGATGAGGAGGAGGTGCAAGCGGTGAAGGAGTTGGTTGCCCCGGTTGGTCCTAGGATCAGGTATGGGGGTTTGATGAAGGTGGTAGGAGGTGGGGAGATTTTTGAGGAAGCCGGTCCGAGGTATGCTGCCGGTGGTAATTCCGACCATGCCCTCAGTGGAGTGTCCGGGGGGACGGACGCCTGGCGCCAAAGTCCAGGTGGGAGCGGGGGTTACCAGCTGAGGCCAAGGATTGGTGGGAGTGTAGGAAGGGGAATTAAGGTCAGGAGTAGGGGGAGAGGAGTTCGTTTTGGGTGATACCGTACGCATTGGGGTGGCCAACGCATGATGCCATTGGCCTCACTGATGGGTGTACGAGGATAGGTGGAGGAGGGTATTGTTTTGAGTTGGTTTTTGTTTTTGGGAGTGGGTAGTATCGGTTTTTGGGATTGGAGTGGAGGTGGCTGATCGTACCCATACCGGGGAGACCTGTATAACCGATCCGCTAGAATGGGGAGGGGGTTGGATCCGGGTGTTGGTAAGACGGTTGGCTTATAAGATGACCAGGGCAAACAGACTTGATGCTATAAAAAGCCCTATAGTGTTCTAGATAGTTGTTATATAGCTAATAAGAATCGAAAAGTTTGATAAAAAAATAAAAAAAAAAAAAAAAAAAGTTTCCGTACCCCTGCGTGGCAACAGTCCAAATCATGATCACCTCAACAACCCTGCACAACCATGGCTCCACCACATGCCCGCCGTGCCAGAGAAGACAGAAATCGAGAAATATATGCCCTGTATAAACATACAGTTATGGGGTATAATAAAATTTCCAAGCTTATGAAGCTCTTCAAGTCAACTGTTTCCACAGTGATAAAAAAGGCTGAAAATCATAATGGCAACACCCATGATGCTCCCAGAGCTGGCAGACCAACAAAGATAACTGATGTCAAAAGGAAGATCATACTTGATATTATTGATGCTGAGCCTCATTTAGCACTAAGGCATATTACCCAAAAGGCTAATTTTGGTCTTGGAAAAGATACTATCAATAAGATCTCTGGGGAAGCTGGTTTTAAGCTCAAAATACCAAGAAAAAAGCCTTTTTGGAGGAAAGGACAAAAGGAGAAGAGGAAGGAGTTTGCTAGGCAGAG
>Ga0307509_10003690_pt1 | contig 22909 bp, 22 predicted proteins | sample 10_EM_MG_FD_202245 | JGI IMG/M metagenome (GOLD analysis project Ga0307509, IMG submission 202245) | Populus trichocarpa ectomycorrhiza microbial communities from riparian zone in the Pacific Northwest, United States - 10_EM | ecosystem: Host-associated > Plants > Roots > Unclassified | place... | reverse complement strand
GGGGGGGGGGTGGGGGGGGGGGGGGGGGGGGGGGGGGGGGGGGGGGGGGGGGGGGGGGGGGGGGGCGGTGGTGGCGATGGCGGAGGCGGCGGCGGCGGCGGACGTCGCCGCGCTCAGACGCTCGCCGCGACCCCGATCGCGATCGTGAAGCACGCGAACCAACCCGCCGCGAAGAAGCAGCCCGCCGCGACCGCGAAGAAGGCGACCGCAAAGAAGCCGGCGACCAAGACGTCGGCGGCGAAGAAGTCGAGCGCGAAGAAGCCGACGGCGAAGAAGTCCGCCGCGAAGAAACCTGCCGCGAAGAAACCTGCCGCGAAGAAACCTGTCGCGAAGAAACCCGCCGCGAAGAAACCTGCCGCGAAGAAGTCGCGCAAGCGCTGAGCGCCTCTCCACACTTCCCCGCAGCCGGTATCACCCGCCAGCGGCCCGCGTCCCTCGCGCGGCGAGCCCCCTTTTCTTGGCCGCTTGGCTGCTTGGCCCCTTGGCGAAAGATCCGCGCCCCGTTACGACCACGCCCCTCGCTCGGCGAGATGACCGATCGTTTTGCGGAGATCCACGGCCACGCTCATGCGAACGGCCCGCGTCCCTCGCGCGGCGATCCTCGTTTCTCAGCCGCTTGGCTGCCTGGCAATCCGTGCCCCGCTACGACCACGCCCCTCGCTCGGGGAGACGACGAGAGTGCCGCGAGCGCGGAGCAGAACACCGCCCCGTGCCGAGCTCCGCGGCCGCCGAGCACCGCTACTTCTTCTTGCCGCGCTTCGTCGTCTTGATCGCACCCGGCCTGGCCGCCGCGGTCTGCTTGTCCGCGGGCTCGGGCGGATCGTCGACCCCTTCGTCACCGGAGGTCTCGTCCTCGGCGCTCGGCGGATCGGCGTCCTTGTCGGCCGCCTTGGCGACGGGCGCTTTCGCGTCCTCCTTCTTCTCCGTCTCGACGTCCCTGAGGACCAAATTCAGCTTGCGCTGGGCATCGCCGGCCGTCGCGGCGATCGTCTCGGCCGGCGCTCCGTGCTTGAAGATCCGGAGCGCGGCGTAGGCCGCCGCCCCGAATGCGAGGAACGAGGCCCATTGCGCGAACGTCAGGCCGAGGTGACGCGGATCGGTCTCTTCGGGCCGTAGCGAATCGAGGAAGAACCGGACCGGCGCGTAGAGCACGCCGGTGAGCACCACGAGCATCCCCGCGTTCGTCTGCGAGATCCAGACCTTGTCGGTCTTGCCGGGGCGAGCTCTGCGGAACGCGAGGTAGAGGACCAGCGCGTTGACCGGCACGAGATAGAGGAACTCGATCAAGCCGAGGTTCCACGCGAGGATGTGCTTGTCGACGACGAGCTCGGGGTGATCCTTCTGGAGCTCGGTGATCGGCGGGAGCGAGCCGTTGGCCGGATAGTTCATCGCGAGGCCCGCGTACCAGGCCCCCCGATCGACCGCCGCGCCGATGTGGTCGCTCACGACGGTGCACCCGATTCGCCCGATCGAGAACGCCGGCAAGAGGCCGACGATCGTGATGTCCGCGAACAGCCGGGCCGGCAACCGCTTCCACCACACGTAGAACGCGAAGCCCAACGCGCCTCCGATGAAGCCGCCGTACGAGGAGATGCCCTCCCAGATCCGGAACGCGAGCGGCCAGTGCGTCGGATAGAGGGCATCCGGCAGAAACCACCAGCTGGCGATCGGATGCTCGAGGTCCGAGACGACCTCCCCGATCTTGTCCCAGTTGTAGGCGATCATGTCGAACTCGTGCGCGCCGAGGAAGCCGCAGATCGTGACCCAGCCGAGCAGCTTGCGGATGTGCTCGTCGCTGACGCCATGCCACTCCGCGTAGCGGCGCAGGATCGCCGCGCCGATCAGCACGCCGGAGGCGACGATCACGCCGAACGACTGGATCGGCAGCCCGACGTCGAGCGACCCGAGGTGGAAGTACGGCAAGGCAGCGGACAGGGCGGCGACGGACATGCGGCGTGAGCCTACAACAGGAGCGCCCCCGCGCTATCATCCCGGCCAGGAGCTAGATGTGATCTGGGGCCCATTCGTGCTCGCGCTCGTGCTCGGCCTGCTCGTCTCGGCCGGGCTTTACTACGCGTATCTATGGCCGCAGGTCGAGCCGGAGGACGACGACGACGACGTCCCCGACGAGGAGCCCGCGAAACCCGGCGAGGCCAAGGCATGAAATGGCCCGTGCTGGCGCTCCTGGTCGCGGGCGCCGCCGCCGCCGATCCACGGCCCGGCGACGTGATCCGTGTCGAGCACCACGCCGAGGACGCGATGCCGACGCGAGGGCCCGTCACCGCGCCGGTCACGGTCGAGCTGTTCTTCACGCCGTCCGCGATGTCGCGCCAGCCCCTGTACGGCCTCGTCGAGAAGCTCCAGGCTTCCCATCCGAGCCGGGTCCGGGTGATCTATCGGATCGTCAAGGGTATCGGCAGCGCGCGCCTGCACTACGCCGCACTCGAGGCCTACGCCGAGGGGCGGTTCGATCCGTTCATCGCGGCGCTGAGCACGATCCCGCGCAGCGGCATCAGCGACCCGCAGCTGCTCGAGCTCGCGAAGAACGTCGGCATGGACCCGCAGCAGCTCGCCGCGGTGATCTCGAACCCGCCGCCGGCCTACGATCGCGTGCTCGAGCTGAACCAGCATCGCCTGCGCCAGAAGGCCAAGGCCGCGCAGCCCCCGCTGATCTTGATCAACGGCAAGGTGCCGAAGAGCTTCGCCAACGCGAAGGACCTCGAGGCCGAGTACCTCGCCGCGAAGGACGCGGCCGACGAGCTCCTCGACCGCGGCGCCGATCCGCGCACGCTGCCCGACGCGTTCGACGCGACCACCGCACCCGACCCGCTCACGCTCGTGGTCACGGCGGGCAACACCGACGACACCGTCGACGACGTCCCGTCCGTCCCGCCGCTCGCGAGCCCCGCGCTCGACCTGCACGGGATGCCGTCGGTGGGCCCCGCCGATGCCCAGGTCACGATCGCCGTGCTGTGCAGCCCGGCGAGCGTGAACTGCAAGTCCGCGCTGCGCGCCGCGAACGAGGCGCAGGCCATCTACAACGACTCGGTCCGGATCGTGTGGGCGCCGTTCTTCGACGTGACCCGCGAGGACGCCGCCGACCTCGGCTTCCTGGCCGATGCCGCGTTGTGCGCCGAAAAGGTCGGCACGAGCTCGGACGACTTCGACACTCCCGGCTCGCCGGGTTGGCGCTGGGTGACCAAGATGATCGACCAGAGCGACGCGCTGCGCCGCCGCCGGATGCCGGCCGACCAGCTGCTCGAGAAGGTCAGCGACCTGCTCCACGTCGACAAGACCGCGTTCGCGACGTGCCGCGCAGGCCAGGCCGGGTCGGCGATCCACTGGATCGAGGCGGCGCGGCACGCGGGTGTCCGGACTTCACCGAGCACCGTGGTCGGGGGCCGGATCTACCCGTCGATCGTCGACACCACGGTCCTCCAGCAGCTGGTGGGCGCCGAGCTGGAGCCCGGCGACTGTACGGGCTGCATTCACCTCGATAGCTACGCCCCGACGTGGCGCCGACGCTGACTATTCTCGCGCGCCCTCGCGTGATACTTGAGGAGAGCGATGGAGCTCTCGTTCGCCGCAGCGACCGATGTCGGTCGGCAGCGAAATCACAACGAGGATAATTTCCTCATCGACAAGAAGCTCCGCCTGTTCATGGTCGCCGACGGAATGGGGGGGCACGCGGCAGGCGAGATCGCGTCGTCGATCGCCGTCCACGAGATCCGCGACGCCGTGAACAAGAGCCGCGAGCTCATCGATCGCTATCGCGTCGATCATCCGGCGGTCCAGGCGTACGAGGTCCTGCAGGTCCTCGAGCACGCGATCCAGGCCGCCTGCGGTGCGGTCTACGCGCGCGCCCAGGCCGAGCCCGACAAGCGAGGCATGGGCACGACCGCGACGGTCCTCCTGATCGCCGGCTCGGGCGATCACCTGCGAGGCTTCATCGCCCACGTCGGCGACTCGCGGGTCTACCTCGCGCGCCAGAACCAGACCCACATCCTCACCGAGGATCACTCGCTGATGAACGAGCTGGTCCGCCGCGGCAAGCTCAACCGCGAGCAGATCGAGACCTCGCCGTACAAGCAATACAAGAACGCGGTCACCCGCGCGGTCGGCGTCTATGGCTCGGTCGAGGTCGACACGTTCGACTTCGATATCCTGCCCGGCGATCGCTTCCTGATCGCGTCGGACGGCATGTACGCCTACGTCGACGAGGCGGAGCTGCCGAAGCAGCTCGCCGGCACTGAAGTGAAGGAAGTGCCGAAGCGGCTCGTCGAGACCGCGAACGCCGGCGGCGGCCACGACAACATCACCGCCGTCGTGATCCGGGTCGGCGAGAACACGCAGGCCGACGTCGCGCCGCGCAGCACCGAGATCTCGCTCAAGCTCGAGGTGCTGAAGGGCATGCAGATGTTCCGGTACCTCTCCTACAAGGAGCTGGTCCAGATCGGCGCGATCGCGGAGATGGTCGACGTCAAGGCCGATGCGACGATCTTCTCCCAGGGCGATCCGGGCGACTCGATGTACGTCGTGCTCGCCGGCCGGGTGAAGCTCGTCAAGGGTGGGGACGTCGTGATCGAGCTCGGCCGCGGCCAGCACTTCGGCGAGATGTCGCTCGTCGATCGCTCGGTTCGCTCGCTCACCGCGGTCGCGAACGGCGCCGAGGGTGCGCGGCTCGTGATGATCCAGCGCAAGGACTTCTACGACATCATCAAGCGCGAGCCGGCGAGCGCCGTGAAGATGCTGTGGGCGTTCGTCCAGGTCCTCGGCCAGCGCCTGCGCAAGACCACGAACGATCTGTCCGACGCGCTCCACGGCGACAAGCACGGCGAAGAGACCGAGCAGGAGAACCTGTTCCAGGACTGAGGCTCGAGGCGCTCGCGGCGCTCGTGCTGGTTGGCTGCGCGAGCGCGCCGCCGCCGCGCGCGGTGATCCTGATCTCCGCGAACGCGGAGTGGCAGGCGGTGCTCGCGCACGTCGCGCTCGAGGTCCAGCACTCGCCGTACGGCGACTGGGCGGTCCACACGTTCGGCGGCGAACCGACCGTGATCTTCCACGGCGGCTACGGCAAGACCTCGGCGGCGGGCTCGACCCAGTACGCGATCGACCGCTGGCACCCTCGCCTGCTCGTCAACCTCGGCACCGCAGGCGGGTTCGCGCCCGACGTCCACGTCGGCGACATCGTGCTCGTCACCCGGACCACGATCTACGATCTCTACGAGGCGATGGGCGATGCCGCGGAGACGATCGCGGACTACGCGTCGCCGGTCGATACCTCGCGCTGGCCCGCGCGACTCGCCGCGCGCGTCCATCCGGGGCCGATCGTCTCGGCCGATCGCGACCTCGTCCCCGCCGAGGTCGCGAAGCTCCACGAGACCTATCGCGCGAGCGTCGGTGACTGGGAGTCGGGCTCGATCGCGTTCGTCGCGCGCAAGAACGCTGTCCCGCTGATCATCCTCCGCGCCGTCACCGACGTGCTCGACGCCGATCATCCGTCGCCGACGACTGGCAACCTCGACGCGTGGAAGCAGGAGACGCTGAAGCTGATGGCCGTCCTTCTCGATCTCACCGCCGAGGCGCTTCCCGAGCTCGTCCGTTAGCTCCGGCAGGTCCCGGCGCTGCACGTGTAGGGTGGCGCGGCGCCGTTGTCCGGATCTGGGCTGCGCTCGTCGACGGCGTGACAGGCGGCGCAGTCGGTGCCGTCGGCGCAACCGCACGGTTGCTCGCACGTGTGGTTGGTGCAGGTCATGCCGATCGCACAATCGGTCACGTCCTGGCAAACGGCGTAGAGCGCGCCGGCGCAAGCTCCTGCGGCGCAGCTCGCGCACGCCTCGCGTTCGATCGCGTAGCCCGCACGGCAGGTCACGCGCGTCGTGCCATCGCACGCGTAACCGTCGACGCCGCAGGCCGGATCAGGTGCGGCCGCGATCGCACAGAACGCGCGCTGATCCCCGGTGCCGTCGATGCACTGGTTCGCACCACAGCTCGCCGCGCCGTCCCAGGTCGGATCGCTCGAGTCCACGTGCATCGGGGGGATGCCGTAGACGCCGCCGCCGTGCGGGGTGCACGTCTCCAGCTCGTCGCCGGCGCAGCGCCACGTGTGGGGTTTGCAGGTCTCGCCGAGGCCGCACCCCGAGAAGGCGATCACGAGCACGAGTCCGCGCAGCATGGCTCGGCCTCGAGCACGTTCCGCGCCGCGGCGTGAATGCCTTCACGATCCGGCAACCCCTGGAACTGCGTGGCGAGAACCGGGTGCCGTGCGAACCGGCGTTCACGTCGCGGGCTCCCCACCGTTCACGCAAACGATCGGTTGCAGTGCTCAGCCGCGCATCTGCGGCCGCTGGAGATAGACCGCCCAGCGCCACAGCCACTCGAGCGGACCGTACCGGAAGTAGCGCAGCCAGAGATGGCACAGGCCGATCTGGATGATGAAGATCGCGAGGCCGAGCACGAGATAGTCGATCTCCTCGAGCCATTCGACCGCCCCCAGCCCCCAGCCGTAGATCAAGAACGTGCAGATCAGGCTCTGCGACAGGTACGTCGTGAGCGGCATCCGGCCGACCGGCGCGAGGATCGCGAACGCGTTGCGCCACCACGGCCGCTGCGCGAGGAGCACGACCGAGGCGACGAACAGGATCGCGAGCCCGCTGTAGTCGAGCTGGCGAACCACTGCGAGCGCGACGAACACCGGCGTGCCGATCACGTAGGGACGCAGTCCGCCGTTGATCATGAACACGACGATCGCGGTCGCGACTCCGCCGAGCACGAGCCCGACGACGAACAGCCTGCGAAACACGGGCAGGTGATCCGCACCGTCGCGCTCGAACCAGCGCAGATCGCCGGCGACGTACCCCAGGAGGAAGTTCCCGACGAGCCACGCGAAGTACTCCGGCCAGCTGCCGCCGATGAAGTAGACGACAAACGTGCTCTGGGCCTTCATCACGGCGAGGTGATCCGTGCCGTGGATCGCGGCGAGCAGGCCCGCCTGATGCGGCTGGTGCTGCGCCGGATCGAGCAGCCAGGCGTAGACGTGCTCGCTGACGCCCGGCACCGCGAAGATCATCGCCGGCACGAGGCTCAGGACGATCGCAACGATCACGCGGACGCGATTCGGGACGCGCAGGAACAGCAGCAGGAACGGCGCCGTCACCGCGTACGTCCACAGGACGTCGCCCCACCACAGGAGCGTGACGTGCGCGATCCCGAACGCGAGCAGCGCCGCGATCCTGCGCCAGTAGACCCCGATGATCGGCTCGTGCCGCGCGTTCGCACGCAGGAGCTGATTCGCGAACCCGAACCCGAACAGGAACGTGAGCAGGGTCTGCGCCTTGCTCTGGACGACGATCGTGATGAAGTAGCGCGAGAAGGTGTCGCCCGCGCTCCGCGCCGGTTGATACGCGAGGAAGTGCCCGCTGTACAGGTGCGCGAGGTTACCGAGCAACACGCCGAACAGCGCGAACCCGCGCAGCGCGTCGAGGGTCACCAGCCGTTCGCGTGGTCTGACCGGCCCCAGCTCCATCGAGCGAGAGCTTACCGGATCAGGCCTCGCCGCGCTTTTCGACGAGCTCGATCCCGATCGAGTGCAGGAGCTCGCTCGGTGCGGTCCCCCCGATCTGGACGACCACGTGATCGTTATCGATCTGTTCGAGGCCGCGCGCCGACCGGAGCATCACGTGCTCGGCGGCGATCGAGACGACCTCGGTGCCGAAGTACGGCAGGATCTTCGCCTGGCGGATCAACTCGTCGACCCGCGCCGCGACCGACGCGCGGACGCGGGAGAGCGCGCTGCGCCGGTAGCTCAGGCCGACCGCCCGGCACCCGCCCTGCTCGGCGAGGGCGATCGCGCAGTCGGCGGCCGCGTTGCCGCCGCCGACCACCAGCACGCGTCGCTGCGCGAATACGTCGGGCTCGATCACGCGGTACACGACCTTCGCGAGCTCCTCGCCGGGCACGCCGAGCTCCTTCGGCGCGCCTCGCCGGCCGAGCGCGAGGATCACGTTCGCCGCCCGATCGTGAAACCCGTCGCCGCGCAGCCGCCACGCATTGCCCTCGGCGGTGATCGACGTGATCCGCACACCTTCCTTCAGCGGCAACCGGGTGCGCTCGCGGATATCGGTCCACAGCTCGATCAGCTTCTCCTTGGTCATCGTCGAGCGCCGCACCGTGCCGTAGCCCGGCAGCTCGATCGCGCCGGTCATCACGACCTTCGCGCGCGGATAGTGCGCGATCGTGCCTCCGAACTTGTTCTGCTCGACCACGAGGTAGTTGAGCCCGTTGGCTCCGAGGGCGAGCGCAGCCGCGATGCCCGCCGGCCCCGAGCCGACGACGATCGCGTCGAGGTCGCCGGCGGCGCCGCGCCGGCCCGACTTCACGATCGCGGTCGCGGCCTGACGGCCCTGCTCCACCGCATTGCGGATGAGCCCCATGCCGCCGAGCTCGCCGACCACATAGATCCCCGCGCGCGAGGTCTCGAAGCTCGCCGACAGCTTCGGGAGCTCGATCCCGCGCGTCGCGGTCCCGAACACCAGCTTGATCGCCCCGACCGGACACGCCGACAGACACGCGGAGTGGCCGATGCACGTCATCGGGTTGACGAGGCGCGCCCGACCGTCGGTGATCGCGAGCACCTGATCCTCGGGACACGCTCGCACGCACGCACCGGAGCCGATGCACGCGTCGAGATCGACCTCGGGATGGATCGACACCGGCACGACATCGTCGCCGAGCGCGACGACCTCCTCGTGCGCGCGCGCGGCGCGGCGCTGGCCGCGGGCCTCGAACCGCGTCCACGCGACGTACGGGAGGCCGACCGCCGCGACCAGCGCGAGCAGGATCCACGTGGTCATCACCCGCCGCGACCGTCCGGGTGGCAGTTTCCGGCGAGACAGCCCGGGTGATGCTTGGTGTCGGAGTGATGCGCGTCGCGGTGGCAGCCGCTCGTCACGCACAGCACGTCCGCGCCCATCGCGTGGCCGAGCCCCGACGCGCTGTCGTGGCACTGCGCGCACGACGAGCCGTGGTGCGGGATCCGGAACGGATTGCTCGGCCCGTGGCCGACCGCGAGCCCGTTCGGGTGACAGTCGAGACAGAACCGATGATCCGAGGTCGAGTACTGGTACGGCTGACCGATCAGCGTCCCGCTGTCGTACGTGACGCCGACGTGGTCTCGCTGCTGCTGGCTGGCGTTCGGGTGGCAGGCGATGCAGTCGGTGTTCGCGCCCTTCACCGACGTCGCGCCCGTGGCCACGCTGATCGCCTCGCTGTGACAGCTCGTGCACGCGATGTTGGTGTGCTGGGTCCCCTTCGACATCAGCGGGAAGTTGGCTTCGGGATGGGCGCAGCCGCCGAGCTGATTGACCCACGTCGATGTGGTGTGGCACAGCGCGCACTGGGTCGAGCACTGCGAGGTCGAGTGCGGAGGTGCGAGCGGGAAGGTCGTCGTCCCGGTCGCTTCGTACTCCCCGGCATGACAGCCGTAGCAGTAGTCCTTCGCGATCTCCTGGGTCTGGGGATCGTGGGTTTGGACACACGCGGCGAACACGACCCACAGAGCGAGGTATCTCGTCATGGCAGTGGCCTCCAGGCGATGGTCAAGAGCGCGGCGACGCTCTGGCGATCCTCGCCAGTCGTGCCGAGAACCGAGAGCGCGAGATCGAGTGCGGTCGAGTGCAGATAGCGCAGATCGGCGGCGACACCGTGCAGCAGCATCCGATGCGTCGCGGCCACGTAGTCGAGCAGCTCTCCGCGATAGCGGACCTCGACGTCGAGCGTGCGCCCGAGCGCCGACCCGATGCCGAGCTCGCCGGCATCCCAGGTCGCGAGCTCCGCCTTGCCGGCCGAACCGGCGACGATCAGGCGCTGCCGGCCGAGCTCCATCTCGCCGCGGATGTACGCCGACGACGTCGTCGAGACCGTGATGTCATGGCTACGGCCGATCGAGGCAACGCCGTCGACCGCGAACCTGCCGCGACGGAGGCCCGCCGTCGCGCTGGCCGTGGCCCAGTAGTCGCCACCGGCGCAGGCCTCGCCGACCGCGCCGCCCTGGGGGACGCGCGCGCACAGCCAGTCCGCGGGCAGCACGGCCGCGAGTCTGAGCGAGCGTTCGGGTCGCAGGAACGACGCGTCGATGCCGAGGTGATCTCCGTGCGCGTGCCAGCCCGCCGAGGCGCCCGCACCGGTGAGCTCGATCGCGGCGGCACCCCACGGGTTGCCGCTCGGGAATGCCTGCGCTTCGGCCCAGCCGTCGAGCACGAGCCCACCGTGCGTCGCATTCGCGTCGACTGCGAGGCGGCGTTCGTCGAGCGCACCTTGCCACGTCGAACCGCTCGCCGTGACGGCGAGCCGCGGCTGCCACGCCCCGCCGGCGAGGTCGTAGACCGCCTCCGCCCCGAACCGCGTCGCGTCGGTGGCGGGATGACCGCTCACCGGATCCGGCACGACCCCGCCGAACGCGGCGACCTCGAAGTCGCCGGCGTGCACCATCACGCGTCCACCATCGAGCATGCCGACCGAGGTCGCGGCCCAGCGCAGGCGGCCGACGACGAGGTTCGGATCGAGCGCGTCGCCGTAGCGGAGCTGCGCCGCGCGCACGAACAGCGGCGTGCGCTCGCCCCGGTTGTAGCCCTCGCTGAACGCGCGGACCGCGACGTCTGCGTCGAGGCCGAGCGGCCGATCCTGGACCACGTCGAACGATGCGACGACGCGCGCCTCGCTCTCGGCGACCGTGGCGTCGCGGCCGGCACTCGCGTACGCGTGGCCGAGCACCGCGAGGTGCACCGCTCCACCCTCGCGTCCCGCACCGAGCGGGACCCGCTTCGCGGTCTGGCTCGCCGCCGGCGGGCTCGCCGCGGGCCACTGGTCGCGGAACGCCCCGGCATCGTGGACGGCGACTCGTTGCGCCGTGACGGCGGTGGTGCCGGGCACGACGTCGGCGGTCGCGCTCTGGCCCGGCGCGACGACGAGCCCGTCGAGCGCGAACGAGGCGGTGGTCGTGCTCGCGGCGGTCACCGTGCGCTCGATCGGGCCGACCTTCAGCTTCGCCCCGACGACGATGCCGGCCGCAGAGCCGGGCTCGATATAAGCGACGTTGCCGGCGACGTCGACGATCTTCACGGTGATCCGTTCGGCGTGCGCGACCACCGGCGCGACGATCACGATCGTGGCGAGCCACGGACGCCTCATCGCGCAGCTCCTCGCGGGTGACAGCCGAGGCAGGTCGCGGTCGTCCGCGCGATGCTCGCACCGCGGTGCTGGGTCCGCAGCGCGGTGTCGGCGTGGCAGCCATCGCAGCGCACGAGCTTGATCCGCCGCCGATCGGCGTGACAGCTCGCGCACTCGACGGTGCGGTGGCTCCCGGTGGTCAGCGCGAAGTACGGCGCGTGATCGGTCCGGCTCAGCGCGCCCGGCAGCGTGCTCGGATTCGTGACCGCGGGCGACCACGCCGCGGTCTGATGGCACTGCGCGCAATCCCGCGAGAACAGCGCCTGGCCGGTCGAGCCGTCGTGGGTCGGATGGACGTCGGACCGGTGGTAGTCGGCCTGATGGCACGCGAAGCAAGCGGTCGGTGCGTCGCTCCAGCCTCGTTCCGTCTGGCGCTTGTGACAGGCGACGCAATCGACGGTCGCGTGGCGGCCGGTGAGCGGCATGCGGGTGCGCCGGTGCTGGTCGAGCGTGTTGGTATCGCTCCACGCGATCGCCGTGTGGCACTCGGCGCATTCGCCGCCCTGGCGACCCTCGTGCGGATCGCGATGACAACCACGGCACGTCTGCGCGGGCAGCCGATCGGTCGCGTGACACTTCGTGCACGTCTGCTGGACGTGGGCGCCGCGCAGCGGGAACCCCGTGCGATCGTGATCGAAGCCGCTGGCTCCCGCCTTCGCGCCGATCGTCCAACCTTCACTCGTGTGGCACGCCTTGCAGTCGAGGTTGTCGACCAGCCCACCGTGATCACCGGCGAACGCGGGTGCCGCGACGAGCACGATCATCGCGACGAGCCACCTCATCGCTTCTCCTTGTGAGGGTTCGCGTGGCAGTCGCGACACTCGGTGTAGCCGAGCCGCCAGCGCACCGCCGTCGCGCCGTTGCGCAACGTCGTCGACGAGTGGCACTTCGCACACGCGAGCCCGACGTGCTTGCCGTCGAGCGGATAGCGCGTCGTCGTATGATCGAACGCCTTCGCGATCTGGAACGTCGTCGGCTGGTGACAGGTCTTGCACTCCTTCTGCGGCGCGGTCTGGCGGAACTGACCGGCGTGGATATCGTCGTGGCAGCCCTCGCACTCGCGCGCGATCCCGCGATATGCAGCGGGCTGCGCGCCCTGCTTCTGCTCGCCGTGGCACGCGGCGCACGCGGTCTGCGCGTGGGCCCCGAGGAGCGGCCACGTCGAGTGATCGATGTGAGGCTGGTGCCAGTCGAGCGTGGTGTGGCACTTCGCGCAGCCCCCCGCGGTCATCTCCTTCGCGAATTGCGTGCCGTGCGGGTTCGCGTGGCAGTCCGCGCACTGCTTCGCCGCCACGCTCCACACGAGGCGCGGCGCGGGGTTCTTGTGACAGCCCTTGCACGGGGTCGCGACGTGCTTGCCGTCGAGGGCGAACGAGGTCGTCGCGTGCGCCGCGAGATCGAACGTGGTGGGCGCGAACCCGGTGACGTCGTGGCACTGCGCGCACTCGCCGCTCTTGCGCGCCGCGAACTCGCCCTTGTGCGGATCCGGGTGGCAGGTCGCGCAGGTCGAGAACCCGATGGTCCGGAACCGCTGGGCCTGCGACTTGCTCGCGGGGTGGCACTTCGCACACGCGACCGCGACGTGCTTCGCGACGAGCGGATAGCGGGTCTTGTCGTGCGCGGCCCGGCCGACGCTCTCCGGCAAGCCGACCCACTTGATCGACGCATGGCAGCTCTCGCAACGCTCGCCGAACTTCGCGATGTGGATCGGCCGGTGACAGCTCTCGCACCTGGCACCCTTCGAAGGCGGCTTGTCGTTGCCGCGATCGTGACACGCCTTGCACGCGAGCTTCGCGTGGCCGTTCGCGAGCGAGAGCTTGGGATGGTTCGCCTTGATCGTGTCGGTCGAGGCCTCCCAGCTGCGGGTGTCGTGGCATCCGGTGCATGGCTGCGGCTTGAACTGGCCGGCGTGCGGATCCTTGTGGCAGCTCTCGCAGGTCGCGAACTGGAGCGGCTTCCAGCTCGGCGGTGTCCCGGTGTGGCACTTCTCGCACGCGACCGTCACGTGCTTGCCGGTCAGTGCGAACTTCGCGAGCGCATGGTCGAACGCCTTCTGGCTGAATGCCTTGAAGTCGGTCTGGCCGTGACACTTCGCGCACTCGGCGCCGAACTTGCCGGCGTGCGGATCCTTGTGACACGTACTGCAGGCGGTCGACGTCCCGACGAACTGCGGCTTGCCGAGCGGCGAGGCCTTGGTGTGACACTTCGCGCAAGGCGTGACCTTCGCGTGCGCCTCGACGAGCGGCCAGCCGGTCAGCGCGTGATCGAGCTTGTCGGCCGCGCCGCCCGGCCAGCGCACGAGCTTCGCGTTCTTGCCGACGTGCTCGACGTGGCAGGTCTCGCATGCCTGCCCCTTGTACTGCTTGCCGTGGAGGCCGCGACTGCCGTCGAGCTCGGCCCGCAGATCGTTGTGGCAGTCGAGGCAGAGGCGCGCGACCACCTGCTTGCCCGACTCGTGGCACTTGCCGCAATCGTTGTCGCTGTCCAGGCTCGCGTGGGCTTGCGAGAGCGGCCCCGGCGACAGGAGCTGGGCGTGCGCTCGCGTCGCGATCGCGATCACGACGAGGAGGACGTAGATCCTCACGAGAAGATCCAGCGGTAGCCGTAGTACCAGGCGACGCCCGCGTGGAGGAACACCGCCGCGAGCATGACGAGCGCGAACAGGCGATGGAGTCCACGCCACGACCGCAACAGTGCGGCGGTCCCCGGCGCGCGCGCGTCCGCGGCAGCCGCGCTCGCGACGGCGGCGACCGCACCGCGCAGCTCGGGTCGACGCGGAGCGATCGCGACGACCGCACGGCGGCGCGCACGCCCCGCGCGCAACCATTGCGGGACGGCGAACAAGCTGCGCGTGAGCGAAGCATTTGCGGCGATTGCCGGCGCCGGCACCTCCGCGATCGCACCCATGAGTGGCTCGTGGAACCCAGGCGCGAGCCGGTCGAGCGCGTCGAGCGCGTCGCGCAACCGATCGCGACTGCTCGCCGGTGCGAGCGCGTAGAGAAACCGGCCGATCAAACCGGTGACCACGACGAGCGCGAGGCTCACCGTCGAGGCGGTCGCGATCGGCGTACGCAGCTGAAACGCCGAGTGAAACGACACCAGCGTCGCCGCCAGCAGGCCCGTGAACACGTGGATGTCCAGCCACCTGCGCATCGAGCCGACGCCGCCGAACCGCCGCCGGATCAGGTAGCTGAGGTTGAGGACGACCAGCAGCGCCGCGACCCAGCCGTAGCCGTTGCCGATCGCGCCGCTCGGCCGGAGCTTGCGAAAGTCGGGATGTTCGACACGGTCCTCGAGCGACAGCTTGTAGAAGCCATAGCCGCGGTATGCGAGCGCCACCGCGATGGCGACGAGCACGAGCGCGAGTATCGCGGCGAACAACGAGACACGCCGACGCGCTTCGCGGGACAACACGCGAGGTGGTTGCAGCCAGCGGGCCAGGCGCGGCGTGGCGCGTTATCGAGGCTTGGCCACGGGCGATTGTGCGGCCTCCGTACAAGCTTGTGCGGCAGCCGCACAGCACGCTGACTAGAACGAGCCGCCGATCACGATCGACATCGCCTGGGGCGACGCCTGCGGCCGAACGTACACGCGGTCGCGCGGTGCCGTGAGGTACACGACCGTCGCCGCGCCGCCGAGCGCCACCGCCGCGATCGCGAAGCCGGTGCCGACGTCGGCGAGATGCTGCGCGTCGTGGATCGCGCGCGTGCCCACATCGTCGCAGGTCACGTCGTTCCCGACCGACCTGCAGTGCGTGCCTTCACTGGCGGTGGTGTAGTGGCGCCGGCCAACCACCGTCAGGGCGACCGCGGTGATCGCGCTCGCGATCCCCGTCGCACCCAGGCCGTACGCGAGCCGCACGCGCCCGGCGGCGCGGTCTCCATCGACGGCGATCGGGACCTCCGGCGGCGGCGTCGCGACCTGGGGATCGAGCGGCGGAATCTCGACGACGATCGTCGCGCCGGCGACGCCGATCTGGCTGCGCTTGACGTGTGGTCGTCCCGGTGCGGTCGCGATCACATCGATCGGACCGGGGTCCGCATGCTCGTGGATCTCCGCGGCCGGTGGCGTCGCGCGGCCCGAGATCGTGAGCGTCAGGCCGGGCAGCGCCGGCTGGGCGAGCTTCACGATCACGCTGGTCATCCGCGGTTCGAGCGCGGTAGCGCGCTCGCGGGCAAACTTCGCGCGCTTCGCATCCGCGCTCGCCTCTGCCTCGCCGGACGCGGCCACGAACAGGCCCCACGCCTCGCGCAGGTGGCCGAGCTGCTGCTGGCAATCCGCGAGGTTGAGCTCGGTGCCGAGCGTGCGCTCGATCGCGAGGCTCTTCGCGAACCGATCACACGCCTCCGCGTACTGGCCCGCCTTGGCGAGCGCGCGCCCCTGCTCGAACAGGGTATCCGCGTCGTTGGCGCGTGCGGGTGCGATGTACACAAGCAGCACACCGCACGTGATCCACCAGACAGGTCGCAACGTGATCGAATCCTCGTGCAGAACGTGCGGGCTCGCAATGGCTGCGGTCGCGTCGTGGTTGTGGTTTCTCCGCGCGCCTCCTATGCTGATGACGTGCTTCGCGCGTGGTTGCTTGTCGTCGCGTCGCTTGCGGGTTGTCGCCAGCTCGCAGGCCTCGACGATCCAATCCCCGGCGATGCGATCGCATCGGGCGGCACGTTCTGCTACGGCACCGGGCTCGTCCGCGTGTGCTTCGACGAGGCGCCGACTGGCGCGCTGGTGATCGCACAGACGATCGACACCGGCGCGTTCGGCTGCTCGACCCACGTGACCTCCGGCGGCACCGGCCTGTGCGTGATCGGCGGCGAGTCGATCTCGCTCGCGTCGGGTCAGAGCGTGAGCGCGATCGGCTCCGGCGTCCCGCTCGTGCTGGTCGCGACCACGACGATCGACATCGACGGCACGCTCGACGCGTCCGCGAAGCATCAGGGCTCGTCGACGCCCGCGGGCGGCGGCTTCACCGGCTGTCAGGCCGGAACGAACCCGGCGAGCGGAACCTACGGTGGAGGTGGTCAGGGCGGCAGCTTCCTCGCCAAGGGCGGCGACGGCGGCGGCGGCGGTGCGCAGGCCGGTGGCATCGCGGGCAGTGCGCTCGCGGTCCCGACCACGCCGCACGGCGGCTGCGCCGGTCACGCCGGTGCGAACCAGGGCGGCAACGGCGGCAAGGGCGGCGGCGCGGTCTATCTGATCGCGAACAACGCGATCACGGTCCGCGGCCGGCTCGACGCTTCGGGTGCGGGCGGCAGTGGTGAAGGCGACAGCATGGGCGCCGGCGGCGGCGCGGGCGGCTCGGGCGGGATGATCGGCCTCGACGCGCCGAGCGTGGTGATCGACGGTGCGGTGTGCGCGGTCGGCGGCGGTGGCGCGGCGGGTGCCTACGACAACCAGGGAAACAATGGTGGCGACGCGTCCGGCGGCACGACCGCGTGCACGCCGGGGCCCGGGGGAACCGCGCAGAGCAGCGCCGGCGCCGGTGGTGACGGCGGCAGCGACGGAGCCGGCACGCCCGGCGGATCCGCGACCTATGGCGGCGGCGGCGGCGGCGGGAGCAGCGGCTACATCACGATCTACGGGACGTTCTCCGGCAGCGGCGCGATCCATCCCCCGCCGTGATCACTTCCGGCACTCCATCGGATCGTCACACGACTTCGGTGGCGGTGGCGGTGGCGCGCTATCCTCGAGCGGCGTGCCCGCGTGCGCGCACTGCGCCGCGATCGCCGCGCGCCGCGAGGCCGGCACGCGCGTGGCCCACGCGGGGGCCCGCGCGTCGTGGTCCTGACACGCGGCGAGCGTGCACGCGCTCGCGTTCGCGGCAAGGACTCTCGGTTGCGCGCACCGCGCGATCACATCTCCCGCACGCACGCCGCGTAGGGTCGTGGGATCGTCCGCGTGCTGCGAATGCGCGCGGGGTGGTGGCGAGCTCTCGCGAATTGGCGCGACGGGCGTCTCGGCTGGACGAGCCTTGACGTCGACCGCGCGTGGAGCCGCCACGGGAGGTGCCGGTTGCGCGGGCGGCGGTGCGGTGACGGGCGCGGGCGCGACGCCGGGACGCTGCGTGTCGGCGCGGCCGAGGCCCCACCACGCCGCACCGCTCGCGGCACCCGCGGCCGCGATCACCGTTGCAGCGATCAGCCACCTGCGCCGTCGCGCGGGCGGCGCCGTGGTGATCGCACGCGGCGCGGTCGGCGCGGCCGCGATGGTGAGATCGAGGAGGTTCGACAGCGTCACGTCGAGCACGGTGAGCTGGGTATCGCCTCCCGGCATCGCGGCCGCCGACACGGTCACGACCTCGGGCACCGCGTCGCGCTGCTGGAGCTCCACCCACGGCTCGGGGCGCTTGCCGAACAGCTCGAGCAGGTAGCGCTTCAGCGCGGCGTTCGAGATCCGCAACCCTCGCTGGTCGGCGACGCGCTCGAGCTCGTCGTGGAGCTCGTCGGCGGTCTGGTAGCGATCGCCGGGAGCCTTCGCGAGCAAGCGCATCACGATCGCATCGAGCTCGCGCGGCACGTCCTTGCGAAACCGCGAAGGCGGCGGCGGTGTGGCGTGAACGATCGCCTCCATCGCGTCGTAGTCACTGTCGCGCTTGTAGAGGCGATCGCCGACGAGCAGCTCCCAGATCACGACGCCGAGCGAGAACAGATCGCCGCGGCGATCGCTCGCGCGTCCGCGGCACTGCTCGGGAGACAGGTAGCCGATCTTACCTTTGACGGTACCGGTCTGGGTCTCGACGGAGCGGCGGCGCGCCTTCGCGACGCCGAAGTCGACGAGCTTGACGTTGCCCTCGTAACTGACCATGAGATTCGACGGCGAGACGTCGCGATGAACGATACCGAGCGGCTTGCCGTCGAGCCCGATCCGCTCGTGCGCGTGATGCAGCCCGGCCGCGGCGCTCGCGGCGATCGTCAACGTGCAGCCGATCGGGATCGGCTGGTCGAGCTCCTTCGCGCGCTGCTGGAGCTCGCGCACCGTCACGCCGTGGACGTACTCCATCGAGAAGAAGAACGAGTCGCCGAGCTTCCCCGCGTCGAACACCTGCGCGATGTTCGGATGCTGGAGCTGGGCGGCGAGCCGCGCCTCGTCGAGGAACATCGCGACGAAGTGCGTGTCGCCGAGCCGGCTCGCGAGCACGCGCTTCAGCACGACATAGCGTTCGACGCCCGCCGCGCTCGCGGTCCGCGCGAGGAACAGCTCGGCCATGCCTCCCGTCGCGAGCCTCGCCAGGATCGCGTAGCGGTTCTGGCTCGACGCAGCGGAGTCGGCTTCGTGCAGCGCTTCCACCGAGAGGGAGCATAGCGTGCTCCGCTGTGTACGACGTACAGTGCGGCGACCGCACACCGCGCAGGCCTTGCGCGCTTGCAAGTTCAGGGGGTTCTCGGGGCACGTGTCTTGCTGTTCTCCATCGCATGTGGCGGATCGCTTTCATGATGATCGCCTCATGTACGGGGACGATCGATACGGGCAGCACGGGCGGGCCCGAGGTCGCCGACGCGGGCATCGGTGGAGGTGGAGGTGGGGGTGGGAGTGGGAGCCCGGGGACCGATGCCGGCGTCAACGCGATGTTTCCGTGCAAGAACGTCGCGACTCCGCCCGGAAACGGTCATCACAACGCCGGCCAGGACTGTCTGAACGGCTGCCACAACCACGGCTTCACGCTCGCGGGCACGCTCTACAACGCGGCCGGCACCGCCGCCCTGCCCGGCGCGTCGATCACGGTGAAGGACGCGAACGGCGCGACGTTCGACATGGTCGCGCAGCAGAACGGCAACTTTTACACGAGCAACCCGATCGCGTTTCCGATCACGGTCTATGCGAGCGAGTGCCCGGCGTCGACGCCGATGACCAGCGCGATCGCGACCGGCAACGGGGGCTGCAACAAGTCCGGCTGTCACGCGACCGGCGCGCAGGGCCGGATCCATCTCTAGCTGTCGGTTACACTGACGTGCGGATGAAGGACGATGGCACGACCACGACACACGCCGTGTTCGTGGACACGGCGCCGGCGACCTCGTGGTACCTCGTCGTCGCGACGTCGAGCGCGGTGGGCACGCACGTCGTGCGACTGCTCGACGACGCCGACGTCGTGGTCGGCCGCGCCGCGAGCTCCGACATCCCGATCGATCACGAATCGGTGTCGCGCCGCCACGCGATCCTCCGGCGCCGCGCCGATCGGATCACGATCGAGGACCTCGGCAGCCGCAACGGCACGCTCGTCAACGGGGTGGCGATCGACTCGGTTCGCCGCCTGACCGCCGGCGACGTCATCGCCGTCGGGCCGATGACCGCGATCGTGGCGACCTCGAGCGCCGCGCGAAGCTCGCGCCAGGTCGCGACGACCGACGAGCTCGACGATCGCCTCGAGTCCGAGGTCGATCGTGCCCACCGCTATCACCGCGCGCTCGCACTCGTGATGGCGCGCTTCCATGGCACGGCGGACGCGGTCACGGCGCACGTCGATCGGCTCGGCGGCCAGCTGCGTCGGATGGACCTCCTCGCGGAGTACGGTGCGGACGAGATCGCGATCGTGCTGCCGGAGACCGAGCGGGCCGCGGCCGAGATCGTCGCGGCCCGGGTCGCTCGCGCCGGCGACCTCCAGGTCCACATCGGCATCGCGGTGTTCCCGGCCGATGGGTCCAGCCCCGGCGAGCTGATCAGCGCCGCGCGCGATCGCCTGCGCGGCGTCCGCGGCGTGCGTCCCACTGTGCGTTCCGATGTCGAGACGGCACTCGGCGGAGACATCATCGTTGCGGATCCGCAGATGACGCAGCTGTTCGAGCTCGCGAAGCGGGTCGCCGCGTCGACGATCACGGTGCTGATCGCGGGCGAGACCGGTGCCGGCAAGGAGGTCGTCGCCGGTGCGATCCACCGTCTGAGCCCGCGCGCCGCGGGCCCCTACGTCCGGCTCAACTGCGCGTCGCTGCCGGAGTCGCTCGTCGAGGCCGAGCTGTTCGGCCACGAGAAGGGTGCGTTCACCGGCGCGGTCGCGCTCAAGCACGGGTTCTTCGAGTCGGCGTCTGGCGGCACGCTATTTCTCGACGAGATCGGTGAGCTTCCCGCGAGCACGCAGGCCAAGCTGCTCCGCGTGCTCGAGCACCGGACGATCACGCGGGTCGGCGGCACGCAGGAGTACACGGTCGACGTCCGGCTGATCTGCGCCAGCAATCGCGACCTCGAGTCGGAGGTCAAGCGCGGGCGGTTCCGCGAGGATCTCTACTTCCGGATCAGCGGGTTCGTGATCCCGGTGCCGCCGCTTCGCGATCGCCGCGCCGAGATCCCGCTGCTCGCCGCGCGGTTCGCACGCGACCTGTCGACGGACGGCACCTCGACGATCAGCGACGCGGCGATGGCGGTGCTCACGAGCTACGATTGGCCGGGCAACGTCCGCGAGCTGCGCAACGTGATCGAGCGCGCGACCGTGGTGTGCGGGCCCGGCCGGATCGACCCGGATCATCTACCCGAGCGCGTGCGCGAACGATCGACGCGCGGCCTCGGCGGCGACACCCCGCTCGACGTCCGTCGCCGGGTCGCGCAGGTCGAGCGCGACGCCGTCGTCCAGGCGCTCGAGGCGAACCAGGGCAATCAGACCCACGCCGCGCGTCAGCTCGGGGTCTCGCGGTTCGCGCTGATCCGGTTGATGGAGAAGCACGATCTCAAGGCGCGGCCGCGCTGACGACGATGTGCGGCACGAACCGCGCCGTGTTGCTCGTGATCCGCGAGGCGGTCTCGCGAATGCCGAGCCCGGCCGGTGCGTCGCCGATCAACCACGAGCCGATCACGGGGTGCATGCCGTCGTGCGCGCCGAGATCTGCGTACTGCTGGTAGACGTAGCCGCGCTCGCTGTACGGCCCTCCGGTGGCCTCGGCGACGCCGGGCGCATGGATCGTGACGTTCGCGCCCTCGCGCCCGAACAGCGGCTTCTTCACCCACGCGTCGCCGATCGCGGCGGTGGGCTCGCGAGCGGCCGGCAAGAGGTTCGGATGACCTGGAAAGAGCTGCCACAGGATCGGCAGGATCCCCTTGTTCGCCAGCACGAGCTTCCACGCCGGCTCGAGCCACAGCGCGGGCACGTGGACGAGCACGGGCGCGAGGTGGTCGGTGACGAGTCCCTCCCAGGGATAGAGCTTGAACAGCGAGTGGATCGCGCGGCCTTCGAGATCGACGAGCTGGCGGCGGACCGGATCCCAGCCGAGATCCGCCATCGCGATCGCGGCGGTCGCGAGGCCGGCCTGTTCGGCGGTGTCGCGCAGATAGCCGACGGTCATGTCGTCCTCGAGATCGGGGACGCACGCGAAGTGAACCTTCGCGCCGAGCCGCGGCCGCAGCTCGCGCCAGCGCGCGATCAGACGATCGTGCAGCGTGTTCGCCTGATCGGCGTCGGGTGCGACGTCCTCGCGCCACATCCACTGGATCGCCGCGGCCTCGAGCAGGCTCGTCGGTGTGTCGGCGTTGTACTCGAGGAGCTTCGGGATGCCGTCGGGACCGAAGACGAGATCGAGCCTGCCGTAGAGCGCGGGATCGCGGTGGTTCCAGCTGCGCTCCACGAGGTCCGCGGTGCGCGCGTCGAACCCGAGCTCGGCGTAACGCCGATCGCGGACGACCCGACCGACCGCGGCAACGCACATCTGATGGAGCTCGCCGGTCGCCGCGAGGAGGGTGTCCGCCTCGGCAGGCGAGAGCTCGTAACAGGCATCCTCGCCCCAGTAGACGCCAGCGTGGTCGGTCGTATGAAACACCAGCCCCTGCGCCTCGACCCGGCGCTGCCACTCGGCACGCGGAGCGACCGCGCGCCGCTTCACCCGCCGCCGACCCAGAAGTAGTGGCCGAACCCGCCGCGGATCACCCCCGCCGTCACGGTGCATTCCACACGCGGGTTCCAGTCCGGATCGTTCGCACAATCGATCGGCGGCGTCAGGCCCGGCGGCGCCAGCACCGGCTCCGTCATCCCCGGCGGTGCCAGGGTCGTGTCGAACGAGGGTGCGCCGACGCCGGCGGCCTGCGGTGTTGCGACCGGCGCGCGCGCCGGCTGAGCGCTCGCGACCGCGGCCGAGGCCAGCATCGGCAGGAGCGTGAGCTTGACCGCGACCGACCTGCGCACGTGAGGAGCTTGCCGTCCCACCGTCGGGGCGACCATGAAGTTGCAATGAAGTTGCAGCGCGTGAACGGGGCGTTTAGCCCAGCTTCGCGATCACGTCGTGCGGGGCCTGGACGAGCTCGATCAGCACCCCTTCACCCGAGCGCGGTGAGGCATCATTCCCCTTCGGGTGGATGAAGCACACGTCGTGGCCCGCGGCGCCCTTGCGGATGCCGCCCGGCGTGAACCGCACGCCCTGCGCCGTCAGCCACGCGACCGCGGCCGGGAGGTCGTCGATCCACAGGCCGAGATGGTTGAGGCGCGGCTCGTGGACCTTCGGCGATTTCTCGGGATCGATCGGCTCCATCAGGTCGAGCTCGACGCCGGCAAGCGAAAGGATGTCCTCGTCGACGTTCTCGCGCTCGCTGCGAAAGCTCGACTGGTACGGCACGCCGAGGAGATCGACCCACAGCGCGCGGAGCGCCGCCTTGCTCGGCCCGCCGAGCGCGATCTGCTGGACGCCGAGCACGCGAAACGGCCTCGTCATTTCATCGACCTCGCGTCGCTCGGGAGCGAGCTCGAACCTGGTTCGAGCCCGCTCATCTC
>Ga0307509_10003689_pt1 | contig 22912 bp, 26 predicted proteins | sample 10_EM_MG_FD_202245 | JGI IMG/M metagenome (GOLD analysis project Ga0307509, IMG submission 202245) | Populus trichocarpa ectomycorrhiza microbial communities from riparian zone in the Pacific Northwest, United States - 10_EM | ecosystem: Host-associated > Plants > Roots > Unclassified | place... | reverse complement strand
CCATAGGAAAAATCCCCCTCGCCTAGCACCTAAGACAATAATACCTCAGACACGTAAGGAAACAATTCATAGAGACGTACAGGAGAGAGACCCAAACCCTTCCGCAGGCTCCCCTAAAACAAAAGAACGGATTCATCAGCCAAAGAAACACATGCATCTGATGCACCCTCCCAGCATCCTGATGCGAGCGACGTCGTCGCTGCGTCCCGTGCGCCCTGTGCGTCCTGTGTTCAGTTCCAGCGTCCGTACGCTTCCCGTGCGTCCTGAGTCCGTCCCAATGCCCGCACGCCACTATTGCGTCCTGAGTTGCGCAGCAACACTCCCTTGCATCCGGACTTGACGTCCCCCCTGTTCTCCATATCCCAGCGTCCTGACGCTTTCAATTCGCCACTCCCTTCTGGAAGCCGCAAGGATTCTCATACTCCTACCCCTAGTCTCCTGGCGTGAACCCTCTGCCAGCCCTGCGCCAGCCAACGTCCTGTGGCGTCTCTCGAGAGTAGTCATCACTGGCACGTTTAACTCATGTATTAATTATATATTTTCTTCATACTAGTACACACTATATATACAGCTTGCCATGGCACCCGATACACGCCTTCGCACATATCCATCATACCCCCGTTTGTATAACTAATAAATCTCGTTAAACGTCCTCAAGTCGATACGGCTGTTGACGAGCCAGCGCCGGTCTCCCTCTGGAATGAGATGAGCCAGGCCGAGAATTGTCCCTATGTCAACCAATGGAAACTCTCGCGCATCTTCTCTCAGCTGAAGTGTAACAAGACTGTGTATATCAGCGGGCCGGCCTGAGTTCACAGGGCTCAACATCGGAAGGCCTGCCAACCGCCGCACAGTGTCTTGGCTGCAGTCCCTGATTTTAAAGAGCGCCATGAGCTTTGCGGGGAGACGACCCCTCAGCGCACCATACATCTTCGCTTCGGGCCTGTACCCAAACCCAATCATTCTGACTTTCTTGATTCCGAAATCGGTGAGTTCCTGTGCATCGTGCCCGATGGATGTCGTAAACATCGGTTTCCTCGAATGCCAAAACCGGGATTTCGAGTTGCGTTAGTAGTTCAATAGGAAGTAGTTGGAGTATTGCTAGTTCTTTGGGAAGGCGGCGTTCAGTGTGCAGGTTGTGTCGGCTGTATCGAATCAATTCCAAACAAATCCGATCAAGAGAGATTCCTAACACCTTGCAAAAATCAAGGACGTCGGACACGTCGTCACGACGACCTTTCAAGATCCTTCTACGAGGGGCCAGCGTAGATACTGTACTCGTTGTTTTATCTAAATAGCCCAGGACGTCGTCACCGAGATTGGCTCTGCGACGTCGAAGCGAATTCAGGTTTAAAATTCTCATTCGGATTGCATGCTGACGACCGTAGCTGTGAAGAATTTGTCGCTCGACATCGTTCTTATTCGAGCGTCTCCATCCGTCCTTGATCTGTTCCTTATGCGCGAGCTCTCCGAACTCGGTGGAATACATTGGGATATTGCCAAACTGGCGTATATGATCAGAGAAGTGACTTAGCAGATGCATCTTAACAAAGTTGAAATGGGATTCCGTATGGATCATGTCCATACGGAGCTCGTTCTCCTCATCCCGATCGTCTTCGAGGCGCCAGCGCCGCTTGGACGGTGCCACTCGCATGTTGCTCTGGGCTCGCTGATGTCGTAGCTCCTTTCGCTGCTTGTCAACCTTGGCCCGTGTTCGTTTAGAAACTCGAAACTCCAAGAAGATATCTTTCATCCTGTGAAACCGGTCGAGATATTCCTCCATATAGGCTATCGTCTCGGGGGTGTGGCTTCGGTATTGCGCCATCATATTGAAGTCGACCAGTGCCCGGACACAGTCTAGAGCATGTTTGAAAGGTATTACTTGCCGGCTGTCGGGCTGGCGCAGTGCTACGGCGAGAACCCCCAAAAGACACCGCCCAAGGTTCCTCATCTCTTTTCCTTGCCACTGCGTGACCTCGCGATAGGCCTTTTTGGGCACAAAAAATCCCGGGTATGGCGGTAGCGCCTTCCAGGTGTCGTCAAAGGCCTGGAGCCGGGCGTGTTTCTTGAGAAAGCCCGAGATCCAGTCCATCAAGTGCTTGAATAACCCAAGATAAACTGTATGAAGCAAATCTGGCTTGTGCAGACCAGGCGCCGAAACCCGGTGAAGCCCGTGAAACACATTTTTCTCAAGATCGATACCAAGAGTTTCAAACATGGTGCGGGAGTCGTCACTGGCAGATTCACACTCGCAACGTTCATATCTTGCATAATCTCGGGCCCGGTGGCTGTTGGCGTCGGTTCCTAATTCTCCTGGAAGCACCTCGCATTTAGGACAAACATTCGATTTTATCCCGTGAAGCGCAACGTTTTCCATATGGTCAGCAATCCACGCGGACAATATTGGAAAGCATCTCCGCACTTTCCCGTCGGCAGAGTCAATATTGACGCCCTCTAGCGCCGCGTTCTGCAAGGGCTCAAACAGGAGTTCGAAGATGCCTCGCAGTATGTTGGCATTAATTTGCCTCTGCAAGTGGTTTGCGGAGGACTTTGTAAGTTTGGGGGGAACGGGCAATAGCGCAAGAAGGAGAACTGCAAAGGATTCGGGTCTATTACGCCCGGTTGCTGAAAGATTTCCGAGAGTCAAATAGGCCGGCCATGCCTTCTTGTCACCAGAAAGGTTGCTCAGATGCATCTGATCCGACATCCCAATCATTGGAACAACAGTTGCGCCAGACAGAAGTGTCCCCTATAATCAGTAAGTCAGCGCTCCCAGGAAAGAGATCGAGAAACTCTACTTGAATGTCCCACCACCAGTCTGCTGTATGCATCTCGGCATATACCCGTTGTCCTGTATGATCGTATTCACGCCGTGGCGCGTAAACAAAGTCATCTCGGTAGGCTATCTAGCGAAGGAGATATTTGACACAATCTAGGACGTTGCGATAGAAGAATGATAAAGTTCTCTTTCGGTCCTCTACCTGTCCTTCAAACCATTGTAGATATCGACTGTACGGATCCAATTCCCGGAGGTGCTTCTCGAGCGTGTGCATAGAGCTATAGCCGACAGACTCAGAATTGCCTAGGCCACTCGCGAAGTATTCGTTGATTCGTGACTTCGGTACTTTACTCTCAAGGAGCCAAGAGGCAAGCCTCAACCCTTGCCCGCTGGGGAATGGTGCGCATGGGTCGTCGCACAGATTACAGATTTCTTGCTCGAACCTGTTCACGTCCTCAATTGCTTCTCCAACTGCCGGAAAATGTGTTTGTTGGCCGCTGGAAAAAGAGGCAGTGTTGTTAAGTACTTCAGTATCAGACTCGTACACAACATCACCACTCGATACGTCGTGCTCGCGTACAGTAGGCTCGGGATCAGATTCAGAGTCAGAATCCGGACGTTTCCCCACGATGTCGGTTTGCGTGTCAAGAACATGGCTGGCCGATGATGGATATCATATAGTAGTGGAGGCGGGGGTGGTGTTCACATTGGCGTGGGTAGTTCGTAAATGTTTCTCATATGCTGCTGCTTGGGTGTATTTTTGTCGACAGAATGGACATTTGCTAGGCATCGCAGGAGTGCTTAGTGTTGATCCTAACGCGTGTGAATCGCACATAGGTTTAAGAGGCGTGCACACTTTGAACATTAAACTGTAAATCGAGCTCAATCCGGTTCAGCGCCCTAGATGTAGACGTCACGTGGTATCAGCTATGGTTTCTTTCATGAACGGGCTTGGCGAACTTCATGTTTCACGATGGTCATGTTTCAGAGGGGATGTTTCATTTCTAACATAAACATGAATCAATAAAGCCCTGGCTATGCTAGTGTCAGAACTACAAATTCTTGAAAAGAATCAAGAGGCATTCAAAGCGCCAAACCACTGAGAGTTGTATATATAATCAGCATTGATCCTGATCGAATGAATTCATACCCAGAATCAACTCAGATTTACAACTTCCACGAAATCCACACAATTCATACCCAGAACTAACTCACACTCACAACGTCCACGATATCCACCAATTCACATCGCAGGCTATTTTCACCCCGGCGGCAACCGATACACCCAAAGGTCTAGCGATATGGCACATAATAATGTAGAGTACGTGTATATGCCAAATGCGGGAAACCTGCAGGCTCTGGCGGGCCAGACCTATCACCTTCCGCCGGTATCTCTGAGAGGGTATATAAGTTCAAGACGATCTAATTATCGAAAGATTGTTGATCACAAGTTATCAATGGGCATACCCGACGACAACCACTTGTATGGCGAATGGCGGCAGGCGGTGAAGGATCTGATGCTTGCAAGGGGCTTTAGGAAAATCCGTACATTCCCTGACCACCATTTCCAGCAAATCGTCGCTGGTATGAGGACACGGCGCTCCACCTGCGACAGCCTTGTGACAGCTACGGCTGCGAATAACAGGGCTGTTATGCGCCAGATCGATGAGGCTGTAGTTCAACTTGTTAAGGACTGTGGGGTGAAGTTGAGAACCACCGTGAAGAATCGTTCTATAGGCCTGGCACCACTGGGCCAGAATGGAGTCTTCTATGATCAGATCATGCTGAGCGATCGGTTACTACCCCCCAACGCCCCAGAGCAGTGTGGTCCCGCAACGATTGTAGCAAACCCAGGTCCAGTTCCCCAAAACGTTCCACCGGCTTACCCCCCTCAGGCGCAAAACGTACATGCTCATCATGGGAATTACCTCCTGCCGGTGCAAGGTGTAGCGGTGCAAGGTGTAACGGCGCAAGGTGTAGCGGCGTAAGGTGTAGCGGCGTAAGGCATACCAGCGCAAGGTGTACTGGCGCAAAACGTACCTGATCATCACGGGAATTACCCCCCTCAGGCGCAAAACGTACCTGCTCATCATGGGAATTACCTCCCTCCGGCGCAAGGTGTAGGGGCGCAAGGCGTACCGGCACAAAACAAACCTGATCATCACGGGAATTACCCCCCTCCCAGGCAAAACATACCTCCTCATCCTGCGATTTACCCTCCTGCTGATCAAAACATACTGGGCCTTGCTGCGAATTACGCTCTTCCGGGTCAAAATGCACCTGCCCTTCCCGCCGATAATGCGCTTCCTAATCCATTAGAACATGCTCCTCCTCTGAACTATTACGCTCAGAATGCCGCAAACGCACCAGATGCGCCTGCGATTTATCAGATGCGCACGCCAGACCTATCGACAGAGAGAGCGACTCCGTCTCTGGTAAGGAGCAATGCCCCGACTCCAAGGGTGCTTCCCAGGGGTGGGAATTACGCGGCTCCCGACCCTATGCCAACAGGTTAGTTTCTTTCATAACAATTAGGGCCTTTTGTATTTTTACTTGCTGACTGATGATTATTAGATTGTAGTGCTCTACTTGGGAGGCCCCGTAGTGTGCGTAGTGTTTTAGACCTGGTCTTCCAGACGCCGCCAGGGTCAGACACCAGAACGGAGGGCGAACTTAAATTTTAAGCCTGACTATAACATGCTGCATTGGCGTCCCCCCCATATAAATGGAGTCTAGTTCGCCAAATTAGATTCCTATGACATCCAGGGGCTGTCAGCTATGATTTTGAGAAATGTACCAAACGACAGAATTCGGTCTATACTTGGTGCCACTGGAGAAGGCCGCCGAAGGCTCCGCAGGGTTCCTTCTGAACGGGTATCTTGCATTGATTATGTTTTCATCGATAGCGATGAAAGGGTAAGAGCCTGGCTCCTGTCGAATCCAGTTCTCGATGACCCACTCGATCTCATGATCTATTGTTACCACGACGAGGGCGACACACGACCGGCAACACCATCGTTAAGGGTACTCCAATATCTCCATGAGGATGCCGTCGCCGATTGGGCCGATTCCGCAGCAGGACATATGGGGAACATGCATTAGCAGGCTCAATATGTACCGCCCAGATTTGATTACGGAAAGGCCAATCGATCAGGTGATCACCAAGATGAAGACGGCCCAAGTATTTCCCTTCCAGGATCATCCGACTCGTCATCTGATGTCGAGGACACCAGGCGTAAGGGTCAGAACAGCCCCGGGATGCTGCCACCTCCTGTCGGCGACACTGTTGAAACCACTATGGCTGGTACCCCGCTCGCTGTCAAATCTTTGAACCGACTGAATGTCCCAATGTTTTCTGACCTACTTGGGTGTCTAATACGCGGGAGGGACACTCTCAAGCGCAGTGCTCCGGATGATGAAAATTTGGACGTTCCCAAATTTAAGAAAACACGCTTAGGAGCATCGGAGCGTGAGTCTATGAAAGGCATAGAAGTACGCATTGGCAGGCATCCGAAGGGCGACAATTTTGAGGAACAGATATCGAAGAGACTTCGCGGGGGTTCAATGGCCGGGGGGGGTTCACAAAACGTAATGGATGAGATGGTGGGGCGATTACTTGTGGTGTCTAAATCGATTCATTGTTTTATTAGTTTTGTTTATCGTTGTCTTTCATGTATTCAGGATTGGAATTTTAAGCTTATTGATTAGATAGATCAACTCTTCAGGGAAATATGGTGGTATTGGCGGCCTCCTCAACGTCGAAGTGTCGCTGAGAGTCGCTGAGTATCGATGAGTGTCGATGAGGGCTGATGTCAGCCTCACGCATGAGCAAGTGAGTGAGCGCTTGTTCTTCGAGGATGATCATATCTTATCTTTTAAGCCGAATGATACTGGGGTCTTCCGCGAAGATATTGACATCAATGTCTTGTAGCCAGGGCAACGACGTCTCTTGGCATCTCCAGAACAACAACCCCCCGGCCTCCGGACCCTGGAGAGCCTTAAAAGCTTAGTTCATATGTCAATGAAGACACACGATAAGCATCGATTTGAATTATCTATAGAGCTAAATTTAGAGCTTATAAACATAGGTCTTCATTTGAATGGTGGGTGCAAGATCGTCGGAGTCGTGCAAACCCTACGAGGTCATCACATCGTAGGGTTTAATGTTTACACAACTCAGACGTCTTGGGGGTTTTTTTTGCGACGCACCACGAGCGTTCCTGACGTCTATAAAGGTCGTCATCTGCCCTCCTTCACTTCCTTCACACCTCCTTCACATCGGTCACCCCCCACCCCCCTTCATCACTTCTCATAGTTGAAATGCCCCGCGAGAGCGCCCGAAGAGCCCAGGGCAACAGGGCAGCGTAAGTACACTTCATCCAATCGTTTAATCGTGGGCAATACTAATATCACATTACTTCAGGCAGCCTGGCATACCAGCGACAAAGAATAAACAAGCAAGCTCTATGAGCCTAGAGAAGTAAGTTCGCGCCGTGACACCATTGACCTGCGCTCGATATTAATATTACGATTGGTTGTAGACGTCCAGCAGTCCCGCACAACGAAAGTCAAGTCAGGGGCAGTAAACGCAAGGCTCCCTGCATGCTGCCGCCCACACACGGAGTGCGGAGAGAAGGTAACCAATGATCCATTGACACCGTTATTCTTCAAACATGCTCCGATGTGTGGCTGACAGTTGTCATTCATGTCACAGTGGGCCGTCGGGATCCCGTGAAAATCGCTATTTTGTTCCGGCCGTTGAGGATTCTGGGTACGTCAACAACAACCTACCCATATATCCAGAACCCTTTAAACTAACACATGAATCAGTGGATGCTACGGCGACACAGTATATGCAAAAGGCTGCTGTGGATTCAAGAATACTCGAACCAAAACTAGGGCCTACGACGTATGGCGTCGCGATGTTAAGGGCTATATCAAGTCCCGCTCGTTCGATCCAGGACGGCTAACGGATGATCAATTGACGGTGATACTCGACTTTGCCAGTTATCTTCCACCTGTCAAATCGCAGATCGAATTTGTAAAACAAAACCACAGCGCTGAGGAAGTCAAGGAGGTCAGTCGTCAACTAAGGATTTTAGTCAAGGACACGCCTAAGAAACTACGGATGGCAATGGAGCATGACTACGCAGAGCGGGCTGGTGATGAGGTTGCTGGTCCTCCGAGTAAGTGATCAATCCACACTAGGTTCTGCGGTTCCCCATAGTAATAGATATCTTCAGTGGCATTGCCAAATTCGACTTCCACACATTCCCCACAGGCAATGAGGATCCACATTGTTCGCCGAACGGGTGCCCCTTCAGGCGAGCATGCGTTCCTTGGCCATCCCTGGTGGCAGAATGGCTCCGATCAGGGAATAGCCTGGAGAGTCCTCGAGTCGCCAAGCATACAAAATCTGCTCGGCGTGATAAAGCCGCAACGCGCTGAGGAGGCGATTCTGTGCCCTCGATATCTCATCGGCGCAACTCGTGAGTGTAGCAACGCACTAAGTCTGGATCCTACAGCCCCACTCCCCCTCCGAGACCTCATCTTCCTCCACAAAGATGATGACCTTCCGGTGTGGCTCCTTGCTAACGATGGCAAACATCCTCTAGATCTCATGGTTCTGGAGTCACGCCCCGAGGAAGCAGGGGATGACAGATCAACGCCGGAGCCCGTCGGGAGCAGACACCCATTTTCGACAGCAACGTCTGGGATCATTCCGGGCAGGCAGAAGATATACTGGGGGGCATCCAATGGGACGACAAGGACGACAAGGGCAACTACATCGTAGTGAGAAATAGGCGTATGAGGCAGCAATCGGGAGAGTGCTGGGATGAAATGGAAGATATGGACGACGAGGAGGACGACGAGGGGGCGGACGGCGAGGAGGATGACAGCGAGGAGGATGTAGCGGAGGGCGAACGGGAATCTCAGATGCCCCAGGAGCGGCAGACAATTGTTATCGACGTAAGTTTATTGTGTTTCAGCTATCTAGAAGAATACCAGATCCAATAACTAAACCGTCTGAATAGGACAACAATTCAGGCGCCCCTGGCCCCTCGAGGCAATCCAGCACCACCAAGTTTCTCCCATTGGACGTGGAGGAGGAGGCATCGGGCTCTAATACCACCGTGCCAGCGTCGCTCTCGACGCGGTCCGCGCTGTCAGATCCGGAGCAGCAGAGAACGGTTCTATAGCTGATCCAGGGGACGCCATGGATAGCTGGTTGGCTGAGAAATCCCAACCGGAGAGGAAGCCACTGTGATTCATACGATGGCGCCCACGATAGTCCTCCTGCTGGACTCTCTGGGACACTTGATCAGCGTCCGGTCAGCACTCCCACCCCCGTCAGCCCCACAGTTGCGCCACTTCCCATGATCCCCGATGCTGAGACAATTGAGCCGCCTCCTATCACACCAAATGCTGATTTTATCCCATTGGCTCACAGTACGCCAAATGCAGAGACTGCTCCGCCGGCACCCCAAACCCCGGCCCCTGCGCTGGATCAGGATATCACGACCTCCCCTGGGCCTCCTCCATCCCCGGCTCCTAACACTCATGATGCCCCTACAGCCACGGGCCAAAACACCCAAACGCCGCCAAAGGGCCGTCTACGAAGCACCAGGGGTGCTGGCAACTGATTCTTTGTTCTGTGGATTTTCTTTTACTTTTTCATTACCTGTCTGATTGTGCAAGCTTTGTAGTTTAGATGTTGAATTTTCACTCTGGGATTTTCTTGGCTAGCATAGGATATTAATCATACCATTGAGCGCCCTTGGGTTAGCACCTTGTATGACTAGCTATTTCAATCTCTTGTGCCTGATCCCCTTTTTCCCTTGCATCTTAGACTCCCAGCCTCGCCTTAGCTGAAGTTTAACCTTTACTAGATTTGGCCCACATCACTTTATCAAACCAGAACTGTCCAGGCGCTGGGGACGGTCATCGAGCGACTACAGTGCGTTCTATATTCATGTGTGTTGATTGGTCGGCTAGAGATGAGGTTCCATATTTATCGTCCGCTTTAGGTGTGGCTGATATCTCGCTAGAATTATTGTCGCTAACCGATACCTTTTGTGGCGAGTACCCAGCCTTAGGAACGCCCCAATTTCGTCCAAATTTTAAGCCTGGAGTCTTGAAGTCTAGAAGTGCTGAGAGTAGTAGGACCACGGACACAATGTTGAATATTCAGAAAACCATTTTTTGCAAGAGCATATCTGCGTTCAATACCGAGTGATAGTGTATGATGCACCCCCCCCCTAAGTCCTAGCGTATAAGATCTAACGCGTCCTATCGAAAACAAGAAAACTACGCAAACTCCTCCTCTTCACAAGACTCGATATAGGTTGAACTATTTTCTTCCCTCCCAAAAATCTGAGTTATATTTTGGCTAACATCTGAGTATCCAGTATTCTACGAGGCATCGGCAAGAACAGACAAATTCATGCAGTCAGCTGACCAATAGAGCAGGCAATCGGATCGAGCGTAGACGCGACGTCGTATCTGAAACCATGGGATCCAGTCAGCCAACACCTCGAGTTGGTAATCTGAATGGCCGTAGACGCAACGTGGTACTGGATACCATGACATTCAGTCAGCCAACACCTCGAGTTGGTAATCTGAATGGGCTTGGACGCAATGTCGTACCAGATACCATGGCATCCAGTCAGCCAGCAACTCAAGTTGGCAACTTGAATATGAACGGGCGTAGGCGCGACATTGTACCCGACCCTTTTGGATCCGGATCAGAAATGCGGCCGGACGAATCTGGCAGCTCCCAGACGCTCTTAACCCACCAGCCGTCGCGTCGAAGCCAATCACCATGTCTGGGTGAGACCGGGGTTCTAGCAAGACTGCCCAAGCGTCCACGAAGAACGACAATACAAACCAGGGCGAATAGTGAACCCAAGGCGGAGCCCGACAGGCAAGGGCATTTGCAAACTATTCATTTAAGCGACGATAGCAGTGATGAGTACCAAAACCCATGCAATGCAGATGAAACTGGATCGGAGACTGAGATCGATGTTGACGCCTCCAACATTTTCAAGGGAACAACATCCGGACGGCATCATAGGTCGCAGGCGTCTTGCAGACAGGGAAAGGGTCAACGACCCATGGTGCGAATCTCAACCACCTCCGGATCACAGGAGGTACCTCTCGTTAGACAGACACCAGCAAATCGTGGACGCATAATCCGTCGTAGAGCCTACAGTCCGCTGACCTTTCTATCATCAAGCGTAATATATTCGTCTCCGCTAGCCACCCATAGTGGTACTACATCTGGTGTCAGATCCTCGAGTCCGGTAGGTGAACCGGGTATCCCACGACCGGGGCGGCCGAGGCCGGCGACAGATTCACGGCGAAATACCGTCACAGGGGCTGAGGGGACCATATTAGTGCAGGCGATGGCGCTGATGCTCTGGTACACACTTTTTGATAACCCACTGCTGAGCCTGGTTGCTTTGACATCTCAGATATACACAGTATAGGGAAAGGCGCTGGAGACGATATCGGATGCTGGGAATATTGAGCCATCGGAGGAGAGTGTGAAGCAGGTAAGTTGACTCAGCCAGAGGGGATACGACATAGAGACTGTCACTGACTGTGACAGCTCCGTCAAAAACATACTACAGTGAGAGCGCAATTCTTGTATCATGTGAAGCATAATATCAGACAGCTATACGATCTGCCGCCAGATTATCCTACTGCCATGGCGCGCAGGGTTGATTATCTGCTAGAATGGGACAGGTTCATCTGCCCACCCCATGGATATGAGGTTGGTTCCAGCCATTGGACTTGGGCGGACATGACTAATCGCGGAACGCGTGTAGGACTTAACCTTCAGGTTCCTTGCCCCCCAGATTGCGGACGCTATATACTGCAAGTATTTCGACGGAATCAAAATGCAAGGCATGCTGGACCCTAAGTTTCTGAAGCGCATAAACGGTACAATGGTCTGTCTGACATGTGCAATACTGTGCCATTGACTACGGGCATTGCAAACCGGGGTATATAAGAAACCCCTCAACTTCAATCCTGAAGTAGTTGGAGGTGGGAGAGTCCGAAACATTGCCTGTTTTTTGATAACTGAGGCCACTAATCGTGAAAACACAAGATCTTTTTATCCGGCAGAAGAACACGTGGCGGGGGTTCGCCCGGGCGACGCAGGACATGTTTATATTAAACTTTCGTCTGAAGATTGCACAAAGGCTCGAGAAACAGCATAGCATCCGGCAGGAGAGGAGAGAGGGCTTCTCGGTCGATAACGACACCGTTTATGCAGAACTGAAGCGTCAGCTAGGCAACCAGACTCCGGGAGATCCTGCCCTACTGAGACAGATGCCGATTGACATCCACGTCGGCGGCCTGGGGGGGCTCGAGGATTGTGAAAATCGGTTGCAGGAGACGGAAACATCACTGGATCTCAGTCAAATATCGATTGACTGGAAGCTAACATTTCTGGATTCGGATGGGTCGAATCATGGGAGTCTTGACAACGCAGGGGGGGCCGTCGACTCTCAAATGAGCAATCGCTTATCGCTCAGCCTGGAGAATTCCCAGAGCGGAGAAGCTGGGCCGGGGGCATCGGGGGCGCTGGAGGAAACCAGTGGCCGGCAGTATGGTGCGAATACCACGGAGGGTGCTTAAGGGGAGGTGGTACGTGTAGGTAGATTTAATTTTTTTTCTAGTGATGGGATGCTCAGAAGCGGGGGTAATAAAGAGCATATGCAATAGTCACATAGTATCATAGTAGATACTGTAGTATAGTTCAAGTTGAACATATCTTGAAACATGCTCTCATTCAGTATTCTGAGTTGTCTTCCAGATGCCTCTGGGAAGCTGATAACTCTGGAATCATGGGTTCAGAGATACGGTCATCCCATGAAGCCATATACCTGACTCTTAAATATTAGGCAAGCTATTCCCGTTTGGGTAATATCATACTCTACGCTACAAATATGACTAGAGCCGACTGCAAATAAATGGAGAAATGCATACAGCTGACGGGTGGTGGGATGTCCAAGTACTGCTTGGTAGCCTCTTGTATGTGAAAGCATACTAATTGATAACCGGAGTTACTCCTGGACGGATTACCTCAAGTTCCAATCATTGGGATGTCAGATCAGACGAATCTCACGAACTGCTCCAGAGACAAGAAAGCATAGCCAGTTTATATGATGATCTGAAATCACCTGTCGACAATGGGTAAAAGATCTGAATTAATGACGATTCTGCTTGCCCATTCCAGGCAAGCTCGCAAACTTCTCTTTGGTGGACAAACTCCAGACCCTGATAGACTCGAATGCCGACATACTCCGTAGGGGATTTGAACTTATTTTTTTATGCCCTTTCACAGTGCGGGTATTACCATAGCGGGTATAGCTTGCATAATTATGCGGGAGGTATATGCCACCATGGGGGAGAGCATATATCCGAACCCAAGCTCCCTGAGTATGGACTTCCCAGAGCCATCTGAGAGACTACTCAGGAACCTCAAATAGTTCATGTTCCAGGATATGGCTAACTGATTGGAATGATGATTAGAGAACTAGTTCTCTACTCTTACTAATGCATACGCATCATGCATTGAAAGATGAATATTTGAAGTGATCACTCCATATTCATTATACTATTGGTATGTAGGCATTTGGACTGCATATTCCATTATAGTCTATCAGGACGAAGAGATCGAAGATGGACAACTGGTAGAGTGGGGACACCCTCAGAGGAAATAGCAGTCGGGGAATTCTTAGAGTCGAGCTGGGCAAGTTTTCAGGGCCAAACAGGGTTCGCGCTTTGTTCTGACGAACTGAATTCTAAGAAGCATAGTTCTTTACCAGAAAAGCCAAAGTAGTGTAATCATTAGTATAAATAGTAGGGCTCTCCCTGATGGTTGAAAACATCATCAAGCAACAGAGAAGAGACCTTAACAATATTACAAGTTATTAAGATATTCTTTTATTTCTCTACCTTACAATTCATCTTGAGGCTTCCCGACCTATAATCCGTTGTCTCGAATATTCTCGGACTAGTTATCCCGGAATCCTACCGTGATAGCTATCCCGTAACATCGTGCAGGATCGCGTCCATCTGGATTGCACTGACATCAAGATCCGCTGATGCTTCTTGATCAGGTCCGCCATTAGCAAAAGCTTTATTCCTCTTCCTGTGCGTCAGACGCACAAGACGCACAGGACGCACAGGATATAAACTCACATTCTGGATGCGACGTCGATCCGACACCACGTCCAGAAGATTCGCTCAACATCCCGTTGTGTGCTGACAACGTCCTGAAACGCACCCTACGTCCTGTGCATCCTGACGCCTTCCGACGCTAGCCTATCATGTCCTGACGTCTTCCGACGCTCGGGTATCATGTCCTGACGCCTTCCGACGCTAGGACATCGTGTCCTGACGCCTTCCGACGCTAGGCCATCGTGTCCTGACGCCATCCTAGCGTCTGTTGTATGCGCCTTCCCCATCCAGATACCTATACCCTCCGCACTATTTACCTGATCCTTCCAGACGCTGGTTACGTCTTGTCGGGCCTTCCAGACTCACGATACTCCCGCCCTCCATCCGCACGCGCTGATCACATAGCCACTATTCTGGACCTCTTCCTCACACTCTCCCATGTTCTAGATTCATGTTCGTTTTCCCAAAATTATCGTGATATTGCTCATAATTTATTGCAGTCATCCCGATGCCCTGATTGGAACGATGTTTAGAGAACACTACTCCTCTCATTTTCTAGTTGTATATGCATTAGCTGCATAATGCTTTAATAGCTGCATATCGGAACTGATCACTCCATATTCCATATTACTATTGGTATGTAGGCATTTGGACCGCATATTCATATATAGTCTATCATGACGAACAGATCGAAGACTGTCTACTGGTGGAGTGGGGACAGCCTCAGGTGAAATAGCAGTTCAGGAGATTCTTTGAGTTGAGCTGGGTATGATTTCAGGGTCAAACGGTGTTCACACTTTGTTCTGATGAACTTAATTCTTAAGAAGCTACTTCTTAACTAAAGAAGTGGAAGTAGTATAAACATTTGTATAAATAGTAGGCCTCTCCTCCAGTAGTTGAAAAATGGTCAAGCAACAGAGAGGAGACCTTAACAATATAACAAGTTAGCGAGTTATATTCTAACTCTTTGATGTTTGACTACGCTTTATATTTTTACCTATACCAAACGATTATCTACGAGCCTTCCTGACTATTAATCAGTTGGCTTGAATATCTTTGGCCTAGTTAGCTCAGAATCCTGCTGTGTTAGCTATCCGTAACACCGTTCGTATGGATCTCGGTTTACTAGGAAGCGCACAACTACACAGCTGTAGAGGGCTGTCACGCTGTACCAAGGCTGGGGCTGAAGGGGGGTGTTAGGAATAGCCCCTCAAAGTAACAGGAGGGTTGGACGAGTCCTGCTCCGTCTGTAGCCCATTTTGTGCCATACTAAGCGGCCCTATAATCATCCAAGAGCCCCACAATAGTGGGATAACTTTCCCCTAAGTCCGCGGATGACTTTGTTGGTGAAGGTAGGGTAACTGGCATCCCTCAGTAGGGTTACTGGGTCGCCAAGGTAGGGTAATGATGTTCCCAAGGTAGGGTAACTTCATCCTGCCATGCCTTTATCCGCTTTGGGAGTCCGCGCGACAACATATTATGTTGCCCCGGACACCCATGCAATGGTTTCTATGTTTCCTTAACTTTACACGAACATGCCCTTAAAAGGTTGCCCTGTCTAACCCTATGTTACCAAGTCACTTTGTAGACACTTGTATCAACTCATGCCCACCGGTAGTATACTAAGTATACTGGTCCAGGCTCACTCTGGTTACCTCTTGGTATACCATACAGGCTTGAGTCTAGTCCACTCTAGCTACCTATCTGTACGGTCCTTACAAGAATATCTGTCTGGAATCAACCCTTCTTGATAGAGTTACTGGTGAGGAATCACAATCTCTGTACTTGTATCAATAAGCTTTCACTATTTTTACCTTGAGCTGATTTCATAATAATGATCTTTCTAAGCAATTACTAGTAAAGTACTAGAAGAAAATAGTTCGTCCGATCGGTGGTTACCAACCAACCCCTCAAAAGACCCCACTTCCATGATCAACCACCCGTCAACAACAATCCCTCCTGAAAAGTCCGGCTATCTCACAGACTTTGAGAAGGGTCAAATTGTTGCTCTAAAGGAAAAAATCTTTCTTTTTCTGAAATAGGACAACTCTTACATCTTTCCAAGAGTACTGGTCAAAGTTTTCACAACCAGTATCAAAAGCGGGGAATTGCAACAAACCTCTCATTTACTGGAAGACCTAAAATTATTGATGCCAGAACCTGTCGCTGTCTAGTCAGAGAGTCCAAGAAGGCATGCCGCCTACCCATATCAGAATTGCGCAATGCGGTTGAACCACATGCCTCTGTCAATACAATCAAGAAAGCTTTCGCATTAGTCAACATAAGGAAGTGGAGAGCTAGGAAGCAAGCATTTCTGAAGGATGAGCATGCTATTAAGAGGTTAGCTTCGGCAAAGTAGTATAAGAATTAGACAAAGGAAGACTTTGAGGTGGTCATCTTTAGTGATGAATGCATGGTTGAAAAGTCCAAAGATCCTAAGGGTATTTGAGTCTTCAGAACACCTGAAGAAAAGTAGTACAAGGACTGTATTTAAGGGGTTACAAAAGGGTCTGGGATAAAGCTGATGGTCTGGGCTTGAATTTAGGGCAAAAATAAGGGCCGTCTGATTCCTATTTTTGACAGCAGTGTGGATATTTTTGTATATATTCCAGTTTTGGAGGATGAGTTAGTTGATGCCTGGCAGGAGGTGGAGGACACAGTTAGAGATCCTATATTTCAGCAGGATGGTGCAAAGATACATACTGCAAGAGATACTTTGGCTTGGTTTGCAGAAAACTATATACAGGTTATGGAATAACCAGCCAACTGCCCAGACCTCAATCCAATTGAGCACTGTTGGAAAAGGGTAAAGAAGAAGTTGGACCAGCACTTTCCTAACATTCAGAAGACAAAGGGAGATCCAGATACTATTAGAAGATATCTAGCAGAAGCCCTTAATGTGGTTTGGACTCAAGATATTGAAGGAGAATGCTTGGAAAGGCTATGGGAATCAATGCCTAGGAGAGTGGCTACGCTATTGAATGCAAAGGGATGGTATACAAAGTATTGATTTTTTTGCTATGTAATTTCACATCTGATTTTTCTTATATTTAATGGATGACTATCTAAATTTTCAGTTCATTCTAGGTAGTTGTGGTTGCATAGGTAGTAAATTTAAAGTGGTTGTAGGGTTGCTATTGCTGGAGCGGAGGAACCCTTTTGTCCTCGTACTTTAGGTCTATATTACATTAGTAGTGCACTATGAAAATTACATTGTAAAGATTAGTCTTCTTCCTTTTAGTGTCAGCTGAATACAAATTTTCAGGCTTGCCATAAACTGCTGAACAACATACTTTTCACTTCCTACTCAAAGGCCATGTTTATTATTAGTGGTGACAAAAGTGATTTTGGTTCAATTACTAATGGCGTGTTCAGCCTACTGTCTGTTCAAATAATCATTATTTCAAAAAGAGGTTTCCAGGTTAGATTTAGATAAGATTTTTAATAGACCAATCACAATCCATACAAAGGGATTTTATAAGAACATTTTCAGATGATGTAATACCTTTTTCTCTCTTTTGATTAAGCTGTTCAGAATCTGGTCTCAATACAACCTCGAAAAAGCATTTTGAAAAAATGGTTATTTCAATACATAGTGTGTGTGAAACACCCTCTAGATTTCTAGGTACTACTAGGAAGGGTTTAGATTAATTGGTTGCCGGGAGCTTATAGTTATACAAACTTTACCACATTCTGATTTGACTTATCTGGAGGTGTTTTGGCTGGTACCTATCCCACTAAGTGATAACCTTTATTCTACTAGTAGCACTTTAGCTTTCACTCTAAGGACTCTTTAGTAATTCATGCTATAAGAGTAAGCGGATGCAGACAAAAAAGAGTGATTACAACATCTGTAAGGAATTAATACGCAGATATGTACTAAGATGAAGGAATATTATTATCCCTCTTAGAATCCTACCTGCTTTGCTGCAGGTGAATATTTTTGAATATTATGGTTTTTGATTATGAACCTCTCTGAAGTGTACTAAATATCGTCATGTGAGGGAAGGTCACCAGATAAGTGGGCTCCTATGGATATACGGGAAGGGGAAAATGAGTGGGGTTTTGGTGATGTATCAGCCATGCAGTGCTTTCTGAGTATGCTGGTCTTGTGGCTTGTTACAAGATGTGCAAAAAGCTTCAAGGTGAATAAAGAAAGATAAGGGTCGTTCTCAGGGTTGGAACCTACCGTAGTTCAAAGAAAGCAGGAACGAACGAACGAATGAAGGTGCTATCGCAATAGGCTCCAAGCGCTGGAGAATATGGAAGAACAGTGGACTACCCGCCAAGGTGCGTCAATTCCAGACCTTTACCTACAAGGCGGGGAGGGTGGTTCAGAACTTCACTTCGCAGCACAGACATAATAAAACACCACGAACCTAACAGAAACTAAAATACAACTTGCCTTAAAGGGCTGTGGATGGCGTAAGATTAATTCACGAGAATCTCCATACATACGGTACCCTATAAAGACGCATAATAGAAAAATAGCAAAACAGAAAGAACAAGCGGTAGTGAGGTAGGGGGGGGGGAAGGAAACCCTAAAATAGCGCCAAAAGCAGATATAATAACCAGTAGAGCTATGCACTGGTACGCTTGATCAAGGGTTTCCAATGATTTAGAATTAGAGTTTCTGGGGTCCGATAATAGCTTCACCACACCCTCTCGCCGCATGATAGTAGCATATGACAAGGGTGTCTGGCCGTTGAAATCCCGCGAGTTGGGATTGACATCCTCGCACCCCAGAAGCACCTTCACTACACCCTCATGCCCTCTGAAGGCAGCATATGATAGGGGTGTTCGGCCACTGCTATCCCGAGAATTGGCATTGACGTCGTGGGATTTTAAAAGTAGCTTCACCACACCTGGAGCCCCGAAAATGGCAGCATATGACAGCGGGGTCAGGCAATTATCATCAGTTGAATTGGGATTGGTTTCCCCGCGCCCCAGAAGCACCTTCACTACACCTTCATGCCCTCCCGAGGCAGCAAATGAAAGGGGTGTTCGGCCGCTGCTATCCGGCGAATTGGGATTGACACCATCAGATTCTAGAAGTAGCTTCACTACACCCGGAGCCCCGGAAATGGCAGCATATGATAGTGGTGTTAGGCCATTGCCATCGGACGAATTGATATTGACATCCCTGCGCCCCAGGAGCAGCTTCACTACAGCTTCATGTCCTCCCGAGGCGGCAAATGATAGGGGAGTTTGGCCATGGTTATCCGATGAATCGGGATTGACATCCCTGCGTTCCAGCAGCAGCTCCACTACACCTTCATGTCCTCCCGAAGCAGCAAATGATAAGGGTGCTTGGCCACTACCATCCGATAAATTGGGGTTTGCACCCGTATGGTCTAAAAATAGCTGCACTAAATCTTTTCGCCCCCACTTGGCCGCATACGATAAGGGTGTTAGACCATTGCTGTCGGGTGAATTGGGGTCGATATCGCGACTTTCCACAAGTAGCCTTAGTACTCCTCCATGTCTCCCTGTGGCAGCATATGATAGCGGTGATCGACCGCTGCCGTCCAACGAATTGGGGTTGACATTCCCATGGTTCAGAAGTAACTTCACAGCACCTTCGCCCCCGAACTCTACGGCAAACGAGAATACCGTACGACCGTCTCGAATGACCACATCAGGTCTGATATCTCGTTGATCTAGAAGCAGCTCCACCACCCTATCATTTCCATATCTTACGGCCCACATCAATGGCGTGTCGCCCCTAGAATCTCGCCCATTCACATCCCATTTTCCCCTTTCCAACATTGCAATCGCAATTTCTGCAATCCCCCAAAATGCGATGCAGTGCAGTCCGCTAATTCCATAAACATCTCCCTCAAAGAACCACTCACGCATTCTCTCTCGCCAGAAAACAGCGGCAGATACATGGTTCTCGTATCCATCAAGTAGCTGTAACGCCCGAGATTTCACTTGCTCAGTCATCCCCCTGGCTGCATGGGTTCCCCAGAAACGTGTAGAGTATTCAAGAAACGGCAATGCCGCCAGGGATTCACCGGCGTCTGACTGGTGCTCCCGGACTGAGGGAGAGTTCAAATAGGTGAGGCAGACCTCGGCCATCATCGATTGAGTTTCAAATATGTGGGGGCTCTCCCCCAGATACTTTTGAAGTGTGTGATGCAGGAGATGGACCGTTGATGTATCTTCGTCAACCGTAACAAGTCCTAACGTGCAGCCTAGTGCGGTCCGTATCGAAGGCACATTGTCGGTGTTAAACTCTCCAGTCCGTTGTTGTATCTCTAGTGCATAGCACAACTCCTGCGATCTCAAGGGCCGCTCACAGTGGGAAACCCACATCAGGACAGCCACCCCAAGCTTCGATTTGACTCCATCCTGCTGTCTTATCCGGTCTAATGTCATCTTGTATGCATCCTGTAGGCCATGGCCATTGGCTATTCTATCGAGTGCTTGTCTTTTCTGGTGAATGGTCCTACCTGCAAGGATTGAGTCCATACCGATGCGAACAAGAAGAAATCTAGATATCACTGTTAGCCTAATCTGTGGAATCCAACATCTCTCGCGAATACATACATTCCCATGGCCATTTTTGGGATAACTCTAGTTATATCTAAGCGCAACTGCTTGCCCATCGCACTCATGTCTGGGTCCTCCTCCAGCTTCTCCTCCATATATCTTCTTATATCGTCCGAAGTTGGTTCTATTGCAACCACAGCAGCTTCTTCGGGGAGGTAGTCCTCCACTTCCATGCTGATATGAGGCCTTCCGGTAAGAAATAGCCGAGTGTTTGGGCATTCCAGGACAATACGCTGCAGAGAGCTCCAGAGCTGAGCTCGGTGGTTTGAAGAGAGCTCGTCTAAGGCGTCAATACAGATAAAGCACCGCTTCAAACTTATGAGATAACTGGTGAGCCTATCAAGGATCTCGGGAAGCCGAAGCTCGCACCCGTCAGCCTGTTTTTTTAAGGGCTCAAACACATTCTGTACTTCATCTGGGGTCTCGGTGGATGCTCCGACAACCTGTCCCAACACTGACCCCAGTACTGTCGCCGCGGATGGCACATCCCAAGTGTTGAACTCGCAGTAGACATAAGCGACAGCCATGCCGTCCAAATCTGAGAGTGTATCTATTACAAGAGAACTATGCTGCGTTTTTAGAATGGCAACGTGTTAGGGGGCGGCGGCGGTTCACACCTGATATACGTCTTTCCAGCTCCAGGATGTCCATAACAGAATAGGACAGGCTTTTCCGTCCGCCCCTCTGATGTGCGCCATGTAGAAAAGCTCTGGTTGCGAAGTAGCCAATCTCCCACTCCCACTACCCGTGCATCACGAATAGCCTGGTGCCTTTCCGGAGGTGGAAACGGAGGTAACCCTAGAACTTGGCGTCTCTCATCAAGCATGGATGTAGTTCCTGGCGCGGGAAGGCCGGTATCACAACTTGCTCGGGCACAAGGCACTTCAAAACCCCCAGCGCCTCCAATAAAGTCCGGAGAGGTCTCTGTGACACTGGTATTCCGGTCGGGGTTGCTGTTACCATAGTTGGTCCCCAATCTGTACGCTACCGGTATTATTTCGCTTGACATATTGGTTTTGTAGGCGCAGTACCTGATGCTCAAGCAGAGCACAGCCAGGCTAAGCAGTAGGCTAAGCACTGATAGGCCGGCTCTGCCCGGCCCAGCGATTTTAAAGTACCCAACGCGTGGGCTATGATCGATATCGATATCGGTGAATAGCTCCATTCCGGATCCACCTTGGATATCGCTTTCGTCGTTGTGGTGCCTAGGGCTCGAGCTAAGATCTACCGGTACTAGGCCAAGCAGTAGGCTAAGCACTGCTAATCCCATTACGCTCAGCAGACTGGTTTTGTTGAACCCGATGTGTGAGCCATGCACTAGGGGGATTATTATCTCGCCCGACTCGCCGGCTCTGCGGTAGCGGCGCCTGGTTCTCGGGCTGAGCGCGAATAGGCCAAGCAGTAAGCTAAGAACTGCGAGGGCTATTCCGCTCAGCACAGGAGTTCTGGTGTTGTCGCCGTAATCGACGCTGGGGATATTCGGCATTACCTCCATTCTGCCTAGCGTAGCGTATGGGTTTTGTTGTTGAGATTTGTTGCGGAAATCTTTCGTCTAGAGGCACTCAAGTCAAGCGAAGGTGGGCACTGAAGTAATGAACAAAGGAATATGGCCGGAGGAGGTTTGGGGAGATGGCAAATGTCTTCCACATCGAGGTTACACATTAGGAAGCGCCACCAAGGCGGCTCCGCGTGGCTCAAACAGGATTCGCAGACCAAAAACCTCGAACTAGAAAAATGAACTACTCGAGTACGATAGGTACTGGCTCTGGAAGTCGCCGAAGGGGCCACCCGTGTACCCGCACAGCATCTAATAGCATCCCGTACATCAAAATTCCTCACCGTTCTCCCAGCACTACCATTTGACAGGTGTGGGATGTTCTCGCGTATTCCCTTGACTGGATGGTGGTCTGACCGAGACTGCTTGTGAAGGTAAAATGCGTTCGTGACCTTCTCACTATACCGGGAGATTGGCGATATGAACTTGACCTGGTATAGCTACGGTGTAACGTAATCGATAAACCGATAGGGAAGCGCACAGGAAGCTAGGCCCAATAGAGTGGAAGTGAAGAACCAATTACCGTGGAGAGAGTGTGTTGATGCTGCGCTTGTCTAAACTAAGAAAGAGACGAGAGGCTTATGTGCAGAGAATTTTTTTTTTTTTTTTTTTTTTAATAAACGTATATTCTCTTCGGGTTTTCTGTGGCCTAATCCGGCTCGTCTACCCATCTGCTCTACGGTTTTCTAGCTACACCAATGCAACTTAAGGATCCCGCATAAGCCCCCACATGCTGAAATACAAGGTGATCAGGCCCGCCACTTCGCTTACTGCCTTTAGCGACAGCGTTCTCAGCCTACCCGCTAAGCTCCGCGCCTCTTGCCCAC
>Ga0307509_10003688_pt1 | contig 22913 bp, 23 predicted proteins | sample 10_EM_MG_FD_202245 | JGI IMG/M metagenome (GOLD analysis project Ga0307509, IMG submission 202245) | Populus trichocarpa ectomycorrhiza microbial communities from riparian zone in the Pacific Northwest, United States - 10_EM | ecosystem: Host-associated > Plants > Roots > Unclassified | place... | reverse complement strand
GTCGCGGTGACCAGCGCACGATGCACGCGCTGCTCGGATTCGCGGTCCTCGTGTGGAACTGGGTCGCGACGGAGGAGGCCGACGGTTCTGCGGCCCACGTCGCCGACATGCGCGCCGAGCTCGGCGGCGGTCGAATCCCGGCCGACATTCTCGCGTGGTGTGATCGCCTCGTGGCTCGCAAACGCAAGCGCTTCGAGGGCGACCTCCGGCTCGTCGGAACCTGGCGAGTCGATCGGCTTCGAGATCGATTCTCCATCCAGATGGGGACGCGTGTCCCGATGCCGTTCACACGAAGCTGATGGCCGCGGGCCTCCTGCCTTGACGTAACGAAGGGCCGACGGCGCTGCCCTGCAGGTGAGCAATTCTAACGGCATAGCAGCGTACGGACGATCAGGGTTGGAGCGGCCGCGTGCGAGGTGGCTGCCGCAGACTTTCTTCCGAAGGTTTCGAGGTCTCGGGTCACTGATGACCAGTACGATCCTACGAAGGGAGATTGATGCGCGGTTTCACTCGCGTGATGGTTCTGGTCGCGTCGGTTGCCACGACGGCCGCCGCCGACGTCACGGTCACGATCGACAACGGACAGCCCCACCAAACCATGCAGGGGTTCGGTGCGACGACCCTCTCGCTCGATTTCAATACGACGGATAACGTTCCACCAGCGCTTCGCACGCAGGCGATCGATGCGCTCTACAACCAGGTCAAGCTCAACATGGGCAACCTGGAGGTCGAGCCCTTCGAGTCGCCGGCGAGCGACGTCTATGCGCCTGCGAACGACAATGGCAGCCCGACCACGTTCGGTGCATTCAACTGGGTCCAGTCCGACAACATGTTGCAGAAGGTGGTGACGCCCGGCGCCGCCTTCGGATTCGATCACTACTGGATCGGCCCCGTGATCAGCACGAGCTTCGCGCTGTCCTGGGCGCCTGCCTTGCGGTCGTCGAACTATCAGCTCTATCTCGACGAGCTCGCGGAGCATGTGGCCGCTGTCGCGATTCACTGGCGCGACAGCTACGGCATCACCCCCGAGTACATGCAGCTGTTCAACGAGCCCCTCTCCGGGAATGGTGAGCTCGGTGGTGGCTCCGTGCCGGAGATCATCGACATCATCAAGCGCTGCGGCGACCGCCTGCGAGCCGAGGGGTTCGCGACGATGAAGTTCGTCGTGACCGCCGAGGAGACAGAGGCGATCTCGTTGCGCGATGCTCAGATGATCATGGCCGATGCCGACGCTCGGGAGTACGTCGGCGCGATCGCGTATCACCCGTACCCGTACGGCTCGACCTATGCGTCGGTGCCCAACATCCTCGCGACTTCGGGGGCGGGCACGCCGGCACCGGACAAGATCATGGTCCGTAACCAGCTGCGCGACCTGGGCGCTCAGTACGGAATTCCGACCATGATGGTCGAGGTGTCGCATTCGGATCTCCCGTTCGATGCGTTCGATGGCGTGCGTGGTCGTGCGATCCAGATCCACGACGAGCTTGTCTACGCGGACGCAGTGGCGTTCTTCGGCATGAATGCAATGTGGGACAGCACGTCGCACGCGCAACACTACGAAGGGCGTCCCGACCCGGGCTTCTACAGCGAGACCGACACGGTCGTTCTGGTCGACAATGCCGCCAACAAGGTGGTGATCAGTCCGATGGGCCGAGCGATCGGTCACTACGCGCGTTGGATCAAGCGCGGCGCGGTCCGGATCGAAGCGACGAGCAGCGATCCGCTCGTCCAGGTGACGGCGTTTCGAGACGACATTCAGCATCGGATCGTCCTCGTGGCGATCAACAACGCGACAACCGTTCGCACGCTCGCGATCGCCACACAAAATGCACCGTCGTTGACCGGCATGCTCGCCGGTGAGCGCTCGACCGGCACTGGCACCGGCGAGGTGTGGCAGCCATTCACTGCCGAGACGACCGGCTCGAGCTGGACTGTCGATCTTCCGCCGGCGAGCGTCACGAGCATGGCCGCAAGCTTGCCGGGGCCCGACGGCGACACTGCGGCGGGCGGCAACGATGCGTCGGTGGGTGGCACGGGAGGTACCGGTGGTGGCGGCTGTTGCCAGACCGCTAACACGAGCGGCACCAGCACGGGGGTCGGGATCGTGGTGCTCGGTCTCGTGCTGCGCCGGCGTAAGCGTCGCTAGCAAGCGACGATCTGGATCGCGATGATTCAGCAGCGCGCGCGATAGAGTGAGATCGTTCCGAGCGGTGTGCGGATGCGGCGAGTTTCGATGACGTCGTCGAAGCCGGCCTGTTCCATGAACCCAGGAAGACGACCGGCCACGCTGTCGGCGGTGGTCGCGAAGCCGTCGAGCAACTGGACCGCGACGAACGCGGCACGCATACCGAGGCCGTGAGCTCGTCCCCAGTCGGCGACGTGAAGCTCGCCATCCGGCCGGAGCACCCGACGGATCTCACGAAGCGTTCGCAACTTGGCCTCGCGATCGAGGTGATGAAAGACGAGGCTGGAAACCACCCGATCGACACTCAGATCCTCGAGCGGTAGATCCCAGGCCATTCCTTCGACCAGCCGAGCGTCGACACCCGCTGCTCCGAGCTTGCGCCTGGCGATCTCCAGAACCTTCGGATCGCCATCAACGCCACCGGCCACACAGTCCGGGCATGCCCGCTTCAGTGCAATGAGCAGCGTACCGGTGCCACATCCGATGTCAAAGACGCGCTGGCCCGGGCCGAGCCCGACTTGTTCGATCAACCGTTGCTTGACCGTACGTTCCCGCGTGGTGACACGTACGATCGGATCGAAAAATCGGGTCAAGGCATCGAACCGTAGGGCCGGGATGTACGGCGTGGGCTTCATGGAGGGCATCGAGGATAAGAGCCCGTGCGGCGCACGTCTGTAACTCCGCCGGTTACAGACACGGGTCTCACGTGGGTACACCCACCAGATAGGCAGCCATCCGCGACGAATCTGCGTAATGCGCGCGAACCAGCTGGCCGAATACCAAACCCACCTGACTCACGCGTTCGAGCAACCGTCGCGAGCCCCGGGGACCAGATCGCGGTTGGACGAACGATCTCATGCAAGGTTGCCGATACTCACTGCAGCGCTGCTACCACACGTCGGATAACTCGGCGCCCCGCGCGGTTCACATCGCGATGCGAACGAGCTGCGAGCCAGCGACGACCAGGATCTTCCCGGCGAGCTCGTTCGCCGACCACGCGATGTCACCGAGCGTCACCGGCACGGCCTGGAACGACTTTCCGTCGTCGCGGGACAGCCAGATCTTCTTCCCCGACATGGCCACGATGATCTCGTCGGTCCACGTTTGGAAAAGCCCCGAGATCCCCGCGTTGCCGAGCTGGGAGACAATCCGCCATGTTTTCCCGCCGTCGGTCGAACGCATCAGACTTGCAGCGCCGGCGAGCAACGTGCCCTTCGCGGTAGCGAGGGCAGCGTTGATGCGCTTGTCGGGCTGCGGCGTACCGATCACGCGCGCTGACTTGCCGGGTTCGGCGACAAACAGCTGATCGAACGCCGCGCCGAGTGCGCCGCCCGCGCCGGGGCCCAACACGACGAGCTTGCCACTCGGTCCCGAGACCGGCGCGAACTTCCGCCAGTCTCTGGAGAACATGAGCGTGTCGCCCTGCTTCTCCACCGCCAGCCAGAGGCCGCCATGCGCGTCGCGCGCCATCGACTTGACCTTGCCCTTCATCACGGTCGAGAACCGTCTGCCGCCGTCGGACGAAGCGCGGAGACCGCCCAGATCGCTGACGTACACGCTGCCGGCGGCGCCGATGACTCCGGTGATGCCGGAGGACCATGGGGTGGTCGTGACCTTTCCGTCGACGCCGACGACCATGAACGCGTTGCCGAAGGGACCGCCCGCATACGCGCGCTCTCGATCGGCGGAGATCGATCGCGCCGACGACGGCAGCTCGACGATCGACACGGCCGCCGCTTTGGCCTGCTTGGCCTTGCCGACAGCGGGCGTAGGTTGCCGAGCGCGCCACAACGCGGCGTAGAACTCGCGGAACGATCGCGCTAGCCGCGTCGCGCCGTCGAAGTCTCGGTGCAAGAGCACGCCTACGACCTGGTCCGTACTCGGTGCGCCGCCTCGATAGCGGAGTCTTCGCAACACGGGTCCGGCCTCGTCTTGAAACTCGTCGTAGTCGTCCGCGTCGTCGGCGCGATGTTGCGTTCCGAGCGTCGCGAGTTGCTCGAAGAAGCCATCCCAGCTCTCGTGTCCGACGCGTAGGATGTGACCGGCGTGGCGCCCGCTGGTGACCTGGACGATCGGATCTCCGCCGACCGTTCGCGCGACTGGATACGCGTGACGCAGCAGGCGTTGATCCCAGAAGTGCAGCGACGGGCGCTTCTGCACGAGCTGCTTCGTCAGGTCCGAAGCGCCGACGATCTCGGCAACGTCGTCGATCCAGTCGGCGCCTTCGGGAACCTTGCCGGGCGTGGTCACACCGGGCCACGGCGGCAGTGGGCGGTCGCCGGAGACTCGAGCGCCTTCTGGCCACCGCTTCAGAAAGCTCAGCCAGTCCGCGTTCCATTGGATGCCGTGCGGTCGTCCGAGCGCCGCGATGCCGTGCTTCGCCATCGCGACGAGGGTTGCACGGCCGATGCCAGCATGCGCGGCATCGTGGTTCGCGTTTCACGACGCGTGCAAGTTCGAGAAGCGTTTTCTGTTTCTGCGTCGTAGCCGCAGCTGCGGTTCTGGGGCAACCGGATTCGGTTCGCTCATCGAAGGCGCACTCGATCGACAGGTGCGTGCCGAGGACTCGTCGCGGGGGTGCGAGTGGAAGAGCTTCTCGGCGCGCTAAAGAGTCGCGCCGATTCCCACCCGCGCGACGTATCATCCTCGGATGAAGTGGTTGCTCGTCCTGGCGCTCGCTGTCGGCTGTGGTGGTGGATCGCCTGCGACGAGCGACGGCCCTGGCGGCGGCGACAGCCCGCCGGGCGACACGGCGGGCAGCGGCAGCGGTAGCGGCAGCAGCGGCCAGTGGGTGCTCGGCTACTACGTCGGCTACGACGAGCACGCTCTGCCGATCGGGTCGATCGACTGGAGCGCGTTGACGCACGTCGCGTTCGCACCGATGGTCGTCAAGGCCGACCTGTCGCTCGACTTCACGTTCGACGATCAGGACGGTATGGGGATGACGCACGCGATCGAGCTCGCGAGCGCGGCGCACGCGCATGGCGTGACGGCGCTGCTCATGCTCGGCGGCGCCGGAGCCGGAACGAACATCGCGACCGCCGCGGGCGCGGCGAATCGCGCCGCGTTCGTGCAGAAGCTCACCGGCGCGCTCGCAACGCTCGGGTACGACGGCATCGACCTCGACTGGGAGGACGCGGTGAACCTCGACAACCTGGTCGCGCTCGCAGCGGACTTGCGGGCCGCGAAGCCCGACATCGTGCTGAGCTACCCGGCCGGTGCGATCAACGGCAACTTCCAGACGGTCGACGCGCGGTTCGCGCAGCTCGCCGCGTCGCTCGATCGGTTCATGGTGCAGACGTACTACCCCTCGACGGCGGTCGCCGGGCAGGGCTGGGACTCGTGGTTCGTCGCGCCGCTCTCCGGCGTGACTGCCACGACGCCGATCGCCGCGGACGACACGCTGATGCGCTACGAGCAGGCCGGCGTGCCGCACGGCAAGCTCGGCATCGGCATTGGCGCGTACGCGATCTGTTACACGGGCGGGATCAGCGGGCCGCACCAGGCCACCTCGGGCGCGGTGTCGATCGTTGGTGGCGACAACGATTATCCGCTGCGCATCCTGACGGTGCCGAGCGGCGCGCGCCAGTACGACACGATCACGCAGCAGCCCTACCTGACGTTCGCGACGGCGACGCCCGACGCGCACTGTGGCCAGTCCGTGCGCTACATCGCCTACGAGGACGAACAGTCGATCGCGGCCAAGGGAGCGTGGAGCAAGCAGCACGGCTATGGTGGCGTGATCGTCTGGACCCTCGAGGAGCTGTCACCGGCAACGACCACCGCGCTCGGGGCGGCGTTCAAGTGATCGCGCTGGCAGCGCCAGTCTTCCCGCTCGAGCCTCGCCTCTTGATGCGCTGCTGACGTCCGGATGGGCCGCGTCGTTCGCCTTTGATATCCATGGGCATTTCGGTGGCGTGACGAACTCGGCGGAGCACCCGTTTTCCTTCCAGAGCACGAACCAGCAGGCGCGATCGCGCTGGTACTAACGGGGGGACCGCCATGCCGAGAAGTTGTCGCTACACGCTCATCTGTTTGCTCGTCGGATGCGTCCCGCCGCCCGGTGGCGGGTATCCGTCGCAAACGTATCCGCGGAGCCAGTACCAGCAACCGCCGCAGCAGCGTGGCAACGACGGCGACGACTACGGCAACGGCAACGGCAACGACGACGACGGCGGCAACGGCGACGACGGCAACGGCGACTCGCGCAACGGCGGCGACTCGCGCAACGGCGGCGGCTCGCCCAACCGCGGCGCCGGCCGCGCGGCCCCTCGCGCCGCGGGCCAGTGGACGTGTTCTGCGGAGGCCAGCTTTGGCACTGCGATCGGCGAGGGCCCGATGAACTACAGCGTGAAAACCGGCTACGGGACTGCGTCGACGCGTGATGAGGCTGTGACCTTGGCCTTGAAGGATTGCGGCGAGACAGTGAACTTGTCCATCCTGATTGCCGACGACATGAGGACGGAGATCGGGACCTGCCGGCTCTCCACGTGTAACAAGATCGGACGCTGAGGAGCTCGCGCGAATTGAATCCGCTGAACGGCGCCTCGGCGCTGGCCAGCCTATCGCGGCGACACGATCAACAGTGCGTGCCCGCATGTCGCGACACTTCCGGGCGACGACACAGCTCACGCGCGACGCGTTCGACTTCGGCCCGCACATCGGGAGCCAATCGCAGAACCTGTGTTCCGAGCTCGCTCGCGATCGACTTCAGCGACAGCATGTCGTCGGCGCGAAAGCCCGACGACGCGAAGAGCTGCTCCATCTCGTTTGGCAAGGGGTAGTAGCCCTCGTGAAACCCAGACTCTGCGGCATTCGAGAACACGCCGGTGTTCGCCACCAACCTGACCGCATCCGCAGGCACCTGCGCCGGCTTCGTTGCGGCGCGATCGATGAGCCCGATCAGTCCGCTGAGCCGAGGGAACGCGTGCTGTTCGGCTCGAGTCTTGAGGATCCAGACGAGCGTGTTCTTGGGTTAGCGCACGCTGATCTGCGGAGTAGGCCGCGTCACTGGAGTGCCCACGCGCACACGGCCTGGTTCACCGCCACAGACTCGCAGTGCGCATTCGCTTTCGTCGCAGCCTTCGTCGCGCCGCCAAGGCGCTGTGCCCGGGCGAGTGCCGCCCAATCAGTCGCGGTGAGCAGGAGGTTGCGCGTCTCGAGGGTGGTGAGGAGCCGCAAGGCCTCGGCTTCGCGCTTCACTCGTGCGGTCGGGGTGGCCAGCGCGCCGGAGAATTGACCGCGCAAGAGGCTCTCGCTGTAGAGCACCTGCCGGCGTGCGTCGTCGGGCTTCGCCTCATACGCGAGGCGGATCGTCTTGGCGGGGTTCTGACCGCGAACGGATGCCATCCCGGACCGAAGCGCGCCGACCGCCGCGACAAGATCGAGCTCGCCATCCACGTCGGCGATGTCCGTGAACATCTCGCCGATCGCATACGTGGCGCGTTTCGAGTTGCCGCGCGCGAGCTCGGCTTCGGCTGTCGCGATCGCCGTCTTGGCATCACTGGTCGAAGACGGACCCCAGCACGAGTCCTCGGCGCAACGGAGGTGTGGCTCGGCGCGTGCGACCGGTGCGATCGCGACGATGGCAAGGGCGGTGCAGATCGAGGCGAGGCGACGCATCCGACGACGGTGGCGCGGCGTCGTCCCCTGGGCAACTTCTGGTCGGCACCATGGCGTGGCTCGCAGGTGCCCAGGCCCAGGAGCCCAGGAGCGGCGACTTCACGGCGGGAACGAGCTCGTGCCTGCTTGCCCGGCAGCGCGTCGGTCTGAGCCGTTGACATGACATCTGACTCGGCCGGTAGGGCGGCCGCCCGCGACATCTCGGCGCCTCCGGCCCATATCGGGTGAAGGAGATCATCGACGAGCTCCTGCCGAACCCCGGCGCGACACCCATTGCTATGGTGTCTGCGACTCGGGATCGGCACGTGCCATCGCGCGGCGATAGGCAGGCCGCTCGGCGATGCGCTGTAGGTACCCGAGGATGTTTGGCCACGGCGATAGGTCGTACGGCTTGAACAGCCGCATCGTCGTCAGCGGGAACACTGTCATGATGTCCGCGGCCGTGAGCTCTGCGCCTGCGAGGTAGGGCGCGGAGGCGAGGCGAGCATCGAGCATCGCGAACAGCCGCGCGAACTGCTCTTTCGCGAGCAGCATCGGCGGACTCGTCTCGGTCGGATCCACGCGACCGAGCGAGAGCATGCGCAGGAGGAGCGGTTGCAGCGTTCCGTTCGCCAGGTGGAACCAGTAGAGGTAGTCCGCGAAGTCGGGCGCGCCGCTGGGGATAGCGAGACGTCCGTCGCCGTGCGTGTGGATCACGTACTCGCAGATCGCGCCGGACTCGCCGAGGACGAGGTCGCCGTCGACGATCACCGGAGCGGTCCCCATCGGGTGAAGCGCCTTGTACTCGGGAGGAGCCATACGGTTGTCCGCGCGTCGCTCGTAGCGGACGAGCTCGTAGTCGAGGCCGAGCTCCTCGCAGAGCCAGACGATGCGCTCGGATTGCGAGCGGCAGAGGTGGTGGATGGTCAGCATGGCTCATGCGAAGTGCGTCGGATCGGTGGTGCCCCACGCGATGCCGTCGCCGCGGTCCATGGTCGCGATCGCGGCCATGTCGGAGCTGTCGAGGGTGAACGAGAACACGTCGGCGTTCTGGCGAATGCGGTCGGGGGAAGTGCTCTTTGGCAGCACGGGGAAGCCCTTCTGGATCGCCCAGCGCAGCAGGACCTGTGCTTCGCTGACGCGGTACTTGGCAGCCATGGCTTTGAACGGCGATGTCGGGCCACCCTCGTCGCGCATCGCGTCGGTCTTGCCACTCGCGTGTCCCGGAGCGGTGCGCCACGTCGAGAGTGGGACGAGGCTGCTGTAGGCGATCGGGACGATGCCGTTGTCGTCGAGGAAGCGCACGAGTGCGGGCTTTTGCGACCACGGGTGCAGCTCGATCTGGTTTGCTGCCGGTAGCGGGAGTCCTGCTGCTCCGAGCTGCTCGATGTGGCCGGTGCTGAAGTTGCTCACTCCGATAGAACGCGCTTTGCCGGCTTGCTGGAGCTCGACGAGCCCGCGCCATTGCGCGATCCTTTGATCGCGATCGAAGGTCGCGTGAATGAGATAGAGGTCGACGTGGTCGAGCCCGAGGCGATCGAGGCTGGCGGTGAGGGACTCGATCGTCGTCGCCGTGGTCTTCGGTGTCTGGCCCCACGCAGCGTTGCCGGGCCACAGCTTCGTGGTGACGTACACGTCCGCGCGAGTGACGTTGTGCGCCGCGAGTCCGCGCCGAAGGCCTTCGCCGACCCCGTGTTCGTTGTCGTAGAATTCGGCGGTATCGATGTGCCGATAGCCGGCTCCGATCGCGGTGCCCACGGCGGCGGCTGCGTCGGCGTTCGGGATGAGATAGGTGCCGAAGCCTAGAAATGGAATCTCGGTGGTTCCTAGCGTTCGCGTGTTGGTCATACGCAAACCTTAGGTCGCAGGAGGTGGCGGTACATGCCCGGTCCTATGTGTTTCTTGCCTGATCCTCTCGTCGTCCGCAGAAACGAGCAGCACGGTGCTACGGTAGTTGCGTGAACATCGCGGACCTGGCCGATTTGGCGGCACGACAGCTGCCACGCACAGGAAGCCAAGGGGAGCAGTACGTGCAGCCGCAGTCGAACCTCGGCATCTTGCGGCGCCCCGCGCCGACCTCGTTCGAGGCTGCGATTTATGAGCCTGTCCTTTGCCTAGTCCTCCAGGGACGGAAGGAGACGGTCCTCGGCGGCGACGCGTTTCCGATGGGCGTGGGCGAGTGCTTGCTGATCAGTCACGACCTTCCGGTGGTCGCGCGCGTGACCAAGGCGCCTTACCTCGCGCTCTTGTTCGACGTTCAGCTCGACCTGCTGCGGGACCTTTACGACGAGATCGCGGATGCGCTGCCGGCGTCCTCGGAATCACAGGCGATCGCCGTGCATGGCTGCGATGCGCAGCTCGTGGACGCGCTCTATCGCTATGTCGCGCTCGCGAAGTCGTCGACGGATGCGGCGGTGTTGGGCCCGCTGATCTCGCGCGAGATCCACTACCGGATCGCGATGGCGTCGTTCGGTGGGATGTTGCGCGCGCTGATCCGCCACGACAGTCACGCGAGCGCGATCTCTCGCGCGATCGCGCAGCTGCGGCGAGACTTCCGCACGACGATCGAGATTCCGCGACTGGCGCGCAGCGTGGGCATGAGTCCCAGCTCGTTCCACAAGCACTTCAAATCGATCACCGCGTCCTCGCCGCTGCAGTATCAAAAGGATCTGCGGCTTCTCGAGGCGCGCCGCATGTTGCGTGCCGGAACCACGTCCGTGACGTCGGCGGCGTTCGATGTCGGGTACGAGAGCGCCGCCCAGTTCAGTCGCGAGTACGCACGCAAGTTCGGCGCTAGTCCCAGGCACGACCTTCGCGCGTGACTGGCTCGGCCGGTAGGGCGGCCGTCTGCTACTTCTCGGCACCGCCGGCCCATTCGATCTCAATTCGGCGCGGGGTGCTGCCGATGCCGACGCCGCGACCCGTCTTGACCGTATCGATGGCTTCCGTGCCGCTCCGCGAACGTTGACGGATCGGATCCAGCTTGCCACCAGGACTTGCGAACGGCGCGATTGCTACATCGCGCTCGTCGCTCGCGGGATCGTCGAAGACACATCCCCCGTGGAACTACTTTACGGTGATGGCACCGCCACGCACCGCGACCGCTGGCACGGAACCTTGATGCTCGTCGGCCAGCCGGCCGAGGAGATCGTCTCCGGCGCGAGCGCGATGATCCGGGACGGCCTGTTCAAGCGGTTCCCGAAGCCGGACTTCGCGCTCGGTATTCACGACGACGCATCGCTACCCGCCGGAGTTGTTGGTTTCCACGCCGGCTTCTTTCGCGCCGCCACCACCAACCTCGACGTCACGGTCCACGGCAAGGGCGGCCACGGTGCATTCCCCCACAACACGATCGATCCGATCGTCATCGCCGCGCGCCTCGTCGTCGGATTACAGACGATCGTGGCGCGCGAGATCAATCCGCTCGACGCGGCCGTGGTCACCGTGGGGAGCATCCACGGTGGAACCGCATGGAACATCATTCCGGATCAGGTGAAGCTGCAGCTGACGGTGAGGTCGCTAGACCCGAAGGTGCACAAGCATTTGCTCGATGCGATCACGCGCGAAGCGAACGGGGAAGCTCTCGCCGCGAATGCGCCGAAGAATCCGCTGATCGAGACCAAGACCGGCACGGATGCCGTGTTCAACGAGGCCGCGTTGACTCGGCGAATGGTTGCAGCCGCGCGCGGCGCGCTCGGTACCGGCAAAGTCGTCGAGATGCCTCCGTAGATGGGCTCGGAGGACTTCTCGCAGTACGGGCTCGCCGGTGTCCACACGGTGTTGCTGCACGTCGGCGCCGTCGATGCGGTGAAGCTCGAGGCATCGCACAAGAGCGGTGTGCCGCTACCCGGCGTGCATTCCCCGATGTGGGCGCCGGAGCGCGAACCGACGATCAAGGCGGCGATCGGCGCCGAGGCGGCAATTCTGATGGACCTGCTGAAGTAGGCGTCACCCAGTGTCCGCGATCAGACGATCGACGTGATCGCGGCGCGCACTAAAGAGTCGCGCCGATTCCCACCCGCGCGACGCTACGAGCTGTCGCCATGAAAGCATCAGCTGTCGCTCTGGAAGCGACAGTCTTCCCGCTCGAGCCTCGCCTCTTGCTGCGCGCGCGCACGCACCGCACTGGCATCCCAGTTGCTGTCAACGTGCCGTGAGGCAATCAAGATGAAGAATCTTTCATGGGCACTGCTCGCGTCTACTTCGTTCGTCGCGGCATGCACGCAGTCAGATGGCGAGGCTCCGAGCCTTCCCGCGTCGGTTCGTGAGTCGCTCGAGCGCTTCGGAGTTACGACCGTGACACGGACCGACCAACGCTTGACGCTCGAGGACAACGCGGGTCGAACGATCGGAGAGGTGGTCTTGACCGACCCTTCGACGATCGACGCCACGCTCGCCGGTAATCACGTGCACTCGAGCGGTGATTCATTCACGGTCACGGCGGAGTGCAACGCGGCCGGCATCTCGCTCCCGCGTGTCGGTTGGTCGACCGATGCAACCGCGCGCGCAGTCCTGTCGCCGTGTGATGACGTGCTCCGTGTTACGGCGATCCTGTTGGGTGCAAGCGCAGACCGCGCCGATGCAGCGTCACTGCAATCGGGGTGTACGTTCCTGGGAGCGAACACTTATTGCAGCGGGAGCACCGCGGTCAGCAGCTTCGACTGGCTCTGCTACAACAACGATGGCAGCAGCCAGCACGTCAACACCACGACGTACTTCGATCCAGACTCTTGGTACTGCGCGAATTGATTGCCGGCCCATGTACGAGCGTTGGTCCGACTGAACGCGCGGCTTGCGCGCCCGAAACGGGCGAGCTACGCGGCGGCGCGAGCACCGGCCCACGGACCCGGCAGCAGCTCGTCGAGCCGGCGCCTGGGGTGATGCACGCGCGGGAGGCGTGATCGCAGGACATCAGAAGGGTTGGCTTGAACCGTACTATCGTGACGGCGCTCGCCGACCACGTTTCGTTGCAGCCGGTTGCGGTTCGACAAAGAAATCTGTTCGAACGCATCCTCCCCACGCTGCAAACCAGCGCCGCGCAGGCGCATGGCTATCGCACCGCGTACACTCTCCCTTGTGAATCGCGTTGTGTACCTGGTCTTCGCGGTCGCGTGCTCGGGGCGGACCTCATCCCCGCCACCGCCGTCGGTGCCCCAACCTTCGGCCTCGGCGCTGCCCGTCGCGCCGGCGGTGGATCAGCGTGAGATCGCGCTGTCGCACGAGGTGGTCGAGTTGCTCGAGGGCCGTCACTTACTCGGACGCCCGCTCGACGACACGATCTCGTCACAAGCATTCGCCACGTATCTCGATCGCCTCGATGCGAGCAAGCTGTTCTTGCTCGCGTCGGACCGCGAGAAGCTGACAGCGTATCGCGACAAGATCGACGACGAGCTTCGCTCTGGAAACCTCGAGCTCGCGCACGTCGGCCAGAGCATCTTTCTCGCTCGGGTCGCCGTGGTGGAGAAGGTGGTCGCGTCAACCCTCGCCGCACCGATGAACCACGGTGACGAAGAATACGTCGAGCTGGATCCGAAGAAGCTCGAGCCGGCGACGACCGAAGCAGAGCTCGCGGAACGTTGGCGTCAACGTCTCGAGCTGGAGGTCATGCAGCGCGTCGCTGTGATGGAGCGTTTACGAGCAGGAACCGGTTCGAACGCCGGCTCGGCGAGCACGTCCGACATCCCCGCGACACCCGAAGCCCGCGAGGCCAAGGTGCTCGCGAGTCTTGCGAAGAGTTACGCGGCTCAGTTCAAGCGCCTCCAGACGCCGGGGCGGCTCGATGCGGCATCCGACCTCGTCAATGCCGTGTGCCAGACCTTCGATCCGCACACCGACTATCTCCCGCCAGCCGACAAGGCGAACTTCGATATCGCCATCACCGGCTCGCTCGAAGGCATCGGTGCTGCGTTGCGCGTGCACGATGATCTGATCGAGGTCAGCGAGCTCGTCCCGGGTGGCGCCGCCGCCCGCCAGGGCAAGCTTGGCCCGGGCGACCTGATCCTTTCGATCCAGCAAGCCAGCAGCGAGGACTGGGTCGATGTGATGAACATGCGCCTCGGGGATGTCGTCGCGCTGATTCGTGGCCCCAAGGGCACCATCGTGAGGCTCCACGTGCGCAAGCCCGATGGCCACGAGGAGCAGATCGAGATCACGCGCGACGTGGTCGTGATCGAATCGGCGTATGCACGCGGCGCGTTCGTTCAGCGCAAGAACGGCCCGACATTCGGCTATGTCCATCTGCCGGGTTTCTACGGGGATGCGAGTAGTAAGCGCACGGCATCGCGGGACGTGGGACGGCTGCTCGCGGCGATGAATGCGAAGAAAGTAGCGGGTGTCGTCCTCGATCTTCGGGGTAATGGCGGTGGCCTCCTGCAGGACTCCGTCGCGCTCGCAGGCGAGCTGATCGACGAGGGACCGATCGTTCAGGTCCGCAACCACGACGATACGATCCACGTGCTCTCCGATCCGAACCCAGGGATCGAGCTGGCTGCACCCGTCGTGATCCTCGTCGATCAATTCAGTGCGTCGGCGTCGGAGATCCTCGCCGGCGCGATGCAGGACTACCACCGTGCGGTGATTGTCGGAACAGGGCCGACGCACGGCAAGGGCACGGTGCAAGCGCTGGTCAATCTCGATCGCGACGGCGACAAGCCCGTGCTGGGCGTGGTCAAGCTGACGATCGAACAGTTCTTCCGGGTCAGCGGTAGCTCGACGCAACGCGAGGGCGTCACACCCGACATCACGCTGCCGAATCCGAACAGCTACATCAAGAGTGGCGAGCGCGACCTCGAGCACGCGATCGAGTGGACCAAGATCGATCCGGCGCCACACCTCGACTGGGCGGCGAAGTGGGACCGCTCGGCGCTCGCGGCGAAGAGCGCGCGGCGTGTCGCGAAGAGTGCCGTGTTCGGAAAGATCACGGCCCTCGAAGCGATCATGGCGAAGCGCAGCAGCGTCACCCGGATCCCGCTCGCTCGTGCGCAGTGGGACGAACGTTCGAAGCGCGACAAGGACGAGGTGGACAAGGTCGCGCTTGACCTCGAGAAGCTACCCGCCGCATTCACGGTCTCTGGAATCGACGAGTCGACACCGAACGACGATCGCATCAAGAAGTGGCGCGACTCGGTCGCACGCGATCCGTGGATCGAGGAGAGCATTGCGGTGCTCGGTGACGTCGCCGGCGTCAAGTGACACGCCAGTCGATGCCAAGAAGACGCGACTCGGCATCGCGGCGATGTCATCCACGGCAGTCCGATAGGCGACTGCGAACGCCCTCGCAGCGCTGTTCGTGCTCGGCCGCTTGCAAACCGACCTAACCGATCTATCGCAGCACGATCCTTGCCATCGAGGAGCGGGTCGGGAATCGCATGTACGCGCGAGCTCGATACGTCGCGTGATGGCAGACCGGGGAGCAGCCGGTGTATCGTGTGCGGATGAGAGTGGCGTTGTGCTCGGTACTGACCTTGTCCGCGTGCTTGAGTCAAACGCCGGATCCGTCGCCGCCGGGACCGCCAGGGCCGCGGCAGATTCATATCGCGCTGACGCCGCGGGTCTATCACCTGACGAACGGGCTCACCGCGATCCTGATTCAGGACGCGAGCGCCGATCTGACGAGCGTGCGGCTGAGTCAACGCGTCGGTGCCGCCGACGATCCGGTGGATCGTGCGGGCCTCGCGCATCTCGCCGCGCATCTCAGCTATGCGACGCAGACCGCGATGCTGACCCGCTGGGATCTGCTGGATCACATCGGCACGGGCATCGACATGGACCCGGCGGCGGCTTCGACCTCGTTCGTCGAGCAGGTCGATACTGCGCACCTGGCGGAGGCGCTGCGGATCGAGGGCGAGCGCCTGTCCATCCATTGCGGTGCCGAGACGCCGAAGTGGTTTTCGTGGCAACGCGACCAGGTGGCATCGGAGCTGCGAGCCGCGTCGAGCTGGGCGGTCGACCGCGATTTTTATCACGCGGTGTTCGGCGACTCGCTCGCACACGCGTACGACGCGACGCCGGCAAGTGTGGGCGCGATCAGCCAGGCCGAGGCCTGCGCGTTTCTCGACCGCTACTACGTGCCGGCCAACGCGACGCTCGTGGTGTCGGGTCCGATCGATCCGGCGAAATTCGAGCAGATGATCAAGGGAGCTCGAGCCGATTCGGGGCGGTACCGCGAGCCCGCAGCGGGGCGCGTCAGCGCTGGTGGGCGTCGGCACGGACACGACGGTGGTCGCGGACGTGAGCGAGCCGACCCTCGCGATCACCTACGCGTTGCCGACGGATCGCGGGCAGCGTGCGGTGATGACGTTCGCACTCGAGTTGCTCGCCGTGAAGGTCGAGGCGGGGAGCATCGTGATCAACGACGACCTGGCGACGGTGTGGTTTCCCGAACGCCTTGCGGATGCGGCGACGGCCATGTCGAAGATCACCACGGCGCTGCAGACCGGGCTCGTCGATCCGACGGAGTTCGAGGTGGCGCGGACGCGGCGCGTGACCGAGTTGCTCGGCAAGCTCGATGCGATGGGGTCGCGGCTGCCGTCCGTCGCGGAGAGTGTGGATCTGGACGCGCCGTTCACCGCACTCGATGCGGTGAGCCCGCAGGGCTTCGCCAAGTTCGTGGCGGACCACGTCGCGTTGAGCCACGCGCGGATCCTCCGGCTGCAGCCGAACGGGACGCGGCCGAAGTGGCGGCCAACGGCGATCGGCGGGGTGGGGCACAGGCTGATCGGGCCGTCGTCGTTTGGGCCGAACAGCCAGCCGAGCTTCGTCGGGACGAAGACGCGCGCGATGGCGGCGGCGCGCACGTTCAAGCTCCCGAACGGAATGACCGCGATCCTGATGCCGACGTCGCCGATTCCGATCATCGACGTTCGGCTCGCGTTTGTTGTCGGTACCACGGCCGACCCGGCGGGACATCGCGGCCTCGCATCGCTCGCGATGTCGGCGATCGACGAGTTGGCGGCGCGCACGCACGCGGATACGCGCTGGGCGGTCGGGACGCATGTCTCGGGCGCGGGCTTCGATTCGTCGGGCATCGCGCTGCGCGGGCCGGCGATGGACAGCGATCTGTTGATCGGCCAGTTCGACAACCTCGCGACGATGAAGCTCGAGACGGTCGATACGCAGAAGGGACGCGACAGACTCGCGAAGGCGGTGCGCTCGCCGATGCAGCACCTGTGGCGACAGGACACCACGGTCGGTAACGCGATGTTCGGCGCGACCCATCCGTACGCGCGCGTCGAGCCGCCGACGCAGGCGGATGTCGACGGCTTCGACCTGACGGTGCTCGAGGCTTTCGTGCATCAGTATCTGCAGCCGAACAACGCGACGCTGATCGTCACCGGCGGCTTCGATCCCGATCAGATCGAGCCGCTGGTTCGCCACACGTTCGAGGGCTGGCACGGCAGCGGCGATGTCGTCCCCACGCTGCCGGCGCACCTCACGGCCGCGGCCTACGCGACGGACGAGGACCGCACGACGGTCGAGGTCCACGTCACGTGGCAGGGAAATGTGCTCGATGATCATTACGAAGCGCGGCTTCTCCTCGCGAACACGATCGGTGCGGTCTCGGCTGATATCCACGCTTCGTACCTCCAGGCGCGTCAGGCCGGGACCTACGAGCTCGAGGCGACGGTCGATGCCGCGACCGCGGCGCGCAGGATTCCCGACATCTTGCGGGCGCTCCCCGACGTCGCGTCGGGCAGCTCGCGCTACACGGTCGCATTCGAGTCCGCGCGTCTCCGCCTGACGCGCTACCGGGGCAACTCGCCGAGCTCGAGCGGTGCCGGAGGAGGCGTCGTGTTTGGTGTCGACAACGGGCGCGATGTGGGCTGGCTCGCAGGAATCCCGACCCGCCTCGCCGCCGTCACGTACGCCGATATCGCGAAGCTCGCGACGACGGAGCTGCCGATCGATCGCGCCGTCATCGTGATCACCGGACCGCACGATGCGGTCGCCGCGACGTATGCGGAACTCGGCATGTCGCCGACGTGGCTCCACTGACGAACCAAGTGCGCGAACCCGCGAGATTCCCGAGCCTCAAATCACGTTGCCAAGGTTGACCTCGAGAATTCACCGGTGATGGTGCGACCGTGTCGTGGTCGCAAACAGCGGGTTCCTATGACGCGGCATCGACATCGCTGGCGTGGGCGCGCTTCGATGCCGACTCTACGGAGCACGTCTTCGAATGGTGGTTGATCATGCCGTCGGGGATCACGTCCTACGAGCTCTATCCGAGCTTGCCGACGGCGCTCGATCCGTTCGTGATGCGTCCCGCCGATGCCTCGCACGGCCTCGGTACTCCGGCCGTCACGCTCGTTGATTTCAGCGAAGCGGCCGACTACGACGGCGCTCGGGCGCTCCCGGAATGGGCATCCTTGAGCGCGAGCCGCTCGAGCCGGCGGTCGCGTCAAATCGCGTCAGCCGACGCCACCGACGACGGCCTCGACGTTGTGACCGTCGGGATCGTACACAAACGCGGCGAAGTATGTGGCGCCAGAGCTCGGGCGCGGTCCAGGCGCACCGTTGTCGCGCCCGCCGGCATCGAGCGCGGCCCGATGAAACGCCGCGACCTGCTCGTGTGACGCTGCCTTGAACGCGAGGTGCGCGGACTGGACGTGCTCGGTCACCTGGAAGTAGAGCGCCGGTGAGCCAGGCTTCTTGAAGCCGACGTACATGCCGGGCCGCATCCCGCTGCACGTCCAACCGAGTGGCTGCAAGGCAGCCTCGTAGAACGCGCGGGTCCTCGCTGCATCGGTGATCGGCAGGCTGACGTGATCCATGCCGAGCAGCATCGCCCTCTCCCCGTGCGGGAGAGTCAAGCGCGCCGGCGTCGTCGCAGGTACGCGCGCGCGGCACCGAGCCGCTTGCCGAGCAGCTGCAAGCGCGCGACCTGCGCGTCGAGCGCGGAGAGCCTGCGTTCGACCACGGCGAGCATCGTCACCGGATCGGGGCACGCGGGCTTGGCGGCGGCGACGGCGTGCAGCACCTCGCGGATCTCGTGCAAGGTGAAGCCCAGCCCGCGACAGTGTGCGATCAGGCGCAGCTGATCGACGTTGTCCGTCGACAGCCGGCGATAACGCCCCTCGCGGTCGAGTGTGGTCAGCAACCCGACCGCCTCGTAGTGGCGGATGGCCTTGATGGTGACACCGGTCTCGCGAGCTGCTTCTCCGATCCTCACGCTCGCTATCATACGGCGATCAGTCGACCGTGACGTTCGCCTCGGCGCCCCGACGATGGGCCGATCGGTGACCGGTAGCGGCCGGGCGCCTGTCCCGACCACCGCTTGAACGCCTTGCTGAACGCGACGGACGAGTAGCCCACGCGCGCGGCGATCTCGGTGAGGGACAGGTCCGTCGTACCGAGGAGGCCGGCCGCCACGTGCATGCGCCGGCGGGCGACGTACGCCATCACGCTCTCGCCGACGAGGCCGCGGAACCGCTGAGCGAACACCGTGCGCGACATGCCGACCTCGCGGGCGAGCCCACCGACCGTGAGCGCGGCATCCGGGGCAGCATGGACGCGCGCGAGCGCCTTTGCCACCTGCGGATCGGTGAGGCCGCGAAGCCACCCTCCGCCCGACGCCGGATCCACGGCGTGCCTCAAGCACCAAGACTGCCGACCGCGGTCTGGATCAACAAGCCGACCAAGCCGATCGCGGATCAGTCTGACCAGATCGAGATCAACTCACTAAACTGATGCGCGCCGGTGCCTCAAACTCGTTGACAGGTTCCGCGAGCCGGCGGCGTCCCAAACGCATCTGATGTCGTGGGAATCCCGCGCGTCACTGCTTGCATCGTTCAGTGGCAAGCGTTCTGGTAGCGCTCGATCGCCTCGCGTGCGAGTGCGAGCTCCTTGCTGGCGTGTGCGTCCGAGATCGCGACTGACTCTGACTTCTCGAGCGCTCGCGCCCAGCCAGCGAGCTCGTCGACGAGCTTGTCCTGCGCTTCGACGGCGGCCTTCGCCGCCGCCGTCCGCTTGTTCGCCTCGTCGGTCGCAGTCTTCCACGCTGCGGGCGCGGTCGCGCGGATCTGTGCGACCGCGTCGCGAACCTTCGTGCACCACGGAGTGATCGCTTTCCGATCCACGTCGCCGGTGCCGATCGCATCGAGGTTCGTGGTGAGCGCGCGCAACGGGTCCAGTAGCGCGGAGACCTCCACGGGGAGCCCCTGCGCATCGGCTACCTTCAGCGCAATGCTCTGGATCGGCTCCCGTTTGTCGAGCGACCACTTGCTGAGGTTCGCGCAGCAGTCGTCCTTGTGAACGAGGCAGTCCATCGATTGCTCGAGGAGCCTGAACCGCTCTTCGAGATTCGCAGTGGGGCTCCGATACCCCGCAGGGACGGCGGCAGCTTTCGCGGCCTCGTCCGCCAGGATGTCTCGCTCGAGCAAGACACCCTCGTACGCGAGCTTGAGCTCTCGAGCCACTTCCTTGCGGACAGCCGGGCACTCGTGGTTCTTGCATGCGACGAGTCCCACGGTCATTACCACCCACGGCCAGAGCGACATGGCTCGCAGGCTAGCGCGGTTCCACAGCCACGCTTGTTGGCGGTGGAGCTTTCGTGATCCGACGGACGCGCGTGGCGCGCTCGGCGCGAGTCGTGGCGCGTACTGCGCATGTGCGCGGCCGCCACTGCACCAGGTCGACACATGTCAGCGCATCACTCACGCGGAGACAATCCGCATCTGCGTAGAGTGGCCGCATGGCGAAGTGGCTCGTTGTCGTGGCGTTGCTTGGATGTCAGACGGCGATCGAGCCTGCGCCGACCGATGCCACCGGCGGCGATGGCGCCGGCACGTTTCACGAACAGACACTCGTGGTCGACGGTGAATCACGGACGTTCTGGCTGCATGTTCCAGCGAGCGCGCTCGCGGGCGAAGCGGCGCTGGTCGTGGACTTCCACGGCACGGGCTTCACGGACCTGGAGCCAGAGATCGAGTGGGGCACGGACGAGTTGATCGCGGCGTCCGACGACATCGGATTCGTCGTGGCGCGGCCGCGCTCGCACTCGTTCACCGATTCCGGTCAGACGTTGTACCAATGGGACCACACGCCCGCCGAAGTCGAGGCGAACCGCCGGTTCGCGGTCGCGCTCGTCGAACACATCTCTTCGCACTACTCGATCGATCCGTCCCGAGTCTATGCCTCGGGGTTCTCGAACGGCACGAACATGGCGCTCCAGACCCTGCAGCTCGCGAACGCGCCGTTTCGAGGCATCGCGCTCGTCGGCGGTGGAATCTACACCCCGTTTCCGATCGTCTGGCCCGACGCGGCGCCTCGGATCTACGCGACCACGGGCTATCGCGATCTGAACTTCGTGTTTCAGCGAGACCTGACCGCGTGGCTCGGGTCCACGCACTACCCGCTCGAGAACCTGTGGATCCGGGAAACCGCCGGGCTTCACGAGTTGCGCGGCGCCCAGTATCGCGAGGCCTTCGCATGGATCGATCGCGGTGCGCGCCCTCCCGTCGGGGAGCTCGCGGCCGGGTGGCAAGCCGAGGCCACGCCAGCGGCCGCGCCGCTGCTGTCGATCACGAGCGCGAGCTCGGGAACCCTGATCGTCACGGCTTCCGATGGCTCGATCTGGCGCCGCGACGCCACGGGTACCTGGACCCGCGCGCGCACGCCGGCGTCCGGATCACCAGCGGTGGTCGCCGCCTGCATCGCCGATGGGCGGGGACTCGCGACGGGAGAACACGTCAACCTCGCGACCACCGACGACGGAGTGACATGGCAACCGAGTCCGCCGACCACGGTGGCGAACGAGTTCGGTGATGCCACGACGTTCTGCCTCGCGTGCGGTCTGAACCAAAGGATCCTCGCCGGAGGCCTCGGATTTGGTGCGAGCTCGAGCGATGGTGGAGCGACGTGGTCCACCGCAGCGATGCCCGGGCTCGACGGCTTCACCTCCGGCGCGTTCGCGATCCGTCGCGGCACATCGGGCGCGTACGTCGCCGTCGGAGTCGACTACGCAGGACGCAGCACCGATGGCACGACGTTCACGGCGAGCACCGGGGCCGACGCGTATCTGTACGATGTCGCGGAGGCCGACCCCGGGCACTGGGTCGCGGTTGGCAACGACGGCGCGATGTTGGCGTCAGACGACGACGGGCGAACGTGGACCAAGGAGCCCACCGTCACGGCGCAGCCGTTGTTCGCCGTGTCGTTCGCCTCGCCGACCGTGGGGCTCGCCGTTGGTCTGCACGGCACCGCGCTCGTCACCCACGACGGTGGCACGACCTGGCAGCACAGCGATCTCGGCGTCGATGCGATGCTCGCCGATGTGCGCTGGCTACCTTCGGGGCAGGCACTCGTCGTCGGGGAAGGCGTATTCGTCACTCGATGATGATCGTTGCCATGCCAGCCATGACTCGACCAACAACCCATCGCTGGCGGAGCTTGCCGAATTTCATGCGTTCAATCTCAGTCTCGTGGGTCGCCCTGTTGTTGATAGTGGGGTGTAGCGAAACGAAGCAACCATCCGTCGCTGTGTCCAACGCGACGACCGGATCCGGCCGTGTGCCTGACTCTGGCGATCCTGGCTGCCCGCCTCTGCCGGCGCTCGAAAACGGTGAAGAGATGTCCCGGTACCTCGACCTGAACGGAGATGGTGTCAAGGACGTCGTGATCAGCCCGGGTCTTGGAGATTGTGGAAGCGAAGAGTGTCTGCACTCTCTCTACGTGGTGCGTGGGAAATGCTTCGATCCGGTCGGAACGGTCTTCCACATCCCCGAGTTGCTCGAGACCAAACACCACGGTCTCTTCGACGTCAGGATCACCGTACGCATTGATGGGAAATCCGAGCACGGGACGTATCGGTTCGATGGCAAGAAGTACGTGACCGAGTAGCGACCTCTGATCGTCGGCGACGCGCTTCAACCGAGTACTGCCGGGCGTCACGGGCGGGCGCGGCCGAGTGCCGAGCGCTCGCGGGCGACGTGTGTGAAGCGCGGCTGCTCTACCAGTCGGCGATCACCGAGGCGGATGCCGCGCTGGTCCGCCACAAGAAGACCAGCATCGGAAGCGAGATCGAGGGCTACCAGGCGCGCGCCAGGCACGCGTTGAAGCTCTTGAAGTGAGCTACCGTTGCCCGACCGTGCAGTTGACGATCGTGCACGTTCCACCTTCCACCGTTTCA
>Ga0307509_10003687_pt1 | contig 22914 bp, 30 predicted proteins | sample 10_EM_MG_FD_202245 | JGI IMG/M metagenome (GOLD analysis project Ga0307509, IMG submission 202245) | Populus trichocarpa ectomycorrhiza microbial communities from riparian zone in the Pacific Northwest, United States - 10_EM | ecosystem: Host-associated > Plants > Roots > Unclassified | place... | reverse complement strand
AGGCTCGGTCTTGAGTTGATTTTCTGTAGATATTTATTCCTTATGTAAAAGCATACAGATATCTTATTTGTTGCGATATGAATTATTGTAAAGCATAAACAGTCTTAAGATTATAGCAAAAGCATGGTAAATTGTAATCATATATATGTAAGCTAGGAACCCACAACGGTTGTTAAGAATTCTGTCCCTGGTCAATTGGTTGGACAGTTGGTGCAGCAATTACTGCCGCTGCTATGATATTTACTGTAGTAAAATCTTGGTCCAGCACGGGCTCAACAATCTGGTGCCTAATTCCAAATATGAGGATTGGGCTGATTAGGACAGAAGAAATAAGCTTACTTGGTTCGCAGGTGGTTGGTGAGGTTCTGCATCTCCCAGATCTTGTAAATTGGCAATTCAGGGCATCGATTGCACTTGAACTCGTAAGCTGGTTCACGACCGAGGCGGAATGGTTTCCTCCTTCGTATTGGGTGTCTTTTATCGACCACAACATGGGCGGATGAGGTCCCACTGTCGACGCCGATTACTGGCGCTTTGATTAGATGCCTTGTAGAGGAACAGCATAAGTTCTGCAGGCAAGAACTTGTCAAAGGGTTTAACATACACTTTCTTGACATGTTCGATGGCATCTATTTGGGAGACCAAGCTATCGTAGTGGCTTGCACATAGGTTACAACGCCAGATCTCGGAAATGGGTCGGGGGTATTTATATTCATTTTCCTTCACGAATTGGGTTGCCTCTGGAGTCAGGAGGAGCCAACCGGGGGTGCTGTGCATGGGTTGGGGCGGTGTTTCCAGTTGCATCTCTACAACGTGCAAGAGCTAGCATGCACCCATTAAGACAAGTCGAAGGGGAGAAAAACAAAAGGACTTACACATTCTACCCAATTATATACCTTCAGCCCAATCACTCCGCGAGAGGGTTCTGACGTACAGTTGCTACATAGGAATCGGTCGTTCCGCATGTTCATTTGCTCGATCGTCGTTGTCACAGGGTCCAATCCAACGCAGCGAACAAGAGACTCAGCCGCAGCCGAAGCAAGTTCGTTTAACTCCTGTGTTCCACAAACGTTGATGTTGCCGCCCGCAATGGAACGCCGATGGCGACATAGGTTGTTCCAACCCAGAAGGACACGACCACCCCTTATTTTGTATCTACAGTCAACACACGTGAAGACAGACGTTGCCAGCTCGAGCTTTTTCAGTCTATGATCCAGATCTGGCATCGTTGACGGAAATAAGGAAACGACAACTTCTTGTTGTTTCCTCGTCCAATCCGCAATAAAATCTGGGAATAGAGAAACGGCGTAAGAAGGAGCCATGTCTCCTCTCTTATCGTATGGGGCCTTGATAAAATCTGAGAATCCTTCGATGCTTTCAACGAGCTTGGACGGCGGAAGGTACTGCCATCTGTCTGGGTCTAGAGACTTCTGGTAGTCTTGATATATAGATTCGAGTAGCTCTCGGCGTTCTACTTTCAGTCGGGCAACCTTTCTGTTGACCACAAATTCTTCGAGCCTAGGGCTGATTTTACGGAAAGCTAACCATGAAGTCAGTTATCAATTCGCAGGCGCGACAATCCAAACAACTGACCACGGGGGTTCAATCGATACACAAAGGCTTGTCGCAAGGCGTGTGATAGAGAATAATGAACATAGTCAATGTCTTGAGTCTCGTGTCCATGGTTGTGGAGGCGTTTCTTGCACCTGATAGTTTTTATCAACATATGCATGAGCAGCAAAAGCAAAAACACACACTGGCTGGCGATATCTCGATGCAAGTTATCATATTCTGTGGAGCATCTTCGGTAAATATCCATTGCCCAGCTATTTGTTTTTTCGGCGTGCTAGCACACATTCAGCAGGAGTGAATGTCAAAGAGAAAACTTCAGACTCACCTCTTGGACTTTAGCAACATGCGCGACCATAGCATCTTTGTATTCAACAAAAAGCTCAGATATCATCGGGACTTCATTATTGATCAATAATTGAAGGAGGGTGACCTTCTTTATCATGGTCAGAAAGTCCTGCCGCAGGTATTTGGCGTTCGCTGGGGTGGCATATGCGGCAGTGTAACGGAGTCCATCTTACAGTATTCATCAGTTCATTGCCTCGCCAATGCCACGGAGACTCACGGTATCGATAAGAACGCGGAAGCATGGTAAGAACAACATGGTCCGGACCAACAATCTGGTACTTTGCATCCCTGAGAGCATTGGGGTAAGCACACTTTTCCCTCTGTTCCGCGAATGAGGCGTCAACAGAGAAGTCGTCAGTCCGAGGGGAAAATACATACCATGCAGGGTTCACACAATCTTTTTCGAAAGGCGAAGTCTGTCAGAGCTCCGGCTTTGCTACATTCCTTTCAATCACACATCAACGAAAGTAATTATTGTCCCGTCAACTGGACAACTTACTTGACATATACCAGGACCAAATAACATAAAGGCCCAATGAGCACCGGTAATTCCTGGAGGAGGGTTGGGCAGATCAGGATGCCGTTTGAAAGCTGTTTCCCACACTCCAGCCGCCTTTCGATTCATGACAAGGGCCCTATTCAATTTGGATGTTTGAGAGAAGTGGAGAAGATCGATTGGGTGACAATGTTCGAGAACCTAAACACGATAAGTGTTGGTAATGATAACCAAAGTAACCAACAGCTGACGTACCACCAGTTTAAGCTCGATAGGGAGTTTGACGAAGACTCTATACAAGTCAGGTGTAACCGACGCTGTCTTGGGTACTCTGAGAGTTTTCTTCGCATGTCCAGCAAGGTAATTACCTACTGTGAACTCAACATTTTGTTGGCAGATGAAGGAAGGTATTACATACGAATGGAAACCGGACCATAATAGACTTGAGGTTGGCTGTGGCATGACGATATGCGGGGTCCAGAGCGGACGTAGTTTAAGTCGGTGTCATTCAAGGCTTGGAAGGGAAGAGGTGACGATAGAGGCGTATCAGTTTCTACTGAGGCCATTGCTGGAATCTCGTTGTAAACCTATAGGGAGTTATAGGGTCGTCAATAGAGAGTTTTGCTCGCCTATAAAGTACAGATTGTATCAGGATGACTCGCCCATCAACTCGTGTTGGCCCCGATCATGTGCGGAAGCTATTAGCCCCTCCGCCTTGAACCAAGATGTCTGGAGCCACTCCTACATTGATACCACGCGAATCCATCTTCCCTCGTCTCCTTCCTAAGGCACCCCAACCACATCCAATGCCGCTCCCGAGAAAACGCGTTTATGGCCACTTGAACGCGTTTCGAGATCTTCAACGAGAAATGGATGACCTCAGTGATGAAGAGAACGAGCTTGAGGACCTCGTAAGTCTCTCGATGCAACTTTATCTGCTAATTAATATCATCTTGAAAGAATAATGCCGTGCATAATCGCGGATTTGCTTTCCTGGTGCCCATAGGTCGGTCCCTAACTCGTCAAGAAGAGAAAAACGATGTAAGAGATCAATATTTTCCTTCGCCTTGATGATTAACCGCGTTCATCTTTTAGGCTGAGGACGATACAGATGAATCTGGGTCTGCACACACCGGTGTCGCTCCTTCAGTGCTCGAGGATGATGGGGAGAATGACTCCGCCCAGGATCTAGATGCAAGCATGGAGGACCTTGATGAAGATATCACTGCTGATATGGAGGACAATGAAGACATGAATGAGGGAGACATGGAAGAATTCGAAGAGGAGACTTCGGAATTGCCTTAATTCTAAACTCATCACACCGACCTTCGCCGACACAAACCAGAGTAATGGGAACCTCAATATCTACACATTGACCTTGCTGCATCCCACCTTCAAGCTCCAAGAAGCGCCTTTCTTTCGGGTGATGCCAATTGGTCCAGGAAATCCCCAACTCAGCAAACCGTGGCGGTCAGTCATTCAGCATCGTCCTCAGCGGACTTTAGAGAAATATCTTACATATAGGTATTATGTTTGGCTGAATGGATTTACCCCACGGTGAGCTCATTCGTCGAGAAAAGTCCAAAGTGCCCCAGGATCCTTGTAGTCATGATGTACAACATTTACCAACCAACGGTTGTCTCTGACACTTTCAAGTAACTGTCGTTCTTCTGAGCCAGGTCGATAGAAGGAGGCCCATTCAGACCAGATGGAAAATGCCTCCTCCTGTTAAATATTCAGTAATTCTCCGCAGTGTTTTAACAGAAGAACACACCTTCCATGACAAGAATGACTCGCGCTCAATGATTGTCGTTTGGATAATTTCTTTGCCTGGGAAAACACCCCAAGTCACAGCATTTCTCCCATCCTCAGGAACATTGCTGATACATTTTCCCTGCACCAACCTCGTGTCAAATAGGAAATCTTTGATAATGATACAGTGAAAATACCTCATTATTACATGCAAAGAAATGCACCCAGCTATTGCCCCAGTCCGCAATCCTTTTGCTGATTGCGTTGACATCCCTTTCTTCACAGAAAAATTCCACAAAACACTTCTGAAAAACATATCCTGATCTGGGCCCCCAACCGACGATTTCATCAGTGGAACTTGCCCCATTAACAGCTGGTTGAGAACCAACAGTCCACCACCCTCTTTTCGTCAGGTTTTCAAGTTGCGGTAGGATCATCAATGATTCGGGAGACAATGGTGTTGGTGAGAACGGTGTACTGGTTATTTTGGAATGTAGGTAATCAAGAAAGATCCGCGTTAAGTCCTCCAAGCGTTTTGGCGCACCCCAGTGGGACAAAGTTTCATTTTTCTACATGGTTTATAAGAATATGATTTGTTTCCGAGAAGGGGAGGAAACATACCGAGATTCCAGATCCCCCCCAAGGATCCTGATTCCCAAATGCTGGGCTCTTGAAATCTCCAAAGCGTCCATTCGGGAAATCATCCCAACTTGCGGCGTTATTGAGCTCACCGCGCCCTGCCTCCCCGTCCGTTGTCGAAATCGTCGAGAGGCCGAGTGTGGCTGTGTTGGTAGCATTCAGCGGAGATATTAATAGATTGGAATCCATTTTCGCAGCACGAGATGGAGTGCCAGGAGGATCCTTACAATTAAGTAATTTAGCACTTGTCAATAGAGTTCGAGAATAAGACCTACAACGATCAGCTTATTCTTTCCCAAAGGTAACGGAGGCTGCCACGTCCATCGCAATGCCTCTAAAATTCTCTGTACACTCTTTTCGAGGTTTAGAGTGCAAAAGTGGAACCCTTGGATATCTCCTTCCGAGTATATTCTTGTAATCATTTCCGTTGCTAGTTGTACTCCGTAATCCTTAACGAGTTGGTCGTCGTGCTATTCCCAATAAAAAACGGTTAACCGTGTTCCAGGACTATGAGCTAACCTTGGCTTACGCTTAGATTGGCCAAAGTCGATGCAAGTGATTCAGGGACCCGAATTCCACATAGTTTAGTCACTCTTGCGAAAGAGGAGTACGTTTGAATCGGCATAATCCCTGGGATAACTGGTACAGCGATGCCTGGTGGCCCTTAGAGAGGTGGACCGTGAATAAAAAAGGTCAACAACGAACCTCTTTGCCTGATTTTTTTGTACCACGACAAAAAGTGGTCGACATCATAAAAGAGTTGAGTGATAACGAAGTCCGCTCCCGAGTCAACTTTTGCCTTTAACCTATCTATTTCGGTCTCTTCGTCCACTAAGTTGTCAGCATGACCATCGGGGTAGCCTTTGTTTGCATTATGAGTTCCAAGCAAGAGTTTATTGCGAAAAGATGTCACCTGCAACACCGACGCTGAACCAGTCAGAATACTCGGGTATGGAGCGGATGTAAGTGACAAGATCGGTGGCTCGAGTAAAACGGGGATCAGATGCTATCCATTCTTCTTCACCTCGTGGGGGGTCTTATGGAGAATGGGGTTGGTTATTGGGAGTTCAAGAGTGTGGCCTGCGAAAGAGCATACCTCCACGTAACGCGAGTATGTTACAAATTCCCTGGCCTTTAGCTGACTGAGCAGGTCACTTTCGGCAAGTGGAAATTCTTGAGAATCGGAGAACGCACTTTCAAAACTTCATCAATAAGACCCATCCTCATGTTCGTGCATGTTAAATGTAAGATGGTATTTAACCCATTGTTTTGACATAATCTAGCAAGTTCAAGACTGCGATCTTTGGTGGATCCCCCAGCACCCCAGGTGATACTTATCGCGAGGGGATTCAAGGCAGACAGCCGGGAAATTCGGGAAGCCAAATTCTCGAACCCCTGAAGGGCACAGGATTAGCCAGCCCACCACCATTCAAGGATGAGGTACCTGGTCAGTGCGGGGAGGGAAGAATTCGAATGTATAAAACGGCTTTGAAGCATCGTGCGTTGCGATTTGATCCAACAGCTTCATCGCAGTAGGCTGAGGATGTTCGGATGTTCTAACTACTCGACAATTTCAAGATTCGATTTGATTATTTAAATCAGATTTAAATCTGTTCTGTTTGACAATTCGAGGAAAATATGTCAAAATACGGCGCCAATAACAGGCCGGAAAATAGTTCATTTCAAAATTCAAGCTCAAAGGTAGACATATCTTTTATTATCCGCATAATATGTACATCTATGAGTCCGATGGCGGATCTAAGATATGTATGTAGATAATCAATCATTATCGTGGCCTACGCTATCGTGAGAACCCCCTAGTTGGAGCGCCCATTCGGAATGACTCTGATGACTTTGATGACTGGTCATTCGGGGCCGCACATCACTGCCAGAAACTTTCCGAGCAGACAGGAATAAACAGCGGCATTCCCTTACGGGTTTGATCTCGTGTGTTTCCTATGATCTCCCAGGATATCCCCATCGCTCCCATGTCTTTGTTTCATCGCAATAAAGAAGTAAAGCACCCCCCTCTATAGCCCCCTCCCCTTTAGCTTAACCATAGGTGACGTCCTGGGAAATCAGATGGATAGTGACTCATCCCGCTCTTGAGCCTGGTCCAACCAATTATTATTAAACGTCAAACACCTTGGGTGTGCCTAGCCAGACCTTGCTTTTCGACTTCCTTGGGACTACTCTCCTATAGTGCTCGATTTTTTGACTAAATCTATATTTCTGGATGGACAATATCGGCTTACCTACTGGAAAGTTTCAACTGTTCTATCAGCTGCCAGAGATGTATGTTCTACTCGGCCTTGTCTTTTATTTTGCCGTCCTGAACCAAAATCTCCAATCACAGGGTCAACGTCCCAAGAGATTCTCGAGTCCTTCCTTTGGGAGTCGTTGCTTTAACTGCAGCATTTCATATTCTCTACCTTGGCCTCCATCGAATACGCCTTTCTAAAAAAAGGACTTCTGGCGAAATTCACGTCTCAGGTAGCAGCAACTTTGGATCTCCGGAACGGAATGGAATTTTGACCAGCCGCATTCTCCATTTAGGTGGATACGTGGTATATGGATTCATGGTAGCAGGTTTAGCAGGAACGACCGTCTTGTTTGGTCTCTCTGCTGTTACTGTGCGCAACTGGAGCTTACGAACGGGAACGGATGCCATTCATTGCCCAGAATTTCCCCTGACGGTCACATATGTGAGTGCCATTTCTATTGTAGCTTCACGAGACAGTGACTCATCTCATTATAAAGTCATACGCTTCAGTATTAGCGTTTGCTGCCCTCCTGTCAACGCAGATGAGCCATCTATGCACGAGATACAATATAATCACATTGCTTTCTGTCCTCGCGGTTTATGTATACAGAGATCTGTATCCGTTGGCGACATATACAAAGCAACCAGCAGACGAAGAAGAGGGCCAAATTCTCTATGCGAAACTGACTGTCCTTTGCTTGACAGCAGTAGTTATTCCCCTATTCATTCCCCGGATATATACACCCGTTGATCCAAAGGTGTGTGTTGTTTTGTTGGACACATAAAGACCGTGACACTAAATGTCGCGAAGAACCCTACACCAACACCCAACCCCGAGCAAACTGCTTCTTGGATATCTAGATTAACATTCAGTTACATGGACACTGTTATTCTCTTGGGGACGAAAGTGGCACATTTGCGGCATGATCAACTTCCTCCGCTTCGTGACGACGACCATGCCCAGTACCAAACCAGCGAAGCATTTCCGGTTCGTCGGTGTGGCTTTATATCCTTTCTAGATATCACATATACTGCAACAGTACCTCGATCCGTTCTGCGGCGCCAAACGTCGACATTTATTCTTCGGGTTGTTGCAATACTTCCGTATGCTTTTGTTCTCCAACTTCATCATCCCTTGATTTTCATGTCGCTTTCCATGATGTTAGGTCGTGATTATATTATTCTCGGTCTCACTCTTTTCTGTGGCTCTGTCTGTAGTTTTGCTGGCCCAATCGGAATTAATCAAACCCTTCGGTGTGTCGCTCTTTATAATTATCTGCATACAGTTTTCATCACCCATCCTAGCTATCTCGAGACTGGCGGGGCGAATGCACTGATACATCCCTGGGTATGGGTCATGTTCCTCTTTGCAGGTCCTGTGTTGGAGTCATTTGCCACACATTGGAATTTGTTCACAGAAACCAAGATACGGGTACGGGTCCAGGCATTGTTGACCCAGCTCGTCTTTGAGCACAGCCTGCGCATCCGATTGAAGGCCGAAACCTCTGACAATGCCAATTCGGGTCAACAAACACCAACAGTCAAAGATTTGAACGACGAACGAACTGAGACTGCCTCCACAGCAACCGACAACACGTCTTTGGGAAGTGAAACCGAAGAAGGTTCGACTGTGCATACCGAACCTTCGGAGTCGTCAACATTAGTTGATTCCAGAGATGAATCCGTACAAAGAACCCCAAAGGGGTCTCTGAAAGGCAAATCCAAGGATACTACCCCTGAGACGCTGCGGGCACCATCGAGGAACCAGCCAGTGGGCACACAAAATCTTATGGGGAAAATCAACAATCTCGTTACTAGCGACCTGGACAACATCGTGGATGGAATCAATTTCCTGAATCTCAGTGAGTGCCGAGTCTAGGGCGGGCGACATCTTGCCTGATAGTCTATATTGTTAGTCTTCCTTGTTCCATTGCAAATTACTCTCTGTATGCTCTTCCTTTATCGAATTCTTGGTTGGAGGTAAGCTACTCCTGAACCATCCTCCTGAACAGATTTTTTGACCATGTCGGAAACTTGTAGTGCCATTGTGGGTCTTTTTACAACAATAGCCCTTAGTCCCGTAGCAGGATATGTGGGCAAGATGGTAAATGATGTTCAGGTGGTCAAAATGAAATCAGTTTGTTGGATTTTCCCTTCCATAATATATTTGTGCTTATCCGAATTCTAAGACTGATGCGCGCGTTCAAAGCATATCCGAAGGTGTTTCCGTTGTTTTGGTACTTTGTACTGTTAGTGAACTCCTGCCTTCCTAATAGCTATCAGTGTCTTGAAGATGATCAAGCTCTTTGGATGGGAAAATAAGATGTCAAAACAGCTTAACATTAGACGAGAGGAAGAACTCAGATGGCTATGGAAGATCAAGGTATGTTTGACTCATCGCCTGTAGAATAGCCTCAGTATTACTAACATTAATAGATTCTCAAACTTTCGAATATGCTAATTAGGCATGTTGTTTACCTCCGTGCTTGAATTCTTCCTGACTGTCATTTTAATAGCACTTTTTTACCGACTTTGACGATGTTGATTACCTTTGCGACATACACTGTGATCATGAAAAAAGAATTAAATGGTGCATTTGAAGATCTGCATCAGAAGAATCATTCTGATTTAAACTTGATAACCAGCCTCAACCATCTTCTCCAGCATGGCAGGTTTCAGCATTCTCCGGGAGCAACTTCATCGAATTTCATGGCAATCGACCTTGATGATTGAAGGTGAGAAATAGTGTGAATAAAACTTGTGCGATTACGATTGATATTGATATCTGGCATAGGGAAAGTTTCCCTGGATCGAATCAGCGATTTTTTGCAAAATACTGAACTTCTGGATCGCTTCGTTCACCCAAGCGAGGATTCATCCTCTATGACGCTGCCTCTCGACGAGCCCGAAGATAGTCGAGTGATAGGATTCGGGGACGCAGACTTCGTATGGTCTATTGAGGATGAGAATGCTTTCCTAATACCGTCCAACCGACAGTTCAGACTTCATATTGACGGAGAATTGATTTTTAAACGAAACAGCATTAATTTAATCGTCGGTCCTACGTGAGTAAGTCCCTTTCCCCTGAAACGTGACATCCTAATCCGCCATGGCTTTCAGTGGATGTGGGAAGACCTCTATGCTGATGGCATTGCTTGGTGGATATCCCTGCTTTCTCACCGCCAATATAACATAACTTGTCCAAACAGGCGAAATGCATTTTATCCCCTCAAACGCCAGTTCATGGTTCAGCCTACCCCGTGGTGACGGCATAGCCTATTCAGCTCAAGAACCTTGGGTGCAAAACGCAACGATCCGCGAAAATATTATTTTTGGATCTCCTTATGACGAAGAGCGATATCAACAAGGTGATATTCGAAACTCGTTGGATTTGACGAAGGACTGAAGTGATGAATCTATACAGTAATCCACCAGTGTGCGTTGAAACGTGATCTCGAATTATTTGATGCAGGCGACAAAACGGAAGTCGGTGAAAGGGGTTTAACACTGAGGTTAGTGGGATTGAATCCTTTCGTGTCTTGGGAATTTACTCATTAGATCATCTTAGCGGTGGACAAAAGGTAATCGGGCTTCTTTTGGTCTGTAGCAGGATTCTAACTTCATACAGGCTAGGGTCGCCCTCGCAAGAGCGATCTACTCATCTGCCAAGGTCATCCTCCTCGACGACGTTCTTTCTGCTCTTGATGTGCATACGTGAGCACCACCGAGTATGGCCTTTTTTAAATTTCTCACCGTCACAAAGATCAGCCTGGATTGTGAAACACTGCTTCCGGGGCGGTCTTGTGAAAGGAAGAACGATCCTCCTTGTTGTGAGTCCTCTAATTGGAATTTCAAACCCTCAGCTTGATAGGCACCCATCTCAAAGACTCATAACGTCGCCCTTGCTGGTCCAGTTGCCGACTTTGTGGTATCCATCGGCATTGACGGAAGTGTCCAGTCGCAGGGAACAGAGATCGCAGCTGCAGTTGCAAGTGATTTAATCCTTGCATCAGAAGTCAAGCATGACCAAGAGATATCGGAGTTGGAAAAGGAAAAGGAGGTAGTTCCTACCGTCGAAAGTGCTTTAGAGGGGAAGTTGGTTGTAGCCGAGGAAATTGTGGAAGGCCACATCACTTTGAAATCCATGAAGCTCCTCTTTTCGGGGCTAGGAGGGAACCATCCCACTTTCTTCCTTGCAGCCTGGATAATCGGGATGCTCTTTTCAGAGTTGACCTCTATAGCTCAAACTTGGTTTCTTGGCACCTGGGGTTCGCAGTATGAGAAACATGCACCGTCAGAAATCTCTCTTCCCTTGTGAGTCGCCAATTTACAGATGATATATGGCGGACTATGAACAGTTTCCGACAGCTATTTGACGGTGTTTACACTCATAATCCTTTCTAACCTCGTTATATCTCTTGGAGTAAGCCTCTACTACAACCACCGTTCCGTCTCCGCTTCCCGAATCATACACGCGAAATTGGTTGATTCAGTCTTTGGCAGTACATTGAGGTTCGCGAAAACACGCACCGTTGGGGTCATGCTGATATTAGTCTTCAACCATAGGTGGCTTGATGAAACTCCCACCGCTCGCATCATCGCGAGGTGTACCCAAGATATGCGTACCGTTGATGGACCGATACCTCAATCACTATTTTGGGCTTTCAATGAACTCATCGGCATGTTCACAAAACTCAGCGTCATAGTCTTTTTCAGCCCCATCTTTGTCTTCCCGGGAATTGCTGTTGCAATCCTTGGAATTTCCATGGGAAATCTGTACTTGAAAGCGCAACTATCAGTGAAACGAGAAATGAGGTATACCAAACCGCTAATCTACTCTATCCATGTTGCCCTCATTTTATTTTAATTCTCACAGCAACGCAAGATCTCCATTGCTTGCACACTTTAACGCTGCAATTCATGGCCTCGGTGAGACTTCCAGAGATAACATCCATAAGTATTAGGGTGTTAAACATGAGCAAAAGTTTCTATCCGAGCGTATGATGCTCAACAACCCTTCAAAGTTGAATCCCTGAAGCGGATTGACCATTACTCCCGGACTGCTCGAACCTCCTGGAATTTGAATAGATGGATTGGTTTCCGTATTGACGTCCTCGGCGCATCCTTTACAGCTGGCCTGGCCGCTTACCTTGTTTACGGAAAGACTGTCAGTGCTGCAAACACAGGGCTCTCGCTGGATATGGCCGTCAGCTTCTGTGGCTGCATTTTTTGGCTGATTCGCGTTTTCAATGAACTCGAGGTGCAGTCAAATAGGTGAGACGGAGTCATCATCTTGGTCAGCTTAACATCTTACTTTCGTGAGAATACAGCTTGGAGCGTATTCAAGGATATATTGACATTGATCATGAACCTCAACCAACAAGAGCTGGCATACCACCAGCATCGTGGCCGACGAGTGGAGATTTAAGAGTAGAGAATCTTTCTGCACGATATTCACAGGTATATGGATTTGATTTCGAGTAACTCTGGGAAACTACACTCATTCATTTCTCATTACTCAGTCAGGGCCCATAGTTTTGCATGGCCTTTCCTTCCATATCCAGTCTGGAGAGAGGATTGGCGTTGGTAAGTTTTATACTCTATATTTGTTTTGGAAGCTTCTGAGATATGGAATCGATGCAGTTGGGAGAACAGGCAGTGGAAAGGTGCGATTTTCTCATAATATGTTGCATACGTATCAAAGTAATATTCGTCCAGAGCACACTTACACTCGCCCTCCTGAGATGCATACTAACCGAAGGGGTGGTTTACTACGATGGTCTGGCAACTACTACTATCAGCCTCGATGCTCTAAGGTCCAACATTACCATCATCCCCCAAACTGTGAGTTACCTGTTCTCCAACTTCGTTGACTCCTAGCAAACCTATCTTTTCCATAGCCAGAACTCTTAAGTGGTAACTCTTATGAATTCTTTGTTACTTAATTCCATCTCATTGACATCGATATACTGTAGGTACCTTGCGACAAAACCTTGATCCATTCGATCAAAACGACGATGGTCCACTGAATGATGCACTTCGAGCTTCAGGACTATTCTCATTGCAGGAAGAGGCGGGCCAAACACGCTTGACTCTAGACAGCAAGATCTCGGGTGGAGGGAGTAACTTGTCAGTTGGTCAAAGGCAGATCATTGCCCTTGCCCGTGCAATGGTACGCGGTAGCAAGCTCCTCATTTTGGATGAAGGTCTGCTCGTTTGTTCTGTTTTACTTGAGGTTGCAGTTGTTAATGCCAAGATCATAATTTAGCTACATCTGCAATTGGTTTGTTTCTCGTGTGGGCTACATTTAGTCGACTGATCATCTCTTTGACAGACTACAAAACGGATGCAGTCATTCAGACTACGCTCAGAAGTCGGCTTGGATCCGATATCACGGTTATTACCGTTGCCCACAGGCTTCAGACCATTATGGATGCTGATAAAATTGTGGGTTTTCTTCAATGTGGACCCCAAGTGCTGGCTGATTTGAATAATTATTAGATGGTCCTTGATAGCGGCAACATTGTAAGATCCATAATTCAGTAGGAAAACTAACAGAAGCATATTTTCCCTCAGGTCGAATTCGATTCACCCAAAAATCTTTTGAAGAAAGAGAAAGGTGCATTTCAGGCCTTGGTTGAAGGGAGCGGGGATAAGGATTCACTACTTGCCCTTGCGGAAAGTAAGCTCTATTAATATTTGTTTTCTGTTTCGAAATAAGACTTGAATAGTGTACTATTAAGTACGTTCAATTCCAACAAAGTTCACCTCATAAAATCGAGAGAAAAATTAGGGTGTGACGCCACGCATCTTAGTACATCACGTGCCTTTGAAGTCAACTAGCTTCCCGCCCGACGCCGCAGAAGGATTTACTCGAAATGCTCTCCAGAATCCCCAGAGTGGTTATCTCACGAAACTTGGTTCGTCGACGCTTTATATCGTCGACACCATCCAAAAGGTCGGATGCCCTATTTGTTGTGGGTGCCATTTCATCACTTCTTCCTGTTACTTCCTGTTGAGTATTCCAGCACCGAGATACACCGTACAACAACCCCAAGGTAGTTTGGCTTAACCTCTTCACTTCTTTTTTTGTTGATCTATTTCAAGATTGCTTTCGAGTTCAACGCTGAAAACCTGAAGCGTGCGGAGGAAATCATATCCCATTATCCACCTCAGTACAAGAAAGCGGCTGTCATTCCCCTCCTCGATCTTGGCCAACGGCAAAACAAGGGATGGACGAGTATCAGCGTCATGAATTATGTCGCCAATCTACTCGGCATGCCACCCATGCGTGTATACGAGGTTGCGACGTTTTACACCATGTTCAACCGGTGTGTGTTTAATTTCCTGGGCATTGAGTTCTCAAGTTAAGGTGTAACGGAAAAGGGAACCCATTGGAGAACACTTCGTCCAGGTTTGCACGACGACTCCCTGCATGCTTCGAGGATCGACGGAAATCCTCAAGGCTGCGTGTGAACACCTCGGTGGTGTCAAGCCTGGCCAGACCTCCAAAGACGGCAAATTCACGATTGTCGAGGTAGAATGTCAGGGTGCTTGTAGTAATGCACCCATGCTGGCTGTTGGTGACGACTTCTATGTAAGTTTTTCATTCATCTCATACAGCTGGGCACATTCTCAGCATTTTCAGGAGGATTTAACTCCCACAACCACGAAGAAAATCCTTGATGCATTCAAGAGGGGTCAGAAGCCGAAGCCCGGCCCACAAAGTGGTAGACATACGAGCGAGAACTCAGCAGGACTCACAAATCTGACCACAAAGGTATTTGGGGCTCTTCATTGCCATCTGATTCGAAAGCTAATTTTCTGCCTTTAGCCCTATGGACCTGGAGAATTCTGTCTTCCGGAATTCCAGTAGACGATGTAATAGAACGAATCCATCAATAAAAGAGGGATATTTAATTCATTGCAATATGCAGCATCAGGTATCAAGGGTTCCACCAGTCATGACATCTCATGTCTCTTCATAAATCCTGAGAGTTATATCTCAATCGTCCCCTTCTCCGTCGTCGTATCCATGCAGGCCGTGTCCACCTTCCGGGAGTCTCTCGATCATATAACTATTCAGGGGAAGCCTGCATTAGCCAGATTCATGAATCGAGATGGGATTACTGACTAGATTTCTTCCTTGAGATCTTGACAATATCGATCTGAGAGATATGGTCAGTGAAAAGGCCTAAGAAAACTTGAGAAACATGCCCAGAGGCAGGTCGCGATCGTCATTCCCTAGCAAATACTCAGGTAAATGGAAAGTTGCTTGTTTTATCAACAGAGGGTGACAAACCAAATGGCATTTCGATTTCATCTGCGATCCCTTCAATCCCCATAAACGTAAAAGCGACAGCAGTCACAACTGGAACTGTAGCCCATCCTAGATCATGAACTAGAGTCATCGGCAAAGCGAAAAGGTAAAGAGTAACGCATTGCTTCAGGTGAATTCCATCTAAATTGATGTGAATGAGTTGTTTTCGTTATAGTTAATTTGGGTTGTGGTTCACATGAAATAGGTATCGGCGTATTTGCGACGCGTTCCAGAGCACCGAGTTGATCCACAAGGCCGGATATTCTGCGAGCCACTAATCAACTTAAAAGGAGAAGAATTCAAGGAAATCCAAGAACAATTGTGTTAGGCCATTCAGACCTATTGTATAAACCAATAAGTAACGTCAAGATTACTGGACGATACATTTCTCCACCATACCTGCTGGGCCCACGGTTTCCAAGAATCCATCCCTCCTATAGCCATAGATAATCCGGTTAAGTTCGTGTGCAATTCTAGTCGAATATAATATTGTTCAGTGTCCATATATCTCATAGAATGGACGCACATAAGGGGCAGAGGAATTGAAGCTTCATCAGCGAATGAGTAAAACTCGTTACTTCTGTGGGTGTCCTGCAGCAAAGGTGTAGACTGATCTGATATTTGCGGCTTGCTCCGCTTGACTCTGATCCTCTTTGTTGCGTCTGGTTTGCCATCTGGTGAATTTCTGCCGCTTTGAGATATGCTCCCATCACGGCTCAGGGGAACGGCATCATTGCTGGTGGCGGAATATATTCCAGAGGTCTTTTTCTGAGGACTGTAACCAGCGTCATCGAATCGTGCGAATGACGAGGGAAGAACGCCATTGTAATCCACGTAATTTACGCCATCCTCACCACGCAAATAGTGTTTGGAAGCAACTACAAACGAAAGAGCAAGGCGGAGAGTGTCAGCCTTGTGCTTGCGAAGCTGGGTATGGGTCAAATCTGAGGTTGGTGTTTTCCCTTTGGCGAACGCTGGCGGGCCATCTGTCGGCGGGAGACCGACATTGACCCAGATTAAACGGGATAAATTGCGTGTATGAGAAATTAAGGTGGCAAAGGACTTGCGTCCCTCCCAGTAACGGTCGTAAGACGTGCTGTGGAGTGTCTGTCAGTTATCTGGATTCTGGATTGTGTATGACACACACCTATTTCTGCAATCGTCAGTCAAGAAGGATAGAAATTAGGTTGGTAGGTTAAATCGGCATATCGCGGGAGTCTTACCGGAAAACGAGTATGAGACCAACCTGAGAACAGTCTTCAAAGTACGTATTGTCAACAAAGAAGTCAACTCACCACAACGGAAAGCAAAGGCACGATGGAATTTATCAAGACGATTTTGTATCCTTTGGTTGCAGCGTAGGCAACGAGAATAGAGAAAAGGGTCACGGTAAGAACGGGGCCTAAAATACGCCCCATGATCTGGAGGGTTGTTAGCAGCTAACTGAAGACTATGACGTTCTCCAGACGTACGCTTCCTTTGAGTCGAAATACGTCGGGCAGCCATGAATACTTCAGCAGATAGATATAAGAGATAAAATCCGAGGAAAAGGTTGAATGCGGTACTATACTTTTCGTAAATGCCTCCTCTTGAGCTTCGGAGGCTGGGGTCAAAGATAGCAGGGTTTGAAATGAGAAGAATGCTAATGCTACTCACCCTGATTTGTGGCAAAACCGAGGTGAAGGAGCTTTTCATGGTATTGCCTGACATGGTGGGCAAGAAGCCTGACAAATGGTACCTGATGACGAACTTGGGAGTGTGACATTGTTATGTATTCCATTCCCACTTCCACGTCAAATGGTTCGAATATGAGAAAAACACAGTTTATAATCCATTCATTAATTCACTACATACATGATACTTGTTCAAACGTTTCATTTATTCGAGACTTGGATTTGCCCTGTTGTATATTTGGTAATTCACTATGCAGGAACAGCACCACCCATTTTGTCGCGTTGAAGGATGTTGATCTCTATCTAGTTTTAAGGAGCGAAGAGGAGTAATCGCGTAGCGCAGGACGACGGTTATTGTCTCTTCCATCGCGTCGATGCCTAGCCATTTAGAAAGGGTAGAGACCTCATATCAGCAATTGCGGGCGGCCGTCGTTTGGGTAAAAGGAGAACGGAACTGCACTGCGAGCAATGAAAAGTTAATCTAATACGCACCACGCCCTTATCTTCTTCCGCTACCCTCCTGACGATGGGCTCTTTCTTGCTATATTAGAGTTCGTTGCTTGTAAGTGTGTGTGACAAAAACACGTGAGGGGACAATGCGTGTAAATTACTTAAGAATACCTATGGCTTTGAACGTAGAGTCACCTTCATTCAACGAACAAAACTTATGAGTATAAGTACGTTTTCTCTCTGACTTTCCAAGGTCATTTTTTCCTCCACTTCACCCTCAAAATCTTCCTTTGGGTTCATAATGACTGTAATTTTGTCTTTTTCCCTCGCAACCTTGTCCTCAGGAAGTTTGGCAGCCTTGCAGCCGAAAAAGGAAGCAAGAGTCGCCTCGTGTTCTAGGCGTTTACTTGCACTGGAATCCTAATCGTCAAGAAATTCAGCCTTCCCTGTTATCTGATGGCCTCGCAAGGCCGATTGCCTTATGAGCACCATGGTGGTTTCTATCGTGGTCTCGCACCAGGCGACGATCTCACAAAGCCTTGGGAATGGACTCCAGTGTCAAACCACTTTCTGCCTTTATCTCCGTTGAAACCCGTCTTCGAGCTGCCACGAGCACCCTCGACGAGCCCAGTCAGCACTTTGGCATCTCCTACAATCAGCACTGTGATACTTCCGGTGAAGGAGAGGGGTATCTGGGCTCGAATCAAACAATTCATCAAATCCGGTGAGTCCCTTAACATTTGTTGGCTTCTATATGTACCAACCCCTTGTCGATTAGGCAGGTTCTCGGTAAATGAAGAGATAGCAATTTCTGCCTACGAGCCGGCTGAGCTAGTGTATGCTTCAACCCGCAAAGTAGAGGCACATGAATGGAAACAATATGGATATTGGGCTCGCCCAATCATTGACGATTTAATTTGCATAAACTCCCGTAAGGCTCTATTTATGCATTAGGATCATCCTTTTTATGAATCTTTCCTCACTCAGCGGTCACGAGCGAAAAGAGCATTCGTACAGAAGACCTTTCGACATTGATTCAGAGTATGCGTGGTCCAGGCCCAGAAGATTTTCATCATGAACGATGGATTCCTGGCATTAAACACCCATCTTTACCCCCGCGCCCTTCCCGATGGAAGGATCCTGTGCCAGGCGAACCTCTTCCGTTTCCGTGGGAGGTCCAAATAAACCCCTTCCTCCAGCATGTCCTATGGGGACCTTCTCCGTTGAGCTGGTGTCTTTCAACCCATCCTCTAGGAGGGGCATACTATGGACGTGGACGGGGACCACATAGCCAGACTTGTGCAGGACCCGATAGAGCACAACCGGCGACTTGGCCCTTTCTTACACACATGTACTTCAATGCGGTCGCTGGCGACAGTGCTCCAAGATTTCCTTGGCCATTTACGGTGTCCAATCCTCGCGGTATAAAAGTCGGCGACGTACTTATTGGGATTTACAATGCCTTTAATACTGCCGTCACCGAGGACGAAAAATCGAGCTGGCCGACGATGAGGCGGAATGCTGCCGAGCGAGCTCTCAAACATCGATGTGAATTGCTTTCTCAGTATCAACCCTTTGAAGATATCATGCGGCGTTGTGATGCCTTGGGCGGTGTGATGTATTTTCGAGGCATCGAGCCCACGATCGACGGAGGGGGCTGGATGGTCACTTTTGGAACGCATTAAGCTGAAAATTTAGTGATTTTCCCTCTTCGTTTACGTAGGCTTCTTTTATGTATACCAATCATTAACTGAACTAGCTGCCCAAATCTCAAAAGGAAGGAGACAGAAACTACAAACGAAGTTCAGACCCAATGGGCTCCATAGGGAAACAAACAAGTATCGTTACCACGAGTAAGAGAGTGGCGAATGCTAGTAGAAAATGACACTATGTAACATTCGTAACTCGGGGAGAGGGGGGGTTCCAAGAGGCGATAACAAGTGGTCCAACAGTGGCCATCTATTTTCGATCGGGCCAGAAGAGTTCGAAGAGCGTATGCGCCAGTGCAGGTTCGTGGGTTGTCTGAAGGAGATGTATCTATTCGAATAGCGAAGTTAAGTGGGAGAGTTGTCCTCCTGACTCCGAAGGTGCGGATATATGACAGGCGCCTAGGAGCACGCGGCATCGGGGTGGCGTCAGGGGAGCAATCACAGAAAAGTGCCGAATAGTGTGCGATGGAACAAGGACTGAAGTCTGACTCTTAGGTCCCACCAAAGGCAGAGGGCAGCCAGAAGCAGCAGAGTTCGTTGTTTTTCTGGTTCTTGGGCGAGGGAGTTCAGGTGGTGTGTGTGATTTGATCAAAAGGTGGATTTGGACCATTAGGCGTGCTAAAACCTGGTGTCTGGGTCACTTTACCTTCACCACTGTTGAGAAGGTCCAGAGACTTTTGTTCCAGATTGTAAAGTAAAAATTTCGGTTTCCTCAGAACGCCACCAACACAGAGGGCTCGAAATATTACGATCGTAAGAAGTTTGGGTTTCAGCTTCAGAGTGCAGTAGATTGGCATCACAGCAGGTTGCACGCTGTAACTTGAAAAGGTCCTACTATGGTATGACGTCATTTTTCATCAAATATTCGAAGACCTAACAACGTCACGGTTGGTCAACTCCTAGAATCAATGGAATTTGCAGCTTCTGGGATCAACTGCATAGGACTGCGGGTCTATGCTAGCGTGTTCCTAAACCGCATGGTTCCCTTTTTGATGAGGTTCGTCCCTCTTTGGCAACGACTACCCATCCGGAGACCCCCGTGTTGAAATCAAATCAGTGAGATAAGATAAAAGATAAGATTTCCGGTTGTCCCCACAGGACAAACGGATGAGTAGCTACAGTACATGGTCTCTACATATATACTATAGACTACAGAATGAAAGGAGAGAAAGATAAATAGGGCCTACAGCCCGAAGAATGAATGAAAACAATAAAAATGAGGAATCCGGGGATAGCGGCACATTGCGCATGCTCGCACAGCCTCCGGATATTCCAACAACAAATACATTTGGATCTGCATACCAAGCTGTATCAGCTTCCCATATTGTCTGAAGCTCCGAGTCCTATCAAAGATACATTCAATATCACTGTCTTGGACAATGGATTTTAAAAGGCCTTCCAGTCCATTTACTGATTAGTGACCTGCATGTTCATCAAAGTACCAAGAAACTATAGTCTATGTGCATCTTGAGATCGTCAGACAACGCGGGAGCCACCATTGTACTGTACTATTACGACCAATCGTTCACAATTTTGGAAAAAAAATTACTCCGAGATGGCCGAATAATTTTCTTTTGATTTAAAACGAATAAAAAAAAATAGTTTTTTTTCAGATGTGACAATGACGTGACGATTGGTCGTAATAGTACAGTAGTCTCTGGGAAACACCATTTTAGGTAACTAGTCAACTAGTCACATCATGCTAAAAAAAAAGAATCCGAGTGTTCACGGAATTATGCAAATGCAGTACGAAGGCAGGAAAGAGATAAAATATGACAAGAGTCCGTCGGACTTCCGACGGACTTCCAACAGTCTCACTCACTCTAAGTCAATATAATAGATTTATTTATATTTTTATAATGTTTATATAATTAAAATTAATTTATATACAGAAATACGTGATACAAAGGGAAATTTTGAATAGGGCGGCGTGAAGCACACGCCGCCCCGTTATCGACGCCGCGGGGGGGAAAAAACGATCCCAAACGGGGCGGTGTGTGGGTTGCACACTGCCCCCGTTGTCGTCGTCGCCGCGGGAAGAATCCAACAGCGGGGGGGATAAAAAGATCAAATAGGGCAGAGTGCAACTTGCACGCCGCCCATTGTTATTGTCGATGGTACGGGAGAAAACCCCCTTGTTGTTAGGGGGATAAACGAAGCGAAACGAGGGGCGGCAGGTGGGCATCACGCCGTCCCTGCTGTAAACGCCGCCGAAACCCCTCTTGTTGGGGGGCATTTGAAGTAAGGCGAAGGGCGGCGTGTGGGTATCACACCGCCCCGTCGTCATCACTGTGGGAGAGAGGGGGGGGAATAAACGAGGCGGCATGTGAGATTTCTCGCCGCCTCGTCGTTGGGAGAGTAACCGAGCGCGAAAGGGGCGGCGTGTGGGTTGCACACTGCCCCTCGTCGACACTGCGGGTATCCTCCTGCCCTTCCCGTTTCCCCTCGTCTCTGTCTCCGCATGCCCCGCTGTCGGCGTTTTCGTTCCGGTCCACCCCCCTCCCCCTCGCACTCCCCTTGCGTCTTTGCAACCCCTACCCTCCTCTTGGCATCCCTCTTCGTTGGAGCGCATATGGGGTTCGCCGGCGGGCGTTGTTGCCGGTGATGTGGCGGCGTTGTGGGCGGTGACGGATGTTGCGGGTGGGCTGTCGACGGCGGTGAGGCAGTGACATGGCGCATGGGGGCCGCCCACATCCCTCAACGAGGGGAGGGGCGGTGACAGTGACATGGCGAAAGGCGCCGGCGTCGACGGTGGATGGTGAGTGATGGGGAAGAAAAGAAAGGGTGGGAAGAAAAGAAATCACACCAGCAGATTCTCGAACGTTTTAGTCACGTGATTTATAAGCAACGCTGGCCACGCCGTTTGTAAAGCTCACCCGGTGGGCTGAACAACATTCAAAATTCGAATGGTGGGTGTGCTCAATGATATACTATTGATTCTATTATTTTTGTAGTAACAAACTCATGTAAATCACGTGACTATGAAATTGCGTTTGGCACAGTTTGGGTGCTTACCATGAGGCGACTTTCATACAGTCATCTAGCCAATCCAAACAACAAAACTATCTAAATCACACGGCGTATAGATGTTAAAATCTCGACCTGTTTCTGATCTTACAGGAAAAGATGTCCAAGGCGCTGCAGAGTCGGACACTGAAGCAGACACGACCCCCATACGGGACAGGGCACGAGGAAGGATCCTGCTTTCGATTATGGAATCGGATTGGACCATATCCCGTGCTGTGGTTTTACTTCCAAAATCATATCTGGTGCGTGCTGCTTACTACGAGACAAGCGGATGGCAATTCATTTCTTCTTTGATTGTACTCATTGTCGCAGGAGGCGAAGGCAATGGCGATTGACGCTTTTCATACCCAGATTGACAGTAAAAAAATGGATGTTGAAGACCTGGTTCTGAGGCTGGGGATGAGGTCGTCCTCTGGTGTAGTTACTTGGGCACGATTGCATCCCAAGCAATGGTCCGATATTGTTCGTGATGGGGATGAAATCAGGGTGGGAGACGATGATGAGCAGATTGCAGGCTTATATGACCCAATCCCCCTCGTTACCTTCAAGAAATACCCAGCAGGCAGATCCGTAATGATGTTACTACCGCAGACAACTGAAGTGAGTTGTGAATTGGAGAAAGGGAACGCTTGGACTGATCACCAAATATCTATTCAGGACCTAAGGGC
>Ga0307509_10003686_pt1 | contig 22915 bp, 19 predicted proteins | sample 10_EM_MG_FD_202245 | JGI IMG/M metagenome (GOLD analysis project Ga0307509, IMG submission 202245) | Populus trichocarpa ectomycorrhiza microbial communities from riparian zone in the Pacific Northwest, United States - 10_EM | ecosystem: Host-associated > Plants > Roots > Unclassified | place... | reverse complement strand
GTGCTGACCGCGCTCGACCTGCTCGGGTTCGCCGAGGAGACCGATCGTCAGACCATGCAGCGGCTGCGCTCGGCTCGCCAGTCGCAACCGCTCCGCCGCGGCCTCGACGAGGCGAACCGCGAGCGCTTGCTGGCGACGACCGCGGCGCGCGAGCCGCTCGGGGAGATCTGGACCGCGCTCGCGGAGGAGATCACGAACTTCGTCGCCCAGCCGTCGCTCGGCGAGAACCTCGCCCCGGCCGAGCACGGGGCGGACGTCCGCTTGCTCCAGATCGCCGGCGAGGTCGGGAACCTGTTCGATTGCGACGCCGACGTGTTCGTGGCCGACAAGGTCCCGGGCCTGGTCGCCGTGACCGCGTTCCCACGCCGCCTGATCGTGATCGATCGCTCGCTCCTCAGCGAAGAGGATCTGCCGCTGCGGTTCCTGTTCGGTTACGCGCTCGAGTCGATCCGGGGCGGTTACTCGGCGCTGCTCCAGCTCGGCGCGCGCCAGCGGACCGAGCTCGCCCAGCTCCTGCGCGCGCTCGTGACCGACGTCGAAGAGGCCACCGGCGCCGCGGCCGAGATCATCAACAGCGCGAGCCCGCGCGCGGTGAAGATCCTCGAGCGGCACGCCGGGACGCGCGACCTCGACCCCGGCGCCTGGATCGACAGCATGCTGGCGTGCGCGAAGCGCGCCGGGCTGGTCGCGTGCGACGACTTCCACGCGGCGATCTGGATGGTGGCCCGCCAGGCAGGTGAGAATCTGGAGAACCACGACGACACCGTCGCACTCGGTTCCGTCCTCGGCGGCCCCGATCTCGTGCGGTTCTACCTCAGCGACCAGTACCAGATGATCCGTGACCTGCTTTCACTCCCCGCGTAGGCAGGTGGGGCACGGGAACACATAGCCTCACTGGATCACTTCGTGCGCACGCGCTACAGTCGTCAGAGTTAGTTGCGTATGCTGTAATCAGCAATACCGCCGTTACTCGGCGGGGTGGACCTAGCGGGCATGAGCCAAAAGTTTCAACACTCCGTCCAGCATCGTGGCGACGTCAGCTACGTCAAGCTCGGCGGAGTCATCGACGAGGACAACGAGCTCGGTGAGCTCGTCGAGAAGATTCCGAACGGGACGGCGGTGATCGATCTCGGCGAGATCGAGCGCATCAACTCGTGCGGCGTCCGCGACTGGGTGAACTGGTTGTCGAAGCTCGAGACGAACGGCACGCGCTCCGTGCTCGTCGAGTGCTCGCCGGCGATCGTCGCCCAGATCAATCTCGTCAACAACTTCACCGGCAGCGGCGTGGTGAAGAGCTTCTACGTCCCGTACTTCTGCCCGGAGTGCGACGAGGAGAAGGTGCTGCTCGTCGAGGCGAGCGACATGGGTCCGCCGCCGCACGAGCCGCCCACGTGTCGCTGTGACGAGTGCGACCTCGTCATGGACTTCGACGACATGCCGGACTCCTACTTCGCGTTCCTGTCGAACCAGCGCAAGCTTGCCGAGCCCGACAAGATCAACGGCGCGATGAAGGACATGGGCGCGCGCGGCAGCGAGCCCGCTGCCGGCAAGTCGAAGGTCAAGTCGCGCGCGAGCCAGCCGCAGATGGGTCAGCCCGGCTCGAAGCCGAGCGTGCCGTCGTTGCCCTCGATCCAGCGCACGAGCACGCAGCCCGCGCAGCGCACGACGTCCTCGGGTCCGCAGTCGACGCCGAGCAGCAACCCGGGCGGCCTCCGCGCCGCGGGCAGCAAGCCGCCGAGCCGGCCGCAGCTCGGGGCGAAGCCGCCGTCGAGCCCGCAGCTCGCCGGCCTCTCGATGCGCCTCCAGCAGAACGCGCAGGGGTTCAACCCCAGCCGAGGTAACGCGCTGGTGTTCACGCTCGTCGGCGTCCTCGTCGCGGCGATCGTCGTGCTCGCTTATCTCGTCCTGACGAAGTAAGAACTGCGCCATGGCGCAGGAGCGCAATCGGGTCCTCGCGGGCGAGCGGATCTCGCGCGCTCAGATCGACGCCGCCGGCGAGCCGAGCGTCGACGCGATCGCCGCCGCGATCGACGCGTTCGATCACGAGCAGGCCGCGCTCCTGGCGCTCGCGCGCGCCCGGACCCAGCCGGTGCCTGTCGAGCTCGTCGGCCGGATCCTCCCCGGGATCGAGCTCGCGGCGATCGCGAACGCGCTGATCGCGATCGCGACCGGTGACAAGGCGGCGCTGTTCGACGTCGTCGCCGAGAAGCGGTTCCCGCTGACCAAGGAGGCGTGCGAGCTCGAGGCGATCGTGCTGTACGCGGCGTGGAAGGCCGGCGCGGCGCGCGAGCGGATCATCCCGGAGCTCCGCCGGCTCGGCGCGCGGTCGATGACCGCCGAAGGCTACGCGCTGCTCGCCACCGTCGGGGCGTCGGTCGACGACGCGAACACCACCGCGGCGCTCAAGCCGATCGCGGCGTTCGCGAAGGAGTACGCGAAGGCCGTCGCGGCCGACGACAAGGCGATGTCCGCGAGCGTCGATCAGGCGATCGCGGCATTGCCCGCCGAGGTCGAGCTGTCACGGGGCGGGTTCACGGTCCGCGCGCAGAAGCTGCCGGGCCGCAACGACCCGTGCTGGTGCGGGAGCGGTCAGAAGTTCAAGAAGTGCTGCGCCGACAAGCCGGTCGCGGCGGCGTCGCCGATCCAGGGCCTGTCGTGGGACGAGTTCCTCGCGGGCGACAAGATCACGATGGAGCACATCCAGCAGCTCGAGATCCGCGATGTCCTCAAGGCCGACTTCGCGAAGCTCCAGCTCAAGCCGCTCGTCGCGGTGATCCGTGGGCTCGCGGACGCACACGCGTGGGCGCACGCCGAGCGCGGGATCTCGGAGCTCGAGCAGCGCGCCGATGCGGGCGAGTGGCTCGACGACTCGCGCGAGTGGCTGATCCAGGCCGCGCTGCGCTGCGGGCCGGCACAACAGGCGCTCGCGAAGGCGCACATCGCGAAGCTGTCGGCGAAGCTCCGAGAGCACTACGACCTCGAGGCCGCGATCGAGCGCGGGCCGGGCGACGCGTGGAGCGAGCTCGTCGCGCGGGCGCGTGCGACGATCGCGAGCACGAACAAGCTCGACGACGTCGACCTCGCGTACGCGCTGCTCCGCAGCGAGCCCGCGCTCGGCATCGTGTTCGCGCGCGCGTGCATCGGGACGCTGCGAGTCGACGACGCCGACGCGCTCCTCGATGCCGTCGAGGACGCGCGCGACCGCCTGAACCTGCCACCGGTCGATCCGGCGTGGGACGTGCTCGATGCGCTGACCGCGAAGGTCAAGCGGACGAAGAAGACCGGCGAGGATCCCGGCGCGCTCAAGGAGCAGCTCGCGAGCTCGACCGCGCGCGCCGACCAGCTCGAGCGTTCGCTCGCCCAGCTCCGCACCGAGCTCGCCTCGGAGCGAACCAAACCCGCCGCCGAGCTGATGCGCGACACGATGGTGCAGAGCGAGCTCGACGGCCGGATCGAGGAGCTCGAGGCACTGATCCGCGAGGGTCAGGCCGAGCGGCGCGATCTGCGCAAGCAGCTCGAGGACGCCGCGACGAAGCGCCCGGCCGAGGAGCCGCGCGGCCGGCGCGCGATCGAAGACGCCGACGAGGGCGTCGACGATCTGCCGATCGCGGCGCGCGGCGTGACGCTGCCGCGCTTCGATCGCAAGTTCACCGACGCGCTCGCCGACGTGCCCGGCCCGGTCGCATCCGAGGCGATGCGCACGCTCGGCGCGCTCACCGCGGGCGACGGGTTCGCGTGGAAGGGCGTGAAGCAGGCCAAGGACATGGTGCGGCCGCTGCTCATGGTGCGGGTCGGCATCCACCACCGCATGCTGTTCCGCTGCGACGACGGCATCCTCGACGTGATGGACCTGATCACCCGGGAGACGCTGTTGACGACGCTGAAGCGGATCCGCGGCGCTCGATAGCCGGGCTCGTCGCGAAGTACGCGAGGATGATGCCGGGTACGGCCATCAGCATCGTCATGATGAAGAATGGCGTGTAGCCGAGGTGCGCGACGAGCTTGCCGGCGAACGGCCCGAAGATGCTCTGGGCGAACCCGGTGAAGCTCGACAGCAGCGCCATCTGCGTCGCCGCCACCGCGGGCGAGCAGAACGAATACTGCGCACCGGTCAAGGCGGTCGTGCCCATCGCGAAGGACAGGTTCTCGATGAACAGGATGAACCCGTAGACGTACAGGTTGTGGCCCACGAGCGAGATCACGATGTAGCCGACATGGATGAAGGCGGTCGCGATACCGAACACGACGAGCATCTTGCGCAGCCCGTACTTCGCGACGAGTGTGCCGCCGATCCCGCCGCCGATCGCGAACGACGCGAAGCCGATGGCCTTGGACAGCACGCCGATCTCGGTCTTCGAGAACCCGACGTCGCGATAGAACGGCTGGCTGACCTGCTGGGCGAACTGCTCGCCGAACTTGTACGTCGCGCAGAACAGCAGGATCACGACGATGTACCAGCGGTAGCGACGCAGCGCCTCGAGGAACGGGAGATACACGGATTGCAGGATCGTGCGGGGGGGCGCGGCGATCACCGCCGGCTCCTCGGCGAAGAACACGCAGACGATGCCGACGAGCACGAGCGCGGTCATCAGCATGTAGACCGTGTTCCAGGCGATATGATCGGCGAGCACGAGCGTGAGCGAGCCGGAGATCAACATCGCGAGCCGGTAGCCGAGGATGTAGCTCGCCGACCCCGCCGCGCGCTCCGGCGGAGTCAGGACCTCGACGTTGTACGCGTCGACGACGATGTCCTGCGATGCCGACATGATCGAGATCCACAGGCCGATCGCGAGCATCTGCGGGAACTGGTGGACCGGATCGATCCGCGAGAGCGCCGCGAACCCGATGAACAGGCCGAGCTGGAACACGATCATCCAGCCGCGCCGTCGGCCGAGGAACGGCGGGGTGAAGCGGTCGAGCAACGGCGCCCACGCCCACTTGAATGCGAACGGCACCTTGAGGGCCGCCAGCATCGTCAGCATCTCGATCGGGAAGTCCTTGTCGTACAGCCACTGCTGGAGCGTCTGGCCGATCAGCATGTTCGGCAGGCCCGACGAGAAGCCGAGCACGAACACGATCAGCATCCGGCGCGAGCGAAAGATGGCAGCCCACTCGCGCATCTGAGCGAGATGATGGGGCGTCCATCGGCGATGGGCAAGATATGCTGCCGCGCATGCTCGCCGAGGACGTCCAAGAGAAACTGACGACCGAGCTCGCGAAGTTTGCGGCGGTCGCGACGACGAACGACGTCTACCTCGCGCTCGCCTACGCGGTTCGCGACCGCCTGCTCCACCGCTGGGTCGATTCGGCGAAGGAGATCCTGACCCACAAGCGCCGTACCGTCGTGTACCTGTCGGCCGAGTACCTGATCGGCCCGCAGCTCGGCGCGAACCTCTTGACGCTCGGGCTCGAGACCGAGGCGCGCGCCGCCGCCGCGCAATTCGGCACCACGCTCGAGGCGCTCGTCGCCCACGAGGAGGAGCCCGGGCTCGGCAACGGCGGCCTCGGCCGGCTCGCCGCCTGCTACATGGACTCGCTGGCGACGCTCGATCTCGCCGCGGTCGGCCACGGCCTGCGCTACGAGTTCGGGATCTTCGATCAGGACATCCGCGACGGCTGGCAGGTCGAGCGCACGGATCGCTGGCTGCGCGCCGGCAACCCGTGGGAGATCCGGCGCTACGAGATCACGCACACCGTCGGGTTCGGCGGCCGCACCGAGCACACCGGTGCCGGCGCGCGCTGGGTCCCGGAGCGCGTCGTCGAGGGCGTGCCGTACGACACGCCGGTCGCGGGCTACGGCACGCCGACGACGAACTTCCTGCGGCTGTGGAGTGCGATCGCGAGCGAGGAGCTCGATCTCGATGCGTTCCAGCTCGGCGACTACTGGCGCGCCGTCGACGCGAAGATCCGCAGCGAGAACTTGACCAAGGTGCTCTACCCGAACGATTCCTCGCCCGCCGGCAAGCAGCTCCGGTTGGAGCAGCAGTACTTCTTCGTCTCGTGCGCGTTGCAAGACTGCATCCGCCTGCTGCTCCACGGCGGCGCCGACATCCGCTCGCTCGCCGACGTCCTCGCGATCCAGCTCAACGACACCCACCCGACGCTCGCGGTGCCGGAGCTGCTGCGCCTGTTGATGGACGTCCACGGCCTCGGCTGGGACGAGGCGTGGAAGATCACGACGCAGACGTTCGCGTACACCAACCACACGCTCTTGCCCGAGGCGCTCGAGACCTGGCCGCTGCCGCTCGTCGCGCAGCTCCTGCCGCGCCACCTCGAGATCATCTTCGAGATCAACCGGCGGTTCCTCGACGAGGTCCGCCAGAAGTTCCCCGGCGACGACGCGCGGCTCCGCCGGATGTCCTTGATCGGCGAGGACGGCGCGAAGCAGGTCCGCATGGCCCACCTCGCGACCGTCGCGAGTCATCACGTCAACGGGGTCGCCGCGCTCCATTCGCGCCTGCTCCGCGAGACCGTGCTGCGCGACTTCGCCGAGCTGTGGCCCGCGAAGTTCACGAACGTGACGAACGGCGTGACGCCGCGCCGGTTCGTCGCGCTCGCGAATCCACGACTCGCCGACCTCATCACGAGCGCGATCGGCGATGGCTGGCAGCGCGACCTCGACCGACTGCGCGGGCTCGAGAAGCTCGCGACCGACGCCAGCTTTCGAGAGCGCTGGCGCGCGGTCAAGCACGCGAACAAGGTCGCGCTCGCCGATCACACCGGGGGCTTCGATCCGACCTCGCTCCTCGACGCGCAGTGCAAGCGGATCCACGAGTACAAGCGCCAGCACCTGAATCTGTTGCACGCGATCGCGCTGTGGCAGCGGATCCGCAGCGGCGAAGACCTCGGCGTGCCGCGCACGATCGTGCTCGCGGGCAAGGCCGCACCCGCGTACTGGATGGCGAAGCTGATCATCCGGCTCGCGCACGGCGTCGGCGAGGCGATCGCCGCGGATCCCCGCGCGCGCGATCAGCTGCGCGTGCTGTTCGTGCCCGACTTCAGCGTCAAGGTCGCGCAGCGGATCTACCCCGCCGCCGATCTGAGCGAACAGATCTCGACGGCGGGGCTCGAGGCCTCGGGCACCGGCAACATGAAGTTCACGCTCAACGGCGCGCTGACGATCGGCACGCTCGACGGTGCGAACGTCGAGATCCGCGAGGCCGTCGGCGCCGACCAGTTCTTCTTGTTCGGCCTCACCGCCGAGCAGGTGATCGAGCAGAAGCGCGCCGGCTACCACCCCGGCCGCCACCTCGAGGGCGAGCTCGCCGGCGCGCTCGCCCTGATCGCCGGCGGTGCCTTCTCGCGCGGCGACCGCGACATGTTCGCGCCGCTCGTTCACGATCTCCGCGAGCGCGACCCGTTCCTGGTGTGCGCCGACTTCGAGGCCTATGCCGCGTGCCAGCGCCGGGTCGCCGACCTGTGGCATGACCCGGCGCGATGGCTCGCGTCCTCGATCACGAACGTCGCCCGCGCCGGCCGGTTCTCGAGCGACCGCGCGATCGCCGAGTACGCCCGGGACATCTGGCACGTGAAGCCTCTGCGCTAGTAGACTGCGCGGACGTGCCCAAGGAGTCACTCGGTAGAATCCCGACCCTCGACGGGTTGCGCGCGATCTCGATCGTGCTCGTCCTGTGCGCGCACATCCCGGGCACGGGCTTCATCCCGGTCATCCCGCAGCTCCAGTGGCTCGGCGAGGCGGGCGTCCGGACGTTCTTCGTCATCTCGGGCTTCCTGATCACGACGCTGCTCCTCCGCGAGCGCGCGAAGAATGGTCGGATCTCGCTGAAGGACTTCTACGTCCGCCGGATCTTCCGGATCTTCCCGGCGTTCTACACGTACATCGCGGTGTTCGCACTGCTCTCGGTCGCTGGCCTGGTCGTGATCCCGCGGGTCGACTTCGCGTATGCGGTCGCGTACGGGATGAACTTCCACGAGCAGCGCGCCTGGTACCTCGGCCACATGTGGTCGCTCGCCGTCGAGGAGCAGTTCTACATCCTGTGGCCGATCGTGTTCGTGCTGCTCGGCACGCGCCGCGCGCTGTGGTTCGCGCTCGGTGCCGTGATCGCCGCGCCGATCCTGCGCGTCGCGACGCTTCGCCTCTACCCCGAGTACGCCGGGCTCCTCGATCAGGCATTTCCGTTCGTGTTCGACTCGATCGCGATCGGTTGCGCGCTCGCGATCATGCGACCGGCGCTCGAGGCCTCGCCTCGCTACCGCAAGCTCCTCGCTGCGCCCTGGTTCTGGATCGTGCCGCTCGGTCTGGTCGGAACGCTCGCGATCACCAAGCCGGTGATCGAGATGGGCATCACGACGTCGCTCGGCAACCTCGGCATCGCGCTCGCGATCCATCGCTGCGTGCTGACGCCAGAGGGCGCGGTCGGCAGGATCCTCGAGCGCCCCGGGTTCATCTGGATCGGCACGCTCAGCTACTCGCTCTACCTCTGGCAGCAGCCGTTCCTCAACCGCCACGACAACGGTTGGTGGGCGATGCTGCCGATCAACCTCGTCCTCGCGTTCGCGATGGCGATGGTGTCGTACTACGGGATCGAGAAACCGTGGCTGCGGCTCGGTCGCCGGTTCCGCAAGGCCTAGCTGAGAATCGTCACGTCGCCGCCGGCGATCAGCGCGCGGAGTTGCTCGGCGATCTCCTCGGGCGCGACCAGCTCGGTCCGGAACAGCTCGACGGTCTTGATCAGCGTCGTGATCTCGGCGACCGGCGAGCGCTTCGCGCGATGGACCCACGTGAGGCGATCCGGCGAGACCTTGCCTTTCGCGATCGCGTTCGCAGCCTGCTTGCCGCACCGGCACGCGTTCGCCGGATCGACGAGGCCGCAGTTGCCGCGGGTGAACTCCTCCATCCGGGTGCGCGCGCGCGACAGGCGCTTGCGAAACGCGTCGGGCGCGATCTCGAGGGCGGCCGCGGCCTCCTCGCTCGGCAGCTCGAGCACCTCGCCGAGGATGAACGCGAGCCGGTGATCGCGGTCGAGGCACTGCAGCATCATCGACGTGCAGATCAGCTTGGCCTCCTCGAGCATCAGCGCGTCGTCGACCGGCTTCACCGGCGAGGCGACACCCGCCGCGAGCCGGCCCTCGAGCTCGTCGAACGTCTCGGTCGTTTCGCGCGCCCGCTTGCCGCGGACCGTGAGCAGGTGATTCGACGCGACCCGGTACACCCAGGTCCGGAACGCACTCTCGCCGCGAAACGAGTCGAGCGCCGTGACGCAGCGGATCAGGATCTCCTGGGTCGCGTCCTCGGCGGCGATCGGATCGCCGAGCATCCGGGCGGCGAGGCTGTAGACGAGATCCTTGATCTCGCGGACGAGCGCGTCCAGCGCGACGCGATCGCCGCCGCGGGCGCGCGCGACGAGCTGTTCGTGGGTGACGGTCATGCGGGCTCCTTCGAACCTTAGACCACCGGACGCGCAGTTTTGTGACCGGTCACAAATCTCGCGGACCGCGAGTCGAAGCGTGCAAGGAGACACGACCATGAAGACCGCGATTTCCCTCGCCACGATCACCGCCCTCTCGTTCGCCGCCGCCGCCGGCCCCCGGCCGGAACGCCACGTCGTCCCGACCGACTTCAGCTGGGTCCAGCCGTACGGGCCGAAGGGCCCCTCGTTCAGCTTCGTCGAGGGTCAGTTCAACGACAAGAAGCCCGCGTCGCTGTTCATCAAGATGGCGGCCGGCGCCGACTCCGGCTGGCACTTTCACGACGAGGAGTACACCGCCGTCGTGATCCAGGGCGCGTTCAGCGAGCAGCAGGCAGGCGACAAGGCCGAGGCCGTGCTGCCGGTCGGCAGCTACTTCACGCAGCCCGGCAAGGCGATCCATCGCAACGGCTGCGCCAAGGGTACCGACTGCATCGTCTACATCCACTTCGTCGCGGGCGCGAACAGCGTCCCGACGACGCGCGAGGGCAAGCCGCTCAAGCAATAAGGGGAGCAGGCCGCGGCGTTCGTCGAGGATGCGCGCGTTGGTGCTGATCGCCGGCCTCGGCTGCCGCACGACCGAGACACCTCCGCCCGCGCTCCACAACACGGCGCTCGTCGTGCCGTCGCATCCGAAGAGCCGGATCGACCGAGCCCGCGCGGAGCTGGCGCGCGCCTACGACATGCGCGCCGGCGGGTTCCTCATCACCGCATACGCGGCCGCGCAGGGCGGCCTGAATATCCTGGCCGGCGAGCCGCCCGATCAGGAACGACGAGTACGACGAGCTCGAATAAGGGGGTGCAGGTTGTTCGCCTTCACCCGTCCCATAGCGTCCGGCCCGCGTCCTGTCGTTTTCCGCTCTACTTAGCGCCTTGGCGCCTTTGCGGTGATTCCGATGTCCGCACGGGTTCGTCCGTGCCCAGATCACCGCAAAGGCGCAATGGCGCTAGGCAAAACAGAACCGACAGGACGCGGGCCAGACGCCATGGGACGGGAGAAGTCGCCACGCGCTGATTGCTGCGGACTCTCGACACTCGACGACTCGAGCGCCAAGTCGACATCGCGATCCTCGAGGCCAACCCACGTCGCGACGGTCTTGTGTGTTCGGAGCCGCCTAGCAGGCCGGAGGGTGCAGACCTCGAAGCCAGCGACACACAGGCGGCGGAGGAGGAGCTGCGGATGATGGTGGATCACCGGATCCACGAGCTCGAAATCAAGCTTAGACGGTCAGGCCCTTCTTGTAGGCCAGGAGCTCCTTCTGGGTCTTCAATAAGAGCTGGTTCGTCTCGAGCAGCTCCTTCGTTCTCATCCGAACCTGGTTCGCCAGGCGCTCGCGCTCCCGGGCCTCCGTCTCGAGCATCTCCTGGTACTTGACCTGGACGACCGCCTCGTCGGTGACGTTGCGCTGGATCTCGAGCGCACCTACATGGTGCCCGGTCTCATCTGTGATCGGCACGGCCGACAGGATGAACCGGAGTTTTTGGGCCTCGCCGGCGACATTTCCCGAGATCTCGTCGAGGCGGACGTGGCGATTGTCCGCCCAGCACTGCTGGGCGATGCACTCGTTGGCGCAGATGTTCAGCTCCAGGACCTCGAAGCAGTGCTTCCCCTTGAGGCCACGGGCCACGGCCCGGGGCAGAAGGGCGAAGAAAGCGCGGTTGAAATCGACGATCCGGCGGTCCGTGTCGACGATGAAGTAGCTGTCGACGATCGCATTAGAGACCCGCTTGAACTCGGTCAAGAACTGCTGGAGTGCCGGTGCGGCCGTGTCCATCGCTGGCGAATGGTACCAGGACCCGACCTAGTGGCATAATTGCGCTGCAATGGCCAAGAGGGGTGGGCCGAGCATCTCGGTCAAGATGATCTTGACCACGACGTTACTCATTGTAGTGACGGTCGTTGGTTCAGGGTTTCTCAATGTCATCAACATTCGCCGCGCGTTCGACGCGTCGGTCGTCGAACGGATCAAGACGTTCAAGGAAGGTCGCGAACAGCTCGGCATCGCAGGATCACAGGGCATCGCCCGCGGGCTCACCCCATTCTTGATCGACAAGCACGACGACGAGATCGAGCAGCTGATCAAGAGCGCGGTGTCCCAGGACAACCGCACCGACGACAAGGGGCACACCGACTACGGCCTGAAGATGGCCTACGTCCTCGACCTCAACCAGAACGTGATCATCCACTGTCTGGAGAAGGCGGCGCTCGACTGCACCAAGGGGAACCACGAACCGGTGAGCGCGAAGCTCGGCGAGCTCGCGGTTGCCACCTGGAAGAAGAGCGTCGAGACCTGGAAGGCAGCCGGCAAGGCGGACCCGCTGGTCAACTTCGAGCTGACGAGCGGCGGCTCGAGCTACCGCGTGCTGTCGTACCCGATCTTCGTCGGCGAACCCCCGACGGCGGCGGCCTCGTGGCCGGCCGAGCCGCCGAGCTCCGCGCGCCAGGGCTACGTCGTCCTCGGTTACGACCTCGCCCCGATCCAGACGTTCTCGGCCCAGGCCGACGGCGACAAGTCCGCGGCGATCACCAAGGCCGCGCTCTACACCGGCGTCGTCGGTGTGCTGTTCGTGCTGATCGGCACCGTGCTCGCGATCTTCCAGGGCCTGTCGATCTCGCGGCCGATCCGCCAGCTCGCGTGGAAGGCCGACCAGATCGCGCGCGGCGACCTCGACGCGCGCGTCGAAGTGACGAGCTCCGACGAGATCGGCCTGCTTGGCGAGAACTTCAACTTCATGGCCGACCAGATCGCGATCCTGCTCCAGCAGACCGCGGAGAAGGCGAAGATCGAGCAGGAGCTCGAGGTCGCGAAGGCGATCCAGGAGACCCTCGTCCCGAGCGACGCGCCCGTGAAGAAGGCGACGCTGACGTTCGCGGGCTACTACCAGCCCGCCGCGCAGACCGGCGGCGACTGGTGGACCTGGGCCGAGCTATCGGGCGGCAAGATCCTGCTCGTGATCGGCGATGTCACCGGCCACGGCATCCCGTCCGCGATGATCACCGCGTGCGCGAAGTCCGCGTGCGACGTGGCGCGCTACGTCCATCACGAGGACGTCACGGTGACCCGCCTGCTCGAGATCATGAACCACGCGATCTTCGAGAGCGCTCAGCGCCGGTTCGTGATGACGTGCTTCGCGTCGATCGTCGATACGAAGAATCGCACCATCACCTACGCCAACGCAGGTCACAACTTCCCGTATCTGTTCCGCCAGGGCGAGGGCAAGGGCGAGTTCGGCTCGTTGATGATCCGCGGCAATCGCCTCGGCGACGACCCGGACTCCAAGTACGAGGCCAAGACGACCGAGCTCGCGATGGGTGACGTCCTCGTCTGGTACACCGACGGCATCGTCGAGTGCGAGAGCGACACCGGCGAGGAGTACGGCGAGAAGCGGTTCCGCGCCTCGGTCCGCAAGGCCGCGGCGCTCGACGCCGGCGAGATGCGCGATGCGATCGTCGCTGACGCCAACAACTTTTTCGGCGAGACTAGCCGGAAGGACGACATCACGATGGTCGTGGGGAGAATGCATTGAAGCGTCTCTTGATCGCGATCGCGCTCGCGAGCGCGCCGTTCGTCGTGCACGTTCAACACGCCCACGCGGAGGCCGAAGACGACCTGCGCGACGGCGACAAGTACTTCGAGGAAGGCGACTGGAAGAAGGCCGCCACCTCGTACGACCGCGCGATCACGAAGGCGCCCAGCCAGGTCTCGGCCGAGGCCTACGGCAAGCGCGCGGCGATCTTCATCATCCAGAAGGATACGAAGGGCGGCCTCGAGTTCATCGCGAAGGCGAAGACGCGCTATCCGAACGCGCCGGAGATCGAGGAGCAGGAAGCGCTGATGCTGTGGGGCAACGGCGCGCGCGATCACGCGATCGAGATCGCGGAGCGCGTCGTCAAGGCGCGGCCCCAGTCGTTCGCGAATCAGCTGATCATCGGCGACTACTACGCCGCGCGCGATCCGGTGAAGACCGCGGCCGCGTACGAGCAGTACCTCGCGCACCGCCCGCCCGAGCGCGAGGGCGGTGACGTGCTGCCGCGGATCCAGCTCGGCTTCGCCTACCTCGCGAATGCCCGCGCCGTCCTCGGCGATGGCGACGAGGCGCGCGCGAACCAGCTCTACACGAAGGCGGCCGAGCAGTTCGATTACGTCTCGCGCAAGCTCGGCAAGAAGCCGAACGCGCAGGTCAACGCCGACAACGGTCTGTGCGCCGCGTACACCGGCCTGCGCAAGTGGGACCAGGCGGTCACCGTGTGCGAGCGGATCGTCCAGAACCCCAAGGCCGTCGACAAGACCGGCTCGGTCTGGTTCAACCTCGCGACCGCGTACCTCGCGAACAAGCAGTCGAAGAAGGCGCGCAATGCCGCCGGCGAGTTCGCGAAGGTCCGCAAGGGCGAGGCGCGCGGCTTCATGCTGATCGGCGACACGTACTACGCCGACGGCGACTGGCCGAACTCGCTCGATCAATACTCGCGCGCCGAGAAGCTCCTGAAGCCGAACCAGAGCCGCGATCAGATCCAGCTGTCGATCCGCCTCGGCAAGACCTACCGCCGCATCCCGGCCGCGAACGGCAGCAACCTCCAGCTCGCCGTCGAGAAGCTGTCGACCGCGTGGAACGCGAATCCGACCAGCCTCGAGCTCGCGAGCGAGCTCGGCGCGGCGTACCTCGAGGCGAAGCAGGATCCGAAGGCGACCGCGCTGACCGACAAGGTGCTGGCGACGCCCGACTTCGCGAAGGCGCCGACCGACCAGCGCGCCGCGATCTACGTGCTCGCCGGCAAGGCGCTGTTCAACCAGCACAAGCTGCGCGATGCCCGCCAGCGGTTCGAGTCCGCGCAGGAGATCAAGAAGAACGACATCACGATCCAGCGCGCGCTGATCGCGACCGTCAACGAACAGGCGTTCGAGGCCGGCGCGAAGGATCCGAGAGAGGCGCAGAAGCTCCTCGACCAGGCGCTCCAGATCGATCCGGCCTCGCCGACGACGCTGACCAACGTCGCGGTGCTCGCGATCGAGCGCGGCGACTGCGACATCGCGCAGAAGCAGCTGATCCGGCTCCGCGAGATCCGCGGTAGCGACGCCGTGCTCACCGGTCGGTTGCTCGCGCGCTCGTACCTGTGCGCGCAGCGTCCAGATCCGAAGCGCGCGTCGGAGGCGTACGCCACGGCCGAGAAGGAGGCGAAGAAGGCGAACGCGCAGGCGTCGCTCGCGGAGATCTACACCGAGTGGGCGCCGCTCACGTGGGACGCCGATCTGCAGGGCGCGATCGACAAGCTCGAGCTCGCGGTCCAGGTGTCGTCGCAGGATCCGGAGGTCGCACCGGCGGCCAAGCGCAACCTCGCGCTCGCGCTCTATCGCCGGGGCTGGAAGCTGCTGCGCGACGGCAAGGCCCAGGACGCGGCCGCCGACTTCGAGCGCGCGACCCGCGACCCGTCGGTCCTGAAGGGGACGGAGTCGATGGCGTTCGACTTCTCGTACGCGGTCGCGCTCCTCGACGCCGGCCGCGCCCCCGATGCCGCGCGGCTGTTCAAGAGCTTGGCCGCGAAGGGCAACCAGGGGACCTACCTGAAGGGCGCGTACGCGAAGGTCGGCTCGCAGTTCTTCTCGGCCTACGCGAACTATCGCAGCACGAGCGGCCCACAGCGAGTCGCGGCCTGCAACGACCTCGCGAAGCTCGAGGGTGACGTCGGCGGCAAGATCCGCGAGCTCGTCGCGAGCTGCTGGGAGAACGTCGCGGTCGACGAGTGGCGCAGCGGCGACGCGGGCGACGCGAACAAGGCACTCGCGAACGCGGACAAGACCGCGACCGCCGACCAGAAGCGCCGCCTCGCGATGGACCATGCCGCGATGGCGCTCGGCAAGGACAAGCTCAACGAGCTCGAGGCGCTCGCCGGCAACCCGCCCGAGTCGCTCGTCGATCTCGGCATCGTCTACGACATGATCGGCCGCCCGAAAGACGCGTACGACACGTGGGTTCGCGCGAAGGCGCGCGGGGTCACGGCCCCGGGCCTCCAGCGCTGGATCGACGCGAAGAAGAGGATCTATGGTTACTAAGACCCTCGCAGCACTCGTCGTCCTGGGCGCCGTTGCCCACGCGCAGCCGACGAAGATCCGCATCGGCATCTACGCGCCTTCCGTCGAGTTCGGCACCGCGCAGGCCCGGCTCGCGTACGTCCAGGGCCTCGCGAAGGCGATCGAGCAGAACACCGGGATCAAGACCGAGGCGCAGTCGTACGGCTCGATCAGCGCGCTGAAGGCCGACAACGCCGACTTCGCGATCATCGACGGACCTTGCTACGCGGTGAACCTCAACTGGCGGCTGCTCGCCAATGCGAACATCGGTGGCTCGTCCGCGCGGACCTGGGGGTTGTTCACGAGCGCCGGCGACTCGATGCAGGCGCTGAAGGGCAAGAAGCTCGCGTTCGTCGCGACCGGCTGCAACGACGCCGGGTTCGTCGACAACGCGATGCTCGAGTCCGAGGTCGATCCCGGCTTCTTCGGTGCGCGCGTCGGCGAGAAGGACCTGACCGGTGCGATCGCCGACGTCCAGTCGTACAAGACCGCACAGGCCGTGTTCGCGCCGGTCAGCGCCGTGAAGGGGCTGACCAAGCTGTTCGACACCGGCTCGGTGCCCAACCCGGGGTTCGTCCAGATCGATGCGAAACTCCCGCAGCCGGTCGCCGACAAGGTCGCCGCCGCGGTGGTCGGGTTCGGCGGCTCGGGAGCGATCGCGGGTTGGACCAAGCCGGACCGTGGCCCGTTCACCGCGCTCGCCGGCCGGCTCGGCCACGTCACCAAGGTCGGCGTGCTCGCGAACCCCGATCCGGTGCGGATCGACGCGCGCGACGTGCTGATCGACCCGACGACGCTGAAGGACTCGGCATTCGTCGCGGTGCGCCATCACTACGTGCGGCCTCCCGGCGCGCGTATGGAGTAGTGAGCTGATGTGTGCTGGCGTGTGCTGACCCCGTAAGACGCCAGCAAGACAGCTCAAAGTTTACCAAAGCGGCCGACTTGGATCGGCGGTGCTCCTCGTCTTCGTCGCCTGCCTCTTCGCCGCTGCAGCCGCGACCCTCATCGCGGTCCGCAAATTCGGCACGCGCGCGCCGGCGGCACCCGCCGAGCCCGGCCGGTTCCAGCAGCTCGTCGAGGGCATCGATGCGGTCGCGTTCGAGTACGCGCCCGGCGCCGGCAAGATCCGCTACGTGTCTCCTCAGGTGCATCGCCTGCTCGGCCGCCCCGACACCTCGAACGAGTTCCTCGGCGACGCGATCCATCCCGAGGATCGCGAGCGCGTCCACGCGGCGGTGCGCGAGTACGCGGCCGGCTCGACGACGGGGCGGATCGATTACCGGCTCGTGCGCGGCGACGGCGATGTCGTCCACGTCCGCACGCTCCTCGGCGAGCGCGACGATGGCGTCGTCCGCGGCGTCACGATCGATGCGACGAAGCAGACCCGCCAGGAGGCGGAGCGGCGCGAGGCCCACAAGCTCGCCTCGATCGGCCGGCTCGCCGCAGGCGTCGCCCACGAGATCAACACGCCGGTCCAGTTCACGCAGGACTCGCTGCAGTTCGTGCGCGAGTCGATGACGTCGCTGGTTCGCGTGATCGAGCGCCACCGCGAGCTCCTGGCGCGGACGTGCCCGCCGGACGTCGCGGCCGCGGCGCTCGCCGCCGACGAGGAAGCCGACCTCGAATACCTGCTCGCGAACGTGCCCGACGCGCTCGAGCGCGCGAGCGATGGCCTCGATCGCGTGTCGAACATCGTGCGATCGCTCCGCCAGCTCTCGGTCCCCGACCGCGTCGATCGAGGCCCAGCAGGGCGCACGACGGTCGAGCTGTCCGAGGCGCTCGGTGACATGCTCGCGGGCGCGCGCGACGAGTACGCGAACATCTGCGACATCGTCGGCGAGCTCCACGAGCTGCCGCGGGTCGCCGGCAATCGCCACGAGCTTCGCCTCGTGTTCCAGAGCCTGGTCGACAACGCCGCGCGCGCGATCGCCGACTCCGGCAAGCGCGGCGCGATCACCGTGGGCGCGGATCGCGACGGCGATCAGGTCGTGCTCGCGTTCGCCGACACCGGCATCGGCATCTCGCCGGACGTCCGTCACCTCGTGTTCGAACCATTCTTCACGACCCGCGCGGTCGGTCAGGCCCGCGGTCAGGGCCTCGCCGTGTCGCGCGCCGTGATCGCGAAGCACGGTGGCACCCTCTCGTTCGAATCGCAGGTCGGCATCGGCTCGACCTTCACCATCCGGTTGCCGATCGCGGCGACCGGAAAAGTCACGGCCGGGCTGGGAGTCGCAGCATGAATGAACGCAAACGGATCCTCTTTGTCGACGACGAGCCCGCGCTGCTCGCCGCCCTGTCCAACCTCATGCGCCGCGAGCGCCATCGCTGGGACCTCGTGTTCGCGCTCGGCGGCGCCGAAGCGCTGCGCGCGCTCGAGGAGAATGCGTTCGATGTCGTGATCACCGACATGCGGATGCCCGAGATCGACGGGCTCGCCGTCCTCGAGGCGGTGAAGGCCCGCTCGCCGCGCACGATCCGGATCATCCTCTCGGGCTACGCCGAGTCGTCGCTCGTGCTCCAGGCGCTGCCCCTCGTCCACCAGTTCCTGTCCAAGCCGTGCGACGGCAAGACCCTGCGCGCCACGATCGAGCGCTGCGGCGCCGGCGATCGCCTGCCGAACGACAAGACGCTCACCGGCATGATCGGCAGCCTGCCCTGCCTGCCGTCGGTGCCCGCGCTCCTCGATCAGCTGCGCGACGCGACGGAAGACCCCGACGTCACGATCGACGCGCTGATCGCGATCTGCGAGCAAGATCCCGCACTCGCCGCGAAGGTGCTCCAGATCGCGAACACCGCGCACTTCCGCGGCGACGACGCGCCGAACAGCTCGATCAAGGTCGCGGTCGCGACACTGGGCGTCGAGGTCATGGCCTCGCTCGCGCACTCCGCGATGGTCACCCTGCCGACGACAACCGTGTGCCAGGCGCTGATCGGCGCGTTCCAGCAGGATGCGGTCGAGGCCGCGCACCAGGCGCGCCGCTCGGTCACGGATCCGACGCGCGCCGACGATGCTTACGCTGCAGGCCTGCTCCACGACATCGGCCGGCTCGTCCTCGCGCACGAGCTGGGCGACGACTATCTGCCCGCGATCGAGCGCGCGCGCCTCACGGGTGCGCCGCTGTGGGAGTGCGAACGCGATCTGCTCGGAGTCACGCACCCCGCGGTGGGAGCACACCTGCTCGGGATGTGGGCGCTCCCCCAGGAGCTGGTCGAAGCCTGCGAGCGTCACCACGATCCGCGCGCGCTGCCGACCCGGGGGTCGATGCTGGTCACCGCCGCTCAGGTCGCGGCGCGCTAGCGGCCCTGGGTCATCCGCAACATCACGAGCGGCGTCTTGAAGATGATGCCGAGCTCGGTCCGCAGGAACGTGTCGAACCGCTCGAGCGACGCGGTGTACGCGAGGTCGAACAGCAGCTTGATCCGCATGTCGTCGGCGAGCGAGCCCTTGGTCTCCTCGAGATCCCACGGGTTCTGTAGCGTCGACGCCAGCTTGCTGATCTCGCTGCCCTCCGGGATCGAGCCCGTGTAGCCGAGCGAGATCTGGGCGAGGCCGGTGATCCCGGGCTTCACGTCGCGCATCCGCTCCTCGAACAGGGGAATCGCGTAGGAGAGATTCTCGAGCAGCTCGGGTCGCTCGGGTCGCGGGCCGACCAGGCTCATCTTGCCGCGCAGGACGTCCCAGAACTGCGGAAGCTCGTCGAGGCGCGACTTGCGGAGGAACCGGCCGACCCGGGTGATCCGCGGATCGTCCGCGCCGGCCACGACGACGCCGGTGCCCTTCTCCGCGTCCAGGATCATCGTCCTGAACTTGTGCATCTCGAACTCCTCGAACTTCAGCTTCTTGTGGCCGTTCACCGAGGAGACGGTCTTGAGGCTGCCGGCTCGACGCTGGCGAAACAGCACCGGGCCGGGGGACTCGAGGTAGATCGCGGCCGCGATCACGGGCATCAGGGGAGCCGTGATGGCGAGGCCGAAGGCTGCTCCCATCACGTCGATCGCCCGCTTGGCGATTCGAACGCTTCGCAGCATGGCCGACCCTACCACGCCACTGGTATGGTTCACGAGATGGTCGCGCCGATCAGGTTGACCGTGCCCGGCACACTGCTCTACCGCAACGTCGCGGTGCGCGTGGTCGCCGAGGCCGCGCGCCTGGTCTCGGGGTCGGACCGCCGGGATCCCAACGACTTGCTGAGCAACGACGTGCGCCACCCGTTCGACACCGCCGTCGTGTCTGCCTTCATGGAGATCTTCAACAACGTCGCGATCCACGCCTACGACCGCCGCGGCGGCGGGGCGATCGAGCTCGCGATCACGCCGGGCGACCGCGAGCTTCTCATCGAGCTCAAGGATCACGGCAAGACGTTCGATATCGACGGCGTCGAACCGATCCCCGCGGATCTGGACGTCGCGTCGCTGCCCGAGGGTGGGATGGGGATTCACATCGCGAAGACGATGCTCGACGAAGTCACGTACGAGCCGGGCCCGCCGAATCTTTGGCGGTTGCTGAAACGAATGCCGGAGAAGCTGAGTGCCTAATCCTTTCGACATCACGCGCTCGGACGGCGAGACCAGCGTCTTCATCCGAGGCAGTCTCGACATCAACACCGCGCCGGGCCTCGCCGAGGAGATCGACAAGATCGTCGCGAGCAGGCCCAAGAAGGTCACGGTCGATCTGTCGGGGCTCGATCTGATCGATAGCTCCGGCGTCGCCGCGCTCGTGAAGCTCTACAAGGGCATCCGCGGCGCGAGCGGTCACGTCGAGATGATCGGCGCGCGCGACCAGCCGCTCGCGATCTTCAAGCTGCTGCGGATGGACAAGGTCTTCAACCTGTAGCGCGTGCGCGTCCTCGCGATCACGAAGATCTTTCCGAACGCGCTGGAGCCGCTCTCGGCGCCGTTCAATCGCCAGCAGTTCGCCGCGCTCCGCGAGCACTGCGAGCTCGACGTGATGGCCACGATCCCGTGGTTCCCCGGCGCCGGCCTGATCTCGCGCTGGTCGAGCGCGGGCAAGCTCGCGGCGGTGCCCCGGCGCGAGACGATCGCCGGCCTCGCCGTCACCCACCCGCGCACGCTGTTCGTGCCGCGCCTCGCGCACGTCGCGTGGGGACCGATGTACGCGGCGTCGATCGCGCCGGCGGTGCTGCCGTATCGCGGCAAGGTCGACGTCGTGCTCGGTTCGTGGGCCTACCCCGACGGGTTCGCCGCGGTGATCGCCGGCATGCTGCTCGGCGTGCCCGCGGTCGTGAAGCTCCACGGCTCCGACATCAACCAGCTCGCGAAGCTGCCCGGCCCGCGCCGGATGCTGAGCTGGGCACTGCCGCGCGCGGCGCACGTCGTCGCGGTGTCGAAGCCGCTCGCCGACGAGGTCTGCGCGCTCGGCGTCTCGCGCGATCGCGTCAGCATCGTGATGAACGGGGTCGACTCGACGCTGTTCTATCCGCGCGATCGCGCCGCGGCCCGCGCCGAGCTCGGCCTGCCGGCGAAGGCGAAGATCGCCTTGTACGTCGGCAACCTCAAACCCGAGAAGGGCGTCGGCGAGCTCGCGCGCGCGTGGCCGACCGTCGCGCGTCACCTGCCCGATGCCGAGCTGTGCGTCGTCGGTGGCGGCCCGCTCGCCGACGACGTCGCGCAGCACGCCGGCGAGCGCGCGCGGATGGTCGGCCCGCAGCCGCACGAGCGCGTACCGCTGTGGATCGCGGCGTGCGATCTGCTCGTCTTGCCGAGCCACAGCGAGGGCACGCCGAACGTCGCGCTCGAGGCGCTCGCGAGCGGCCGGCGGATCGTCGCGACCGCGGTCGGCGGAACGCCGGACCTGATCACCAGCCCGACGCTGGGCGCGCTCGTCCCGCCGAAGGATGTCGCCGCGCTCGCCGACGCGCTCGTGATGGAGCTGCGCCGGCCCTACGATCCGGCCGAGGTCGCCAAGCTCGGCGCGCGCGGAGGCTGGGCCGCGAGTGCAGCCGCGCTCCACGCGGTGCTCGCCCGGGTCACTTCACGTACTTGACGTTGAGATCGACGTAGACCGAGTCGCCGATCGTCGGGTACAGCCCGCCGGTGAGGAGGCTCGCGACGCCGAGTCCGGCGTGCGCCTGCAGCTTCCAGATCTTCACGGTGAGCGAGCCACCGGCGTAGATGCGGCCGCCCGAGTCGCCGCTGAAGTGATAGTGGTCGCCCGTGAACACGCCGACGTCGGCCGCGGTCTGGACCAGATCGCCGAGCTTCAGGATCAGCGACATCGGCACCTGGACCGCCGCGTGCGACTCCATCTCGCCGCCCTGGAACACCCACGCCGGGACGAGCGAGAAGTCGACGAGCGAGCTCAGCTTGACCTTCGTGATCAGCTCGCCCTTGAAGCCGGGGTGGAAGTTGCCGACGAACAGCGGGTAGTCCTTGTCGGACAGCAGCATCGCGCCGTCGTGCATGTAGCCGAACGTGAGTCCGATCCCGAGCTCGGTCTCGTTCTTCGGTACGCCCGGGAGCGACGGCAGCTTCGGTAGCTTCGCCTCGAGGTATGCGCGGAACCCACCGAACATCTTCGGCTGGGTGCCGTCCATCAGCACGTCGGGGTGGTGGATCGCGACGGGCGCGAGGAAGTTCGCCGTCACCGTCGGCGCCAGGTAGTACTTGCCCTTCACGTCGACGCCGATCCAGTTGTAGGTCGCGAACTTGCCGTCGCCGTCGGGGCCGCTCGGCAGCTTGAGCTGGCCGCCGGCGTCGAAGTCACCGGGCTTGGGCTCCTTCGAGACCGGCTTCGTCGGTTCGGCCGTCGCGGTGGCCGTGGTCGAGGTCGGCGAGGTGGGCGCCGAGCCGAACGACTGCGGCGACGACGGCGTGTACGGCGCGATCGCCGGCATCGCCGGTCCGGTCGGCGGTGCAGGCGGCGGCGGCGCGTCGGTCGGTGCCGGCGGTGCCTGCGGAGCCGGCGGCGCGGGCGGCGCGGTCTGGGCAGCGGCGGTCGTAGCGGTGAAGACGATCGTCAGAAGACACATGCGATGCATGGCAATTCCCCCATCATCACTTCACACCAACTCGGGGTCGTCTCGCCACACGCCTCACCGTGAGTCACGGGTGAGCGCGCATGCTACCGTCGGTGCTGCGCCGTGCAGATCGACGACGACAGCTGGTACGAGTCCGAGGAGTCGACCCGGCTCGGCATGATTCTCGAGGTCCAGCGGATCCGCCGCCGGATGCGCACGCGGCCCGGTCCGGTGTTGATCCTCGCGTTCCTCGGCTCCGTGCTGATCACGTGGAAGATCGCGACCCGGCCGACGCTCGTCGAGAGCAAGGTCGTGCTCGCGCTGTCGCAGGGCGAGCTGTCGGAGCACGACACCGCGCTGCCCGTCGACGAGCTGCGCCAGTACGTGCTCAACGTGCTGCTCCCCGACAGCAAGCTGTCCGCGTTGATCGAGAAGAAGAACC
>Ga0307509_10003685_pt1 | contig 22915 bp, 23 predicted proteins | sample 10_EM_MG_FD_202245 | JGI IMG/M metagenome (GOLD analysis project Ga0307509, IMG submission 202245) | Populus trichocarpa ectomycorrhiza microbial communities from riparian zone in the Pacific Northwest, United States - 10_EM | ecosystem: Host-associated > Plants > Roots > Unclassified | place... | reverse complement strand
CAAACAAACCAAACCTCACTCCCTATTGTTCTCTCCTCTCTCCTCTATTCTTTTTTGATCCTCATTTTAACGCTTTGGGTCATGGCTCGGCGCAACAACAGATCCTATTCAATCTCTCCTACCACGTCTACGTCACGCCCCTACAAGGGACCTCCTCCTCCTTCTACTCCTCCGTGGTCAGTTAGTACCACACCATCGATTCGTTCATTATTCTTCAACTAGGAAGCTAGGAGCTTTTGACTTTCGTTCCCATAATCACCATGTCCTACCTTGGAAACGACCGCTATAGTGGCGGTGACAGGGATCGGGACAGGAGTCGGGGCAGTCGAGATCGCGCTACATTGGAGAGCGACTATGGTCGGCTGAATGATGCTGAATGGGGCTACGGGAGAGGGCGAGGAAGAAGTCCTGGTAAGTGACCTCCTTCATCTGTAATAGCGGTTGTCTGCGCCGCATTCTGGGCGCGTGTGTTTGCTGTTGTTTGCCTTTGTTCTCCGCCCGAGTGATTTTTTTAAATTTCCATTTCTTTTTGCTGCCCGGTCGGCGGGTGAGCTTAGCTCATCATGTGATCTTGTTTTTCTCGGGCCGCTCTATCTTTTTACGCATACCTTACGAAGAAGTTTTCACTGACAGGGTTGATTTCCACAGGCCCCATGCGCCGTTTACCACCTCGCCGTTCGCGATCCCCCCCTCCTGTCGGGGGGAATATCGACCGTTATGTGCCTCGATCTCCTCAACCTCGTCGCTCTCGCTCACCTTCACGTTCGCGTTTCGAGTATGCTCAGCATGGCGTCCCCCAGCTTCCCATGGTCGGGAAGCCTGGCGCAATTGATCGCTATGTTCCACCGCATAATGGGACTGCCCCCCCCATGTACTTCGACCCCCATAGGCTAGACTACCAAGTCACGTTTAATTACTTCTCTGATTGGTATCATCAGGAAAACCCGGGTGGAACTGGTCCTAATATGAAGGAGGAGGTAAAGCAGAAGTATGATGAATATAAGGATGAACTTACTGCGCGCCTCGCGAAGCTGTTTGTGACCACACATAAGAATGATGAATGGTTCAAAGAACGCTACGTTCCCGGTGAGAAGGAGGTCACAAAGGCCAAGATAGTGGAGTATAGAAGAGGGGCCTTTGAGAGATGGAGGGTTCAAATGCGGAGTGGGACTTTAGATAGCATTGACCGTGAAACTGGCACCGGGACTGCCCCAAAGTCAGAAGACAGTGCTCTTGAACCCGGTGAGGAGATTGAAGAGATAAATAGAACCCTCGAAGACGGTGGCTTGAAACCAGTGTTGTTGATCAAGACTATCAGCCCTACCGTCAGTAGAGCTCAATTGGAAGAGGTAAATATATCTTATCCACTCTGAATATTAGGCTTTGTTGGGCTGCGACTGATCGCGAATAGCTTGCCTCCACGAATCTTTCAAACTTTCACTATATCTCGCTCTCGGACCCCAACCCCTTGAAGAAATTTCACCGTATCGGCTTTATCCTTCTTTCCCCCATAGATCCTAATGATCCTACATCCGAGCCTGCGCCGGTTGATGTGTCAATAGTCGAACTTCTCAATGGGAAAAGCATTCACGATGACATACACGGCGACTTTGTTTGCCATGTGGGAATCCATAACGGACCAACCAGCGCCAGAACCAAGAAGGTCTTAAACGAAGCCATGAGTCTACCTGAAAATCTGAAGAAAGAAGCCAAATTGGTTGAAAAATGCATCAAGAAGCTGGAAGCAGAGCTTCATCGCGATGGCGGAGACTCAATGGTAGAATATGATGGCTGGGAGATGATCAGGGACAAAGTTGAGGAATGGGGTCGTGGCGAGCGAGAGAAAAGGATGGGGAGTGAGGAGGAAGGGGAGGAGAGTGGTGAGAGTGAGGTCGAACTTAAGATCATCAAGAAGACTGTCGACATGGGGGTGGAATACCTTCGTCGGGTCTTTTCGTTTTGTATCTACTGTGTTTCCTCATCCGACTCCATTGTTGAACTCACTAGGAAATGCCCTGGCGGTCATATGCGCCGTCCCACCCCGGCCAGTGATTTTGCTCCAGACAACCGCACCGTCAATTGGACCAAAGCCTGGCAAGACAAACTGGAGTTTTTCGTCAGCCCCCCACAGCCACATGATGAAGACTACAAAGAGAGGCTTAGGAAAGTTGGTGGCAAGCCTGTTCCTGAAGCAGTCGAGGACGAGGTCCAGCGGAGCATGAAACAGGAAGATGAGGGTAAATACCGATGTAAAGTCGCCGGGTGTACCAAGTTGTTCAAAGCCGAGGAGTTCTGGAGGAAGCACTTGGATAAAAAGCATGGCGAATGGTTGCAACATTTGGAGACAGAAGCTCAGCTAGTCAACAGCTATGTCCTGGATCCGTGCAGAGTTCATCCTCCTAAGATCGAACAAAACAACCAAGGAGGGTTCCAGACCGTTCAGACCGGCGGTAACCGTGGGTTCGCGCCGATGATGTCCTTGAGCACTTTTGGTGGCCCTGCTCCCCCGCCCGGAACTTTCCAGCCACCCCCTGGATTCAACTTCAATGCACCATTCTTCGCGGGACACCATGGTAACGGTGCGGATAAATATGTACCGAATCATCTCATGCCGACTGCTGGGCCTGGCCTCCCGGACGCCGGTAGAGGTAGGGATGGTGGAAATGGGATTGGTCCACAGCGCCGGAGAGAGAATAGAATGCCTCCGATGGGCGCTGCGGGGCTTCCCATGGCCGTGGGCACCGGGCGGGAGAGGTTCGCCCCCTACAATCCGAGGAGAGAGAGGGGCGACAGGGAGAGGGAAAGGGAGAGACGCGATAGGGAGATGAGGGAGCTCGCGAGACAGCCCGGTAATGCTCCTGCTAATAGAGCATCTGGGCCTGTTGGAGGAGGAACCCCTAGCGCCGCGCCCGCTTCCACTAGCAGTGGTACCAGCGGTGGGGGAGAGGCGGAATTGGCAGTGTTAGGAAGGAGTGTCAAGAGTTACATGGATCTAGATGCAGCTGGTGGGGAGGGCAAAAAGTCAGTCGAGGAACTAGATTACTAGTTTCTGGTGGGAATGGCGATAGGTTGGCTGTATCAATGACAAACTTCTTTTTTAACTAGAGAAGCAGCTTGTAGCGTTTCTTTCACTGAAAAACAAAAACAAAAAAAAACAAAGCTTTAGTTTCTTAGGGTCTCTTCCCCTTCATATTTCCTTGGCTGTTGTTGCTTTGTGATTTTAATTCATTCGAAATAAATAAATGAAAAATGATGCTCAATCATTGCAGGACGCCTCTCGTAACGCAATATGATATTCCTGCACAAAACGAAGGAATGGATGTTTCATTAGCAGCTAGTGAATGTCCTTAACCTACAGCATGATATTATAACTTACGAGTAGAGAGGGTTTGTATGAGGCAAGCAATGACGCAGAAGTACCCAAGTACACCAGCCCTGAGAGTGGATGAGGCGAATCTTGGCATTAGGACGTCAAAATTAAAACCTTGCCCCCCCCCCCGGGAACCCAACTCGACGAAGCATCATCCCCTCTATCAGGCCACCCAAGGCCATCACTCCTCAGAGAAAATTATCACCACTGCTCTCAACCCTCCTTCACCTCTCCCATATCCACCCTTTCTCTTCACTTTCCTTTTAAAAAAACAAGACAACAAAAAACATTTCCTACCACCTGCGCCTCAACCATTGTTCCTTTAACTCCCCTCCGCGCAGTTTTCCGCGCACTCTCAAGGGCAGCTCTACCACTCAAAGCCTTGTTCCCGGGATTGATCATACGAGGAACTGTAGCAGCCATGGGAAAGCGCAAACACCGAAAGGCCTTCCCACCCAAGGCTCCGTCCTCGTCTTCGAACGACCATGAAGCACCCTCCCCACCACCACTTCCTGTCGCAAAGTTCGGAGAATTCAAGTTGACCAGTATATCCGGCCCATTTACCTCTAACCCCGTAACCACAACTACTACCGGCACGGCAGCCAATTCGATGGGTGGAGAAGTAGGGGAAGATGACGGTGAGGGGGACTGGCAGATCGCTAAACGACATAGGAAGTCGAAACACAAGTATCCGTCTCTCGAAGTATCACCTATCAGACTAAAAAGCGCTGTTAAGCTCAGCGACATACAATCTCTTGCTCTGTGGTTGTTGGCTGACGGGACCGCTCCCCAGTGGCTGCTTGTCAAGAACAAGCATGAGATTCGCGGGGTTGTAGTTGTCATGGTTCCTGGACTGGAGATGGCGATGTTCAATGGCGATCTGGATCTTACCTCCGATATTACTACTGTAGGTGGAGAGCGGAATGGAGAAGGGGAAGATTTGGGGGTTGTTGTTCGGAATGATCTGACCAAATCTCCCCAACCGGCCCAATCACCGGGCCCTCATTCAAAGCTAGGTTTTGGTTGGGGAAAGCATGCGTTTTACCCTCAGGAACTTAAAAGGGCCCAGTTACAGGCCTGTGTGAAGGGATTTGCCGATCTTTTTTCTCATGTTTGGCCTGTCAAAGCTCCCGGGGATGAGCGTGGGAGGGTGTACTCTGCTATAACTGGATTCTTAAATACACCTATTCCTAAAGAGAAGGCCCCGCAGGAAACTGACAAGTATACGAGTCGGAGGATAGGCATCACTCGACTTGTTATGCCTTTCGAGGAATTGATTGAGAATGAATATCCTATCCACTCTCTTCATGCCACGGCTTCATTATTGGCCGAAGCCACTAAGGTCGGATGGGTTGAAACGGATCTTTCAAGGGGGAATAGTCAGAAGAACAATGAGGGTGGTTCGGTTACGGAGGCAAAGACAGTTTACGCTATGGACTGCGAGATGGTCCAGACGAAGCAAGGTTTGGAACTGGCGAGAATTAGTCTTGTGGGTTGGGATGGGGAAACGGTTTATAATACCCTTGTTAAGCCAGACAATCCCGTCACAGACTATTTGACGCCGTAGGTTGCCCTTCATTCCCCCACATAGAAGTTATAAAACTAATATAGGTAATAGATATTCTGGCGTGACCAAGGCGATGCTCGATCCCGTCATTATTCGCCTGAAAGACGTCCAAAATCGCCTCCTAAAGCTCCTCAATAACGATACAATTCTCGTTGGACAATCTCTCAACGCCGATCTTCGCGTCATCAGATTAGCCCATCCGCATATCGTGGACACCTCAGTAATTTACAATCACCCCCGCGGACCCCCATATAGAGCTTCGTTAAAGTGGCTCTCCATAAAGTACCTTAAACGCGAGATTCAGAAGGGCGGTCCGAATGGCCATGACTCGATAGAAGATGCAAAAGCCTGTCTGGACCTCTTAAAGCTCAAATTAGAGAAAGGTCTCGAATATGGAACTAGCAGTACGGCTGCCGAGAGCATTTTCAAGCGACTATCTAGAATGAAACCGGTAGCTCGCACTGGTGGAGTCGTCGATTATGGGACGCCAGACAAATGGTGGGGTCCTACCGCCGCCAGAGTGATCCAGGCAAAGGACGACGCAGAGGTAGCTACAGGCATTGTAAAATCTATCCGTGGTGATCCCCCCGGCACTCGCGACGGACATCCTAAGCTTGACTTAGTCTGGGGTCGTATGCACGCTCTCGAGACTCTCCGTGGGTGGAACAAGACGGCCGCGCCAGAGGAAGGCCCTCCCATTCCCATTGAAAACATCGAGCCGAACCATGCCGTGCTTGCCCAGGGAGTCAAGAACCTCGCAACTCAGCTGAAGGAGATCTACGACTCGTTGCCACCTTGCACTGCATTCATTGTATACTCTGGTATCGGGGACCCTAGGGAATTGAGAAGGCTACAGGATATGCAAAGGGAGTTCAAGAGGCAGTACATGGCGATGAGGTGGGATGAACTTACTGTTAAATGGACGGACACGGAGAATCAGGCGTTGGCGGCCGCTACAAAGATTGCCATGGAAGGCATCGCCCTCTTGACGGTTAAATAGACTAGGTATGTTTACCGGCAGTCGAATTTTAGTTGTTGCAAATCCCCAAAGTCAATTCCCGGGACAGTCTTTCTTTTCCTTCACTTTCACAAGTATGATATTCCTTTCGCAAGTATGATACTTTGTTCGGTTTATTCGGCCTTTTCCCTTAGTAGCCTATCGGGTATTTTTCGTTCAGGGACTAGACCATCCGCCGCGGTTCCAGAATACATTCTTCAGGCCTTAAAAGCAATCGCATCCTCCATAGATAAATGTAAACCCGGAATTTTGATGTGTTTTGACCTGTCTGGTTACCGAATGGCCCCTATTGGAGCTCATGTCCGAGTGACAAATTGTGCAATCCCTTCCGCCATAACGGTGTGGCTTTTCCACACTAACCAAACTCAAAACTACCAGCCACACGTGCCCAACCTCACCCCTCCATCCCACCACAGTATCAAAACCCATCCATCCACAAACTTTCTAACCAACCCGAAGATGTCACAATACACCCCAGCAACACTAGAATCCCTAATATCAATAACCGGCGAAGCCGACCACGCCTCTATCCTGAAGCACGCGAATAACGTCCTCAAGTCCGAGAAATCGCATAAGCGGGTACTGCATACTAAGGCAGTAGCACTGATAAACCTCGACCGCTACGATGATGCGTTCTCCGTACTTTCGGTGCCGGAATTGGCGGGCGAGGCGGTGTTAGAGAGGGCTTATTGTCTTTATAAATTAGGAAGGTTGGAGGATGCGTTGGCGGCTGCGGTAGATGATGCTGGGGGTGGTGGGAGGGACGAGAGGGGGCTGAAGCATGTTGAGGCTCAGGCTGTATGGGTTCCCCAATTCCATCCATGGATTTTTCTACAGCTGACGGAGGAGGGATGCAATGTATAGGCATACAGACTGGAAAAGTTCGACCAAGCGGCGGGAATATACGCGGCACTATCCAGGGGCGGGTACCAAGCGGAGAACGAAGACTACGATATGAACGTCAATATCAGCGCCACGAACGCACAATCGGCCTGGGCGAACGGGCCAACGGGAGGAGATGACAACAAGGTTGACAGGAGCGCTCTAGATGCGTTCGAGACGGCATTCAACTCTGCGTGCGGAGCTGTTGCCCGGCGCGCTTTCGGACAGGCACTTGTTTTGCTGAAGAGGGCGAGGGAGTTGGGGTTGCTGTTGGAGGACCTTAGTGAAGAGGAAAGGAAAGTTGAGGTTGCGCCGGTTCTGGCCCAAGAGGCTTATGTACTAGCGAAAATGGGGAGATTGGAGGAGGCTTTGGAGAGGTCGAAGGAGTTGGATGTTCCCAGGTTTGCATTTGCACAAAGATCAAGGTCTAAGCTGGGTGGCTAACTGGGTTGCTCTAGCATCACCGACATTTCATTGAAAGTCGTTGCTACAAACAACGAGATCGCCATAACCTCCCGACTGCCAGATTACAACCCCCATTTATCACTCGTCACATCGGCCGAGTCAGCTACTACATCAGTCTCCTCAAAAGCATTCCTCTTCCAGTCAAAGATACTTGACAGAAACCATGCAGTGCTAGAATTAGAAGCCGGAAAGAGCCAAGCTGCGAAGAAACAAGCTCTGGCACACCTACAGAATTACCCCCACGATAGCGAAGCAAGTGTGATCTTAGCCGCCGCCCGCGATGGCAAAGTCGAGAAGCTAGTCGAGAAAAGCCCCGGTGACATCGGTCTCTCACTAACTCTCGCACAATTGCGTATGCGCAGCGGGAATATCACTGGAGCTATTGCCGCAGTAGAAAATGTTATATCCGCCGCTCAAGAGGACCAAAAGTACCTTCCGGGTGTTATTGGCTTGCTCGTAGGACTATATCAACACCAAGGCAGACGTCAACACGTCAAAGAAATCCTTTCGAAAGCCAGTGAATACTGGAAGAGCTCGCCAACTCCCGTAAATCCATCTCCCTTCTTTAACCAGCCTAGCAGTGCTAATAGTAATAATAAAATTAGAACCACCCCCTCCTCCGCGCCTCCGCAAAGGCCCACCTCGACAACTCCACCCCAACAGACATAGACCTACACTCGGCACATTCAATCTTCACCCTCCTGCTTTCCCATTCTCCCAGTGACCCCTTCGCAATCGCAGGCCTCCTTGCCTCCACGCCTTCCACCCCCACTTCTCACCCTCCTCAGCACCTCCAGCCAAAACTAACTCCCCTTGAAAAACTAATCTCGACAGTTGACGCGGCGGCCCTGGAAGCCGCAGGCGTCGCCCAGCCGCCGCCGCGGAAGCGTCCGGTGGAGGAGGTGGGGGGGGCAAGTGGGAAAGCGGGGGTGAAAGTAGTGTATAAGAAGAAAAAGGCCCACAAATTCGATACTAGCAAGACGCCGGATCCCGAGCGATGGTTGCCGCTTTGGGATCGGAGTGGGTACAAGCCGAAGGCGAAGAAGGGGAGGGGGAGGGTGGGCGGCGGTGGCGCCACACAGGGTGGAGGAGGAGGAACAGGAGGGGAGGAAAGCATGGAATTGGCGGGCGGCGGGAGGGTGGACGTGCTCAAGGTTAACGCGAATAAGCCAAAGAAGAAGAAGAAGGGAGGGAAGCGGTAGGTAGGTAGTTGATGTATCCACCTAGACACCTATAATTTTTACCTTTTGATTTCCACAGATTAGCCTCTCGTTTTCCATGATACAGTGAATGGCTCCCCGTTCCATCCCCAGGCGCAAACCCCCAAACCCCTAACATCCACTCATTAATAGCATAGCAAGCACACAACACACCCAACCCGCGCGAAATCGAATGACGATTCCTCAATACCATACTAACCAGGACAATTCTTTCCCCTCCCTCCTTCCCTCCCTCGTTTCTAGAAATCTCCACCAATATTCTCTCTCTTATCCCAGTACACTCACACCCTACCGCCCAAAGACATACCAGTACTTCCAAGCCATTTGTCATTATAAATTTGTGGCCATTAATAACCCCCCACCCCCCCCCCCCCCCCCCCCTTCTTCCCCTGTCCACTACCGGTATTCAATCCATCAATCTAGTCAGGAAGTCCCTCTCCCTCCCTCCCCAAAAGAAAAAAGAATGGGAAGGAAAAGAAAGAAAAAAGGAATAAATAAATAAATGCCATTTCTACATTAAATTTTATAATTTCTTCTCACCTCATCCTCCTTTTTTTCTTCTTGAAAGATAGGAATAAAGATAAAATTAAAATAACAATAATACCGCGATGAAAAATTGGTGGGCATTGTCGGGTACCAGTTCTTTCCTTCTTTCTAGAAATATGATGCTCGTACATAATATTGTGCTTCATTTATCCACCTTGGCCTATATTATGCTATTATTATTATTATCATGATGCCGTGTATTGCAAAATGAATGAATGAATAAATGGATGGAAATGGATGGACGGGCGGGTGGATGGGAACGGCTCTTCAGGGCGGCGGTTTAAGATATGGTCTGAGTGGAGAGGGAAGGGAGGGTAGTGAAGGGAATGTCACTGGTGGGTAATTGCGATGGTAATATCCAATTTCAATTCTTGGTTTTTTTTTTTGCCTTGTTCTTTCTTGGCCCACGGCGTCAATGGGTGGTCCTTCTCTCTTTTTTTTTCTCTCACCGTGATGAAGATATGGGATTGCGTTCCGTGTACCCGGTGTATTATATGTACATACATCCGTCGGAAATGATCAGGCAACGGCTTTACCAACCTTTCCCAGAACCCACCCCGCAAAGCAGGTGCCGGAGGAGTAGAAGACTTCCACCTCGCACTTGATGCCCCAGAATAACATCCTTTGAATTTCCGCTTTCCAGGATGGTGCCGTGGGAATCCAGGGCCTGGTTAGGAGCGCCAGGGCCTTTTTGCGGTCTCTGTGGGTGAGGGTAGTCACCACTACCCCGCCGCCGCCGCCGTCATCGCCGGGGGCAGCGGTGATTAGAGAAATCAGATCCTGTGATAAAACACCAATGACATCAACCCCGCTCACCGCTACACGCTCGTGCGCTAGCAGCGTGCTACCGAACTTGTAGGTCGCGGCGATTTCCACTCCGTCCGGGTCGAAATCTACCAACGTAGCCACCCTTTCTATACTTTTCCCCTCCCAGAGGAGGAGCAAGAGCCTACGGGTGTTCAAATCCGGGTACCCCTTCCCACAGAGCATGACCAGCCCCTCCCGCACAATCCTCGAGCGGAGGGAATTCAGTGCTCGGAAGATGGTCTCTTTCTCGACGAGGAGCACGCTTCTCACGTCCGTTGCTAGCGTCACGCTCTCGGGCGAGAATGAGGGTGGTATGAGCCCGCCGCCGCCGCCGCCCTCCCCGCCAAAGTATGCTCCGTCGATATATACTTCTCCATACACCAGTCCCTTCCCCGCAGCGCAGATGCCCAGATCCCGCCTGGTTAGGCGGAACGTCGCGGCGAGGGAGTCGAGGAGGTAGTCTATGTTGCGTTGGGAGCGGAAGAGGGTTGGGTTGTGGTAGTATATTTGGCGCTTCGTTAGCGGGGGTGGCAAGGGGGTTGAGGCGGAGGAATGGTGGGCGTGCAGGATCGATAGGAGTGTTAGGATGCAGGTGAATTGTCGGGGGTTTCGGGGGAAGGTTGTGCTGGTGAAATGAGAGGGGTGGGCGTGCGGGAGCGGGAGAATTGAAGAGGTGCGCGGGGAGAAATAGGTTGTTTGTGGGCGGCGGGAGCGGAGAGGGATGCTCAGGGAAGAGGCGGATGGGGTTTGTGCGAGGGTAGCGGTTAGAGAGGTGATAATCTTCTCAATGTGGGTAATTACTGAGATGTTCTCTGGAGCAGGAGGGGATGGCGGGGGAGACAGTAAGGGAAGAGTGAAAGACGAAGTATTGCTTTGGTCTGAAGGAAAGTCCCAGTCTGGGAGTTGGTCCATGTCAAGTATTCCTTCTTCTCCCCCGTCTTGACGCTTGACCACCCAATCTTCCCCTATCCCTTCCATCCCGTCGAGCAATCCGACAAACTCGTCTTCGTCATCCATCAAGAATTGTCACTGGGAAAATAGGGGAAGTGGTTGGATCGGTCGTCGAAATTCTCTATTTTATACATCGAAAATAATAGTAATAAAACCCACATATTAGCTTATTAGCCCTCAATCACCCTAAAAAAACCCCAACCTCTATAGCAATCCATATCCAGAGGAGCATAGCAATATCTCAAAAGAAGAAATGGTATATGTATAAAGAATAGAAGGTAGAAAAAAGAGGAAAAATGCAATTCCCGTCTGAGGACGTCTAGAAGTTTTTAAAAGGAACAAAACAAAGAAAAGGCTCATTTCCCATTCCGAAAAAGAGAAAAGAAATAAGGAAAAAACTCTATCCCACTAAAACACCTAATTTTTTGCCGTTAAACCTCCAGCTCTTTGACCTTTTTATAAAGAAACTACCTGGATGCCGAACATTCAGACCACAACCGGGGGTTTAGCGGAAGGACTTCTTCCACCAACCAGAGTTAAGCCTCTCGCTGAGTCGGCGGTAGTAAGCCATCTCAGTCCAACAATCACGACCCCACTCGCAGCCGGCCATGTTGACGACGAAATCACGGTCCTTCTCATCGTAAAAGATTCTCTCATCATCGGGGGTATCGGAGCAGGCCCCGGGAGGAAACGAGTTGATCATTCTTTGGGGGATAAAGGCGGTTCCAGTACGGATCCATGGTTGACTGGTGTAGAGATATTCCTATGCAACCAATTAGATTTCTAGCCGCAAGCCATCAGAAAATGGGGAAACAAACCAGTGCATCTTGTTCCTTGTGCTCCCATTCCATGTGCTTTTGCTCATATCCGACAGGATCCCACCAGATGTCCAAGAGTCTTTCACTCCATTCACTTCGACGAATTAAGAAGGAGCCAAGATTAAAACCACCACAGTCCTGGGGAATGATGAGGTTGATGCTTTCAGCCTTGTCATCACCAACAGGGCTAAGAGATATGTCATCCAGATAGAAGAAATCAGTTCCCGAGGGGGGGTGACTGATATTGAGTGGGTTGTAGATGTTAATATCCCTGTACGTAACATTTTGGACATGCTTGAAGATATGCGAGTGCAGGGAAATTGATGGCTCCATAATAAAGGTATTCAGGTCCATCCACCAAAACCTGGAAACCCTTAGGTTAGCATATATGTTCGGAAACTCGGCCAAAAAAATAAATATCACCGAGCTCATGTATTTTCAGAGAATATCCATAAACCGACAACTCGGAACAGATGGAAAATCTGGATTGACAAACTCACCATTCGGCTTTAGGATGTTGCCTCATAGTTTGCTTAATAACATCCACCTTCTCCCAACTCTCTCTCCACTCATGCGCATATCTCTTCTTGGTGCTCATATCCTTAATTTCCAAATGATATCCCCATCTCTCAGCATATGCCTTCTTGTTCGCTATGGAATCTCTCTCCACAGCCCACTCCTTGGCTCCCTTCCAGCTCATGACGCCACCACCCTGATTTGCGGCCAAAATTATGACAATCTTCGAACCTCCGAAAGCATACCGAATCTTGCTCGATACAGGGTTATGGTGTAAATATGTAAACACAAAGATCGCAAATGCCCCAAGCAGTAACAGAAGCGTATTTAACTTGGACCCTAACGAAAAGCAGCTCCGCAGCCTACTAGGGGGGAAAGGTGTCGAAGGTGTACCATACGAGGCAGAGTATGGCGGGGAGAACGGCGAGTAGGTCGGCAGGGAGGTTGACAGTTTCCTCAAGTGCTTCCCGAGAAACTTCCTTGCAGGCGAGTAACCACCAATGTTTGCACTTCCGCTACCCTTTCGACCCGGCCACATTCCGCCGTTGCTTACTGAAGTCGGCGGCGAATGCCGTTCGGAAGGTAAAGGCGAATGAGATCTCGAAATGGGTAGGCCGGGGGTAGATGCCCGCGATCCAGCATATCCATTATTATTGTCGCTATCGCTCCCCCAAAAGCTACTCCCGGCACTCATGAGGGGTGTAGGGGGTATGGGGGGCAACGGTGGATGGGGAGCAGAATTGTTATTCAACGAAATACCAGACGATAAATTGACCCCTATATTCCCGAGGTTAGGTGGGCCGGTGTTGCTTCCAATGGTGGAGCGCCGGCGTGGACGGTTTGTGGGAGCCACGGCGACGGTTGAGGGGGGGGGCGTAGGGTTTTATTTCTTTGTTTTAAGAATAAAAGGGCTAGCCGAAAAGACCGAATGAAAGGCTATACAAGGCAAAGGATCAGCTTATTTATTACGACATTGCTATTTCGCTTTCAGAAGGTCTCGTGGTAATCACCCTCTTTCTCTGTGGGGTCACCCCGTCCCGTAGAGACGCGGCAAGATACACGGACGAAGAGAGGGGGGAGGGGAGAATTGCTCCGCGGGTGACAGCTTGCAAGAGATTCTGAGGGAGGCTGGACGGATGGTATATTTTGCACCAGTGGGAATGATATGCAGCGGTGGGTGAAGGCTTGCTTACTCTCTTCAGTAAATGGATGAGTATTTTACTGTACAGGTTGTAATGAAGCACCGTATCTCGCTCCCACTCGTCTAGTCACAGAGAGCTGTTAATTGCACGTATATCCTTTCCCTAGCTGTTTGTAAGTAGGACAAGGAGAGCGGAAAGCCAAGGCGGGACTTGGATGAATTCTAATAGGTAGGATATGACTGGACCATCTGCTGTAGTCGAAGCAATGATTGAAGTTCGAGAAACAAACTCCGGAGGTGAATCGGAAGAGCACAGGGCACCGCTAGTAAGAAGTGAAAGAAAGAAAGTGCAAAGGGGAGGGGGCAGAGGTAGGTGATAGAGAGAAAGGAGCTATGTGCTGTTACTCTAAGAATGGAAGGAAGAGAGAGAAAAAGTCTCGGAATGAACGGGAGCTGAGGCAGGGAAGAACAGAATGTCGACTCTGCTCGTTCTGTAAGCTTCATTTCATTTTTTTTAAATTTTTTCTTTGCAGCAAACCTTCCTCCCGCTCATTCGCTCCGAGCATTTTTGTCCCGAGATAGTGGCCATCTAGCTGCTTCTGTACGTAGCCGGGAAAGGCGATACAGCTTAATTTCCATAGATGGAAATTGTCACCACAATCTCATCCCTTGACTGGGGGCAAAGATAGCGCTATGAGCCACAGAAAAGTATGATAACTATCCACAACCCAGAACCCAGGCCTCTCGTATCCATTGCCAGATCTCATCCCGCAGCAACTATCCTGAATCCATGAACCTCCTGAATCCATGAACAAACAGCCAAACAGACGGCAGATAGTTCAAGGCTAGGAAAGAGAAAGGGGCGAGGAAAAGGTACTCGGACATGTATAGTTAGTACTTAAAAACGGAGTAAGGCCAGCATGTTCAGCCCTCCCAGCCTCACGCCTCCGGAAAAATAAAACAGTGTGAGGATTATGGGTGGCCGAGGTGGCGGCGGACCCCACGATCGGGTTAGTGCATACGCTTGGCAACGCTTCGTACAGTATTATCGATAAATTGAGTGTCTCCGTGTAGGGTTCTAATCTCCGTTTTGAAACAAAAAACCTCCCTAGAAAGCCTAGTAGTGAACAAAGTAGGAATAGCAAGATTACTTTAACTACGAGTACGAGTACCGTACTGTCAAGGAGCCCCAGTCCCTGCTCACCTACGATCTTCTCCAAATTCACTTGTCTTGGGCGATCAAACTCCACCAAGGCGCTACTCAATTTATCGAGTTAATACGGTACAAGTACGATAAGAGACTAAAATCCGACTTGTTCCGCTTCGTTTCTTCCCCCCCCCCCTTTTAACCACCACTGTCGAACAACAGGCAATCCACACACTTCCCAACACCGAGTCACCAACCAAGATTTATTGGCCACGATGCCAATTGCCAACATTATTAGATCCGCAAGACCTATTGCTATCTAATATTCTAGGGCCAACCCGTTTACTCACCTCTCCCGGTCTGTATCCCCTGCAGTGTTGATAGTGCCGAATTTCCCTACATCATGCTAAAGAGGCACTAGCAAGATTAGCATATTTCTTTGATTGGTCAATCCAATCTCATAGAGGTGTAAAGCCATCACACGGCTCGGGATGTTGGTTAGTAAATATCAATGGGTGCATTACCTCACAACTATGGCTAGCATCGCTCTCATATCAGGTCCAGTGCTCCTGTTGATGGAAAAAGATCTGCTTCAGAACTTGCTTTTGATATCACTCGATTGGCATATCTACACGTGTAGAAGAGTGGGGAGCTAGTTTTTAGTTTGAATTTTAGCGTGATGCAGGGAAATTCGGCACTATCAACACTGCAGGGGACAGTCGTGGAAACCATACTTCTTCCGAGGTAAATCAACCGATGCTAGCAACTATTCTCTGTTTGTACTAATTTGCTGGCTTAGTCTGATGGAGGCAACACCTGACGATCCTGCCCACCCGGGCCATGAGGCTGGCGGCAGAGCCAGACTTGCAAACCGATAGGGTAGGCTCTGAAGTTATACTATGAAGATGTGACCTCGTACTTGTGACTTTCTAAGGTTTGTCCGGTACGAAAGCCGACATAGGTCAACTCAAAACCAGTTCAGCTGCCCATAGCGTCCATCTTGGCAATGTCCAATCTTCCGTCAACGAGGTTTAAGAGAGATCCAAAGGTCAAGAAAAACCAAAGGGGGCTGGCTATTGAGGTGGGAAAGTGATGCTGTGAGCCATACCGTAAGAACTGGAATCATTGAACCCCGGGCCAAGACGCCCGAAATTCCCTCTCTTGGATACGGGGGCGAGCGCACAGCGGAAACTGACTCCCTCAGACCGAGCTTAAGACGGAAGAAAAAGAAAAAAGTACCAGACCTTACCAGCAAAGGCAACTCCAACGCCCTAGCGTGAGGTTCAATTATTCCAGTTCTTACGGTATACTGTACCACTGCCTAATAGATTTCAGTAGGGAGCCCAGATGGTCACCTTGTTCTCTTTTTTCTACAATGGTTTGCATAAATGGGGTATTTTGGGAATGATTTTCACCATTTTCGTCGCCGACTATCTGCATAAATCGGGGTTACGGATAGATGGTCGCTTTTTATTTTATTCCATAAAACCACCTGGTAGACCGAGCTTGAATGCCCGTCAGTAAATTAAATAACATTCTGTTACTTTCATAATACTATGCTGTCTCTATCATAATCCGCTCACGCAGAACGACTCTTTGAACTGTTGCCAGATTTTGGCCATTCGGGAGAGCGAGGTGCGGCAGTATTTTTAACAACGAGAGTAGTGATTATGTGCACATGTAAAGCTACAACATAGGAACAAGTTGAGAAGTTGAAGCCGTTCCCGTCCCTTTACCTGTGCCCAATTTCACTCACCTTTTTTAGTGCCGTGACAGGCAAGGAGATCACCACGATCAATCAGAATGCCACTTGCCGGTATTAAAGGAACAGATTCATTTCTAAAAATTGATCACAACAGCGGAATGTTTGCTTGCTTGCTCTCCTCTCTTCTATTTTTCTTTCCCCCCCCCTTCTCCTTCCGCTTCCCTCCCAGGCAAACGGTACGGTACTGCCATTCAAACCCGTACTGTATGTAAACTCCCCTATGATAGATACTATGATACATCCCGAAATATCGAAATAATCTCCAGGCCAAAAAGAGAACCCTTTCCCTCCCTTCCGTCGTAAACATTCGACGTCGGAAAGGGCCCTGCATACAGTAGTTTCAACGGTGATCGACGGGCTTGGATCCAAAAATAAATCCACACACACAGGTTTAAACTTCCTCGGTACCGTAAACTGCAGTGACGTTACGGGGCGGCATTGGCATTGCACGGCTGTAACCGGCGTTAGAAGGGAGGAAGCAAATAAGTTAGGCAAGCAAGGAAGAAGGGGGGGGGTTTCTACTCGAGTAAAAGGTCCTCTTTAATTTTACTCTACGCTTTTCTTGATATGATACTGGCTGCCGAGACCCGGTTGTCCTCACTGTGCGATAAACCTATCATACCACGGGAACTGGGCGGGTGGATGAATAGGGGGGGGGATCAATAAACGAGCAATTTTTTATTACCCTACGGTACGGTACTTTGGCGGCTTCCCTTTTTGCCCTCCGAATGCCCCTGACAGTCATCCGCCCGGTTTCATGGGCACTTGTACGGGTGAGACTGTGACGCGAGAATACCGTGCCGGCATACTCGAGCAGCACAACAGCATGGTCGGTGCGTGTGAAACTTTACTGTTACTTGGCGGACCCTGAGGCTTGCGTTTCTTGCAGCATGGATAGCGTATGATACTTGTTTTTTTCTTCTTTCTTACGTCCCCTCTTGGCCGATTGTGGTTGTCATAGGATTGCTTAATTATGGTGCTTGAGTGCTTATGCCCTAGGTAGACTATATCATGCAGCGCCATAGATCATCACCGAGCGGTCCAGGCACCACAGCGGAATGGTACCGGCTTGTACCCTATCGTATCATAATATTATTATTATTATGGATGATATAATAGTTGATAACATAATCTTAGCTTTTATCGTCAACTGGCAAGGGGATACGGTAGATCACCGCTGCTAAATTAACCGAAGCCTTCCCTCTCTCCCTTGCTCTCGCTAGCCTACCGTACCACGGCGCGCCATCTGCTTGAGAGTGCCGGTGCCGTGGGATGGACTGCCGGTGCCGTACAATACTGATGCTTCATGCCTTCCCTCCTCCTTTCTTTCTTTCACAGGTGTTGTGCTGCGCTATTTTGCACTGCCTACTCCACTTTCAAGCAAGCAAGCAAGCGACAAAGAGCTTTCCTACAGAAGTTGAATAAGCGAACCCTTTTTGCTCTACCTGTTAAGAAAGTAGTACAAGTACGCACCGTTTATTTTCCACAGTCCGCCAAGGATACGAAGCCCCACGGGTGCTGGTACGGCATGTACTCGTACCTATCGTATTTGATCGAACTGCACTTGCGCGTGTGAAGGCGGAGTGTGTTGCGTTGCGTTGCGTTGCTTTTGTTTTTTTCTCAGGAACCAAAAAAGGGGTGCGTTGTGTGTGTGGAATTGTCTTCTGAAACGAGGTTGTTGGGCCTGAAGTCTGGGAGATCAGCACCTTCTGGCGCTTACTTGTAGAGTGGTGGAAGGTTTTCGCTTCGAGTTGTCTGTACTGTCGGTACTCGATTCGAGTACCCCTATGCATTTTCTGTCCTTGGAGCGATCTCTATGAATAGTCGGAATTCAAACTGTTACTGGGTCAGGCTGTTGATACTTTGTCCGCTTTTAACTCTATTGAACGAGCATTTGTATCTTTAGGGGACCTCACTAAAAACTAAACTAGGCCAAACCAAACCAACCCAAACCGGTCGTGTGTGTGTGTATTCTGTCCTGCCTTTCCCAGATCACTCGACTGTTGACAGCCTATCATCGTACAGCCGCCCTAGGGGGTTCTAAGAGGGATGTATGATATGATATGGCGATATTCTGCCTATTGCAGAGTTTGCTGAATGCTGAATGCTCTGGAGGAGGAGGAAAGTCCCCCTGCCTCGTGAGCCGAATTTGGATGTATTCCGATTCTCTGATTGGCTGTTGCCGCTCATGGCGCCTGGCCTGCTTGCCTGACCCGGCCCAGGACGAATCCCTGAATGGTATGTAGCTCAGATTTCTTGCTCTCATACCACCACCAGAAACCACGCGCCTCCCGGAGTGGGCTAGTTAGTGACAGGGCATTGCCTTAATCTCCAGTTTCCTCTCTCTCACTTCACCTTCCTCCCTTCTATCCTCCCCTCTTTCCTTTGATCTCCCCTTCTTGATTTGGCGGGGCCATCATTTTTGATTTTTTTGTTCTTCTTTCGCTTTGCCTTCCTTTCCTTTCCTTTCCTTTTTCCTAATTCTTTTAATTCATCGCATCTGTCTCGGGAGACAGACAAACGACCCTCTTTCTAACGAAATAACCCTAACAGAATAAAAAAGAGTAACCAATTTGGGTCACAATTTTGGCAGCGCAAGGCTACTGCAAAGTTTGTTTCGTTCCAAACATAAAGCGTTTTGGAAAGCTAAGATAGCTTACTATTGCATGGTCCATACGGCTTTTATACTACGTCGCCTCCTGTATTGACCTAACAACTGTCGTCAAATTTCCTTTCCACCCTCCATCTTTATTAAAGATATTGTTTGGTTGAGAATATTTGACATATTCTATCCTGTCTCTCCATCATCGTCTACTACCGTACTACTGCTACTGGATAAGTAAGAGAGAGGGAAAAAGAAAGAGAGAGAAAAAGAGAGAGAGCGAGAGAGCGTAAGGAGCCATTACCTTTCCCATCGCTCCTTCCTCCAGCATCATTGTAGTGGGTCATGCAAATGGCTAACAGAGCCTATAGAAACACTATACAAAAATGCCACCACCGTTCCTCACAATTGATCCTCGAACCTCGCCGATAACTTTGTCGCCGTTCCCTTCACCCAAGATATCACCAAAGTCGGATACGGACGACCTAGGACCAAGGCAGGATGACGATGACCTAGTGTCTCCTTTAACGCCGAATGACTACTCGCGGATTTCGGGTTTCCCTCAGCTATCAAACTTTGACTTTGCCTTTGACGACCGGAGTAGTCTGAATAACCTGCCGTCACCTTCGGGGTCACGAAGGCCTTCGGAGACCACTTCGGTAGAACAGCTGGTGCGGCCCGCATCGGTAGCTCAGAACTCACCACCACTACCATTATCACCATCAATAGCGGCACCAGCAGTACTTGCTGCGCCACCCCAGCTATCAATCGTTGTACCATCAAATGCAGCAGTAGGGGGGGTTCATAGGCCGGCTCTGGCAACAGTCGAAGATGCTGAAGCTCCACCACCATACTCTAGATATGTCGGTGCATCACAGCCACCCCCGGCCCCAGGTTTCGCATGGGGGGGCGCAGCTGCAAGAGTCGCCGGTGTTCGGAATATGCCACCCACGGCGCCAGTAGCTGTACACACTCGTGGGCATCAAGGGTTTGCGCCTGCGGCCAGTGCGCTGGTCAATGGTAACCCCCGGAGACAAAGTGGGCAGAGAGGATTGCATGCGTTGGCTTTGGCAGATCAATCACAGCAGCAACAGGGCGGGCAGCTCAGTAGGCAGGACACCTGGAGAGAAAAGGTCACGGGGGGGTACTGGGAGACGGAGGTTGAAGCCGAGACTGGGAGTGAGAATAAGAGGCTTACAAGGAAAGGGCGGAAGTGCATATTTGCAGTCACCGGTCTGGTTCTCCTGGTTATGGTTATAGTAGCAATTGCAGTCGGCATCGTGACAACCCGCAAGGGTAAGCATGACTCTGGCCCAGATGATGAGTCGAAGGAACCACCGCCATTTCCAAAGCTGCCGGAGGGTGCACACGTCATCAAACTTCGAGGTGGACCCGAAAAGTCTAGCTCGTGCATTTCCCCACCATCACTGTGGAGCTGCGACCTGCCCGACGGTTCACCATCCCCGACGGAACCCCACTTCACAATCAACATCCGGAAGGAGACGGGACCCGGCACGGACCCAAAGTACTACATATCACTAGAACCGCAAAAACCGATAGAAGAGAGCCCTGGTCAGACAACGGACAACACATCCTCGCCTGTGACATCGCCTGCGCCGCCGATAACGTCGATAATAAGCAAGAGGGGGCTCCGCTTCAAGCGCCAGTACCCAGCAAAGAATCCAGCCCCAGAGAGCCAGCTGCTCCAACTTTCTGAAAGGGGGATGGACACGGAGCACTACGAATTTCAAATGCACTACACCAAGACCGTCAATGTCCTACCATCCTCAGACGCAGACCCGGGCAGGTACGAATGGGAAGGAACGAGGTTTAGGGTCGCCATCTGGACGAGGAAGCACCCAGACGGAGGAGTAGAGTCCGTTGATTCCCAGTCTTCAGACGATTTCCCATACGCTGTTAGTATCGTACAGGACCGTGACGGGGGTGGGGGTCTTATAAGTGGTCCCAACTCATCAAAGGTTATCCAGGAGAAATTTGAAGAGGCAGCAAGGTGTCGGTGCGAATGGAAGAATTAGAGGGCTAAGGGTTGAAGTTGTCGCCCCCTCTAGTCTACTCCCGTGGAGTTGAACTGCTGCCCAAATGAAAAAAATATAGTCAAGTACATAATTTTGCATTTATGTTTTTCCTTGCTTCACTTCACTGTCCTCGCTCTATTCTCTTCTTTCTTTTGGGCCGGTTTTCACTGCTCTTTTTGCGTGCTGTTATCGTTTGCTTGGTTTATCCGTTGATCTAGTTTCTTTATAGGGTCGGGCGAAACTGAGGTGTCCTTGTTTGTTCCGCTTTTTTTTCTTTCCGTCTTCTCGTTCTCACTCTTCCTTATCCTAATTGTCCAATCACAAGAGTAAGACAAGAAGCAAGAATTTGTATGTATGTATGTTTGTATGTGTGTAGTACGTATTCTACGGCGTAGTCACTGGAAATGAGAAGAATGAGAAGAGGGCGTCTGTTCCGACCATAGTACGACAGCATGATATGTCAAGCGCTTTGATGACATTGTTATCTCCTAGCAACCCGCCTGCGGCGCGATATCACATGGTTTAGGCTCAGCTAGGGTTGGTAGCGTGACAGGAACAACCCTTGTTCTCGATTTATACAATACAAGTATTTTCCTAGTGCCCAGCCACAGTTAGCTCAGCGTGGGAGGAAGCCTTCTTGGCCGTAACTTGGCTCTATCAACACCCTTCCTTCTCTTTCACAACCAACACCCACAACCAACACCACCACCGACACAAAACCCATCACACAAAAAGAGCGAAACCACAACAATGTCCCTCGACAAGCAAGCCGCTGCCTTCACCCGCTCCGTGCAGGCCCAAGCAGGCCTAACCGGCCAACGCCGCACGGTAGCCGTCCCCCAACCTGGTCCACCGTCCAATACCGCCCCGCAGACCACCATAAAGCGTAAAAAGGCCGTGGACCGCAGCAAGCCCGCCCCCGCACCCATAGTCTACAGCCAACCAACCGACACCTCCCTAATGGGACAGCACATCCTAACACAAGTCCACCACGCTGTACAATTCCTCAAATCCCGCGAGAGCCCGCAAACGATCCAACAAATGGCCAGCTACCTCTCCATAAGCATGACGCCCTCACTCCTAGAGATCCTCAAGCGCAACGAGCGCATAACGTATGACGCAGCCGCCGACACATTCGAGTTCAAGCCCATCCACAACATCCGCAGCGCGCAGGCCCTACTCGCCTTCCTGCAGCAGCAGACGACGGCGCAGGGGCTCAGCGTCAAGGAGTTGAAGGACGGGTGGAGCGGGGCTATCGATACCGTCGCGGATTTGGAGGAGCGCTCGGAGATCCTGGTCACCAGGACCAAGAAGGATAATCAGCCGAGGATGGTTTGGATTAATGATCGGACGCTGGATGTTGAGGTTGAGGAGGAATTCAGGAATATCTGGCATAAGGTTGTCATCCCGCCGCCCGCGGAGTTGCCGGGAGAGTTGGAGAAGGCGGGGTTGAAGCCGACCAGTGTTGATCCCGCCACCGTTAAGAAGGATGTCAAGGCGGCGCAGAAGGGGAGGAAGAGGGCGGTTAATCGGAGGGTTAAGATTAGCAATACTCATATGAGCGGGATATTGAAGGATTCGAAGGATTTGAAGAGTGGTGGATGGAAGAAGTAGAGAGGGTTTTTTCCTCCATTTTCTTCCCTCTCTGATGATGAGAATGGCGGGGGGGAAGGGCGGGACCGCTGCCGCTCGGGTACTTGGGTAACTTTTCTTACAACCACTACTATCATACCTGTACAATACTTTCCTTTTTAAACTTCTGTTAACGTCCATCCTTTATAAAGAAACAAAAAACAATAAAAAACCATCCATAATTATCAAGTACAGTAATCCTCCCCCCCCCATCCCTTGATCTAACCAAACCTTCTTACACCCGCACAGCGCAATGCAGTGCCGGTAGTGACCCCCATCCCCACTACGATACAAAACAATATACACCAAACACCAAATTCAAAAACACCCAAATAATAACATTACCCACACCACAGAACACAAACTTCCACTCACACCTACCCCAACCCCCACCCCCAACCCCAGCCCCCCCCCCGCCCCGCGCGGGGCGGG
>Ga0307509_10003684_pt1 | contig 22918 bp, 32 predicted proteins | sample 10_EM_MG_FD_202245 | JGI IMG/M metagenome (GOLD analysis project Ga0307509, IMG submission 202245) | Populus trichocarpa ectomycorrhiza microbial communities from riparian zone in the Pacific Northwest, United States - 10_EM | ecosystem: Host-associated > Plants > Roots > Unclassified | place... | reverse complement strand
AGAAGGCGTTCCAGATGACTCTGGACGATCTGGGCTTTGAAGAGGCTCATAACGTAATGGGTTGTTCGGATTGTCGTTGGGAGGGGAGGAACGTAATTTATTGTATCCGGTCTCGGCATAACCGGGACCATCCTTATCACGTTTGCCCTGGTCAAGGTCAGGAGTGTTGCTGAGATGCTTCGATAGCCTCTTTAGCCTATTTATCTGACCAATATTATCATCGTGTGTCGACCCCCTTTTTATGTCTCGAATCTCTTGACATAAGTGCGTGATATCGTTAGGGAGCACTTGGGTTCGTGACAGTCTCCCAATCCAGGATTGAGGATGTAGCTGCTGGAAAAGAGGTCTTCCAACTGGCTGGGAGATACGCAAAGCCCAGCGTGACACAGTGGGATGGCCAGTACCTTGTTGCTGGTTATGACTCTGGAGAGGTGTTGATTCTGGACTTCAGTTACACAATCCCCCACTAGAGGTCTGTAGGATATGTATTCTGTAACCAGGGCAATCTATGTAAGGTACTGCAGAGCTCCTGATCACTTCCAAAACACAATGGGTGCTGAAACAATGGGAAGTGATCAAAGAGTCATTTACAAACAGAAGATGTGAAAATGTGTAATCCCACTCACCATGATTACTGAGTGACTTTCTGTGGCCAGGTTAGAATGGTTTTCAAATTCATAACAAGTGCCAGTCACTGAAAATTGTATTGTTTTGAGCCCCAGACAATGGTCAGGGTCCTGACAGTTCCCTTTTCCAACCAGGGTATTTGAGGTTTAGAAAGTTCAAAGGGCCGTGAAAAGTCACTCACTAAGAATATCATCATCATGTACTGATTTTAGCACTATACATTTCCTGTATCTCATTGATTTACAACACTGACCTTTCCACAATACCACTTGTGTTGTAATCCTCCAGGATTACAAACCACCTTCCTTCCCATCATTCATTTACTCTCCAATGTTGGAGGCAAAACACAACCCTCCAAAATGACAGGGGAAGTACCCAATACAGAAGTGACCACACTCCCCTTCATGCTCACTATTGGTGACTGTCTGCAAGGCTGCACTTGGATGGATACATGTTTCTGGCCCTATGGGCAGCCGTGGAATGATCTTGACCGTAGGGGTTCGAATGTGCCGTTGGTGAAATCCAGCTCCTTTAACATGTGCGACACCCACACCCTAGGGATTCATCGAATCAAAACGAGGGATCAAGTTATAGCGTACCCGCCTAATGACGAGCCGCGTACTAGACCTCCAGACCCCACCGAGGGGTTCCAGATTGCCACCATCCGTGAAGCAGCCAATCTCGATCGCAATTTGATTTTCCCACCATCCCTCTCCTTGATCGTCGGTTAACGCGTTCGAGGACTGTCCGTCATGTTCTCGAGTCTCGGGCTGTTCAAAAAGACAAAATGCCCTGACATACAACACTGCAAGCGTACCACCTGCGTCTTCTCGCACGACCAAGACACTACTACCCAGCCGGTTGCTCTGGGCATTCCCATCCATGCATCGAAGTCCCAGTCCCAGAAGGAAAAGCCAGTGCCCAATCCTCCGTCTTCTTCCACACAGGTCCAGCCGGTCTCCTCGAAACGACCCGCGTCTGAGTTGCAGACTCCCACCGTCGGGCCTCCACGGAAGATCTCAAAAGTCGGCTCCGCCCAGAACCCTGGTGCAGTACCTACGTTGACTCAGACACATGTGAGCTCTAAACCACTTGACACTCGCACAACGACTCGCGCCCGTAACGCTCAAGATGTGACACTATAGTCTGGCGTTCCCATACTCAAAATCCCACCGGCGCATTCCTTGGTTGCAATCCCCGTTCGACAGGTACTAGGCCATATTTCAATTCATTGTCCCATCTCCACAAGTGTATCTCCTCACTTACACAGTCCAGGCGATGTTGAAATCACTCTACGACCATTTCATGGTCTTGTACCACAAAATACTCCCAACGAACCCCTCCATAGCGAGCGAACATTCGCTCAGACAAGAACAAGAGGTGTATGCCAAATCAAACAAGCTTACTTATCGTAACGTATGGCGTCCCTCTGCGGAAACCCGAGGATATTCCATTGATTGTACCTTGCAGGCTGTAATTTCTAGTATCGCGTCTCTCAAGAGGCGAGATGTTCCCCAGTCCGTTGGAGACCCAACAGTTGGGACAGAGGGTGACCTCGCCGCACGTATAGAAGCCAAGAAGACCCTGCAATCCCTTCGACTGACAACTTCCCACCTTCAACCGTACCTTCTTTCGAGAGAGGACATGATCACTTGGGGGTACGTGGTTGATATCCCCGAAGGTTCTGGAGGGGAAAAACCGAGCGAAGAAGGTGGCGTCATGAAATGCGAACGATGCAAACAGCCGAAGCAAGTCCGGCGTATGGAGGAAGCTGAGGAGTGTGTCTATCACTGGGGTCGGCTGCTTACCAAGAAAGTTAGCGGTAAGGCGCGGGGGCGTCGAAACTGCTTGACTCATCCACTGACCCTCATCGCAGGCGAGAAAGTCAGACAGTACACATGTTGTTCAGCCCTCTCCACTTCAGAGGATGGGTGCACTCGTGGCCCACATGTCTTTTACGAATTCGATCCTGTGGATTTGCACAAGAGGCACGCGTTCACGCATACCCGTCCCCCAGACACGTCCCAACCCGGTAAAACGCTAGAAGTTGCGGCACTGGATTGTGAGATGGTCTACACAACGGGTGGGATGCGCGTCGCGCGGGTCTCCGTGGTTGATGGGGATGGGAAGGAGGTTTTCGACAAGTGCGTGAAGATGGACGAAGGCGTACATGTCATGTTAGTCTCTCTTCCTCCCTTCCGCCTTTCCCGATTCTTATTCTCACTGCGGTACTGGCTCGCAGAGACTTTAACACTCGGTTCTCGGGCATCACATCGGAGATGTACTCCGCATCCGCTCTGCAACCACTGGTAGACATCCGGAGATCGTTAGACGAGTTCATCAGCTCCGAAACCATCCTAATAGGACACGCTCTCGAGAACGATCTCAAGACGTTGCGGATGATTCACTTCCGGAATGTCGACACTGCCATTGTGTTCCGGCATCCGGCTGGCCCGCCATACAGACGAGCACTGCGAGATTTGTATGCCTCTTTTCTCCCAACAAGGGAATCACCTTCGTGGAATGCTGACTGATTCACTTCTCGCAGGGTCAAAGAGCACCTCGGAAGGGCCATTCAAACGGGTGGAGCCAACGTCGGCCACTCTTCCGTAGAAGATTCCGTCGCGACCCTTGATCTCATGAAATGGCATGTAATAAACAAACCACCTCCGCCCCCCACGCGGACCCAAAAGCCCCCACCGCCGACCCCCGTTTCCACTTCCGAGACACCCACCCCGACCCAAAGTTCCACCGCCGCCTCCAACTCCGCTTCTACAACTACATCCACACCAGTAGTGACACCAGCGAATACCCAGATACCCTCAATAATGCCAGCGAGCCAGGAAGAGCCGAAACCTCCACCAACAGCGGATGATATTCCATTCTGATTTCTCTCATTTCTTGTACCTTAGTGGCTGTCCTACGCATTGTCTCCCTCGAAACCCTGGGCACTCCTTTGACGTAGCTGACGGTAAAAAGTCCTCGATGGTTTGCCCGACGAGAGTGCCAAAACTCGATCACGGCACAGACAGGAACGATTACAATTACGATTACTGCATGGAGCACAACAGAAGATGCACGAGTTGGACCATCGACATTTCCAGATTCTCTCCAACGAGTCAAGCAAGGGGAGACTCCCAAGACCCCCCCCTATGATCCACCGCTCAGGAAGTTTGCTGTGAATTTCGGATCGATCGGGGCCGTTTGTTAGTTTTTCCGTCGAACCTCGAGAATCAAGGTGTGGTGTGAAGACGTACCACTTCTTGAACCGAGGCGAGCGAGTGTATCTTCGCTGTTCTCCTGATCTTCTATGCCGTCCGATTGTGTTACCTGTATCGATGATAGTTCCCGGTTACGGGGGGTGTTAGAAACGATTCCGTGGCGTCGGGAATTTGAAAAAAAAAAAAAAAAAGAACGGGAGGCGAGAGAGAAAGGGGTGAAGTTTTCCCGCTCCCGTGGGCCATTCGTGCTCGTGTTCAAACTCTCTACTCACCACACGGAGGACGGACTTCTTTGATGATTCTTGGAGCTCGCCAGCAATGATCAGCTCGTCCAAGACCGAATACGCCTTTTGAAAGTTGAAGATCCTAGATCCGGTATCAGTCCGCACCGGTCAAGAATGGTAAAAGCTCCCGTCGGTGATTGAGAGGCTGAGCCTACAAGTCTAATTCGCACACCTGCGAGAGAAAGAGTGAGAGAGGGTAAGGGTCGGACGAGTGTTGGGGTGGTAGATGGGAAGGGAGGGGACCCACGTTCCCGAAATACCGGTCCAATACTTCGACGTAACGATGGACGATCTCCAGCGTCGCAAGTTCGTTGTCTCCCGCCGAGATCCCACATACAAAGAAAAGGGAAGCGTATCGCCTGTAGACGACCTTGGTATCTAAAAAAGAAGAAACAAAAAACACATCGTCAGCACCCCGAAATCTCGAAGGCCGAACCGGGCGCCAAGCGCCACAGAGACCCACGCACCCTTGTACTCCAGGAAATTGCACATCTTCGTCCGCCTCGCGAGTACGAGCTGGGTTACATCCTTGACGATCTTGGCTTTGGCCTTCTGGGGCATCGTGGTGAACCATTTCTGTAACCTGACTTTGCCTTTGGGAGCCAGAGGTTTCAGACCGTACAAGGCCGGTTGGATGCGCCTCCGTACCTTGTCGAGATACGAGGAGGATGTAGTTGATCATGATGTTCTTGGGCTGAGGTCAGGTCCGCCGATCTCGATCAACGCTCGGCGCCCAACCGCACAAAGAGGCGGGCCGGCGTCCCGGGAGAAGCACTTCCCATGGTCCGGGACACGCTGACCACTCAGTCTGAATCGACGGGACCCAGCCACCACGCCCAGTGAGACCCACGTCGTCACCCATCGCCTCCGAGGTTGAGAGGTGCCCCGTTGGACTGCCGCTCGCCGGGAATGATTAATAACGGGGAAAGGAATCCCAAGAACGATCGTTGGCTTACCAGGGTGGTTCAGTCGATCCACCTTCTGATCAACAGCCGATTGTAGTCGGTGTTGCTGCACCCCCAGAGCACTGAACTTCTGTTCGGCCGATCCTCGCCGTTCAATGGATTCTCTCCAGCACCATGGGAGGGGGCGTGGTCTTGCTCACTCACCCCACTCATTTGATTTTATTGTGACTAACCCTCTTCCGTCTCGGCCTGGGTAGTCGCGAAAAACAAGAGGGGATTCAACGTCCGCCATGTTTCCTGGTGGTACCCGGCTGTTTCGGATGTACGGTTTGATCGCGCTCACCACGTTTCGCTGCCAGAGCTGGCTCGGAATTGACACAGTGCCCAACCCAACGCCGGTTGTGGGCGTCGGATCCATTCGTGAGCGTCGTACCAGGCCTGTTGCAGCCGAGTCCCTCTTGGGGCCGGCCTCCATTGACTCATGGCCACCGTCCTCATACAATCCTACAGAACCTATGGTATATAAGCAAGACCGTCTTGAAACTGGAGTCCCCATCGGCCTTCCGAGTCTCTCTCACCCAATCGGTTCAAGTCTCCTCATCACTAGTTCCCACAACAGCGAAGATGGTACAAACCCTCTTGACCACTTTGCGCCTCGCAGTTCTGCAGGGTTAGTTCACGATTCCCGACATTTTTGCTCTCTTGACTGGCGAACATTCGGCGTCCGCCTAGTTGCTGCGTACAAGTTCGGACGGGTTGGTAGGAACAACGCCGCTCTGCCCATCGTCGACCACCAGGTCGGACTCATGGGCCTCGTCCGCGACTACACCCCACAGGATATGTTCAACAGTATCATCCTGCACGCTTCCTTAGGCAAGACCTACGACCTTGTCGTCATTACCACCAGCTCAGATAAAGGTAACCTCTTGCCTATCGCCTCCCCACCGGAACGACGTTTTAATCACTCATTCCCTCGGGTGGTTAGGTCCCAACAGTCCCATCGTCCCTGAGATCGCCGAAATGTACCCCAACGTCACCATCATCCACAGGAACGGTGAGATCAATGCTATGGACAACCCTGACTTCCGTGCTGCTGTGAAAGCCACTGGCAGGAACCAGGTCATCATCGGCGGCATTGTCACCGATGTAAGTCATCTCTCTCGCGAGGCCCCTTAGTACGTGGCACTCAAGGCGCGAACGACCATAGGTCTGCACGACGTTCGCTGCCCTGTCGCTGCTTGAGGCCGGTTACACCGTCTTCGCCAACGCCGACGCTTCCGGTACCTTTGACACCCGCACTGCCGACCTTACTAACGCTCGGATGAGGGATGCCGGTATCTACGTTATGCCTCAGTTCGCCATTGGCGCTGACCTCCAGAGGGACTGGAGGAACGCTCCTGGCATTCCTGTCTTCTTGAATGTCACCTTCAAGTACGTGTGCTTCCAACAAGATACCACCCCCTGATATAGTCGCTGATATGACTTGACCCCGTATTGTTTTCAGGTTCTTCCCCACCATAAACGGGGTCATCAGGCAACACGGCAGCTCCATCAAGCACGGCGCTCTTATCCCTGGCGAGGATGAGTTCATTCCTTAAATTTTATAGCTCACCTTGAGTTCGCATCCCCAATAGCCAATTTCGGGCACATTTTATGACTTGGCCACGATTCACACTGTATTCTGCACCGCGGTTTGAAATGTCAAATGATTCCCCCCCGCTCTTTCTCTTAGGGCTGAACCCTGCGTGATTTCGCCCCACGACTCGCCGGACCACTTTGAACTGGGGTGTTTAACTATCTGCGTCGCGGGGATGTACTGAGCCCGTGGGTCCCATGGGGGCGCGTTGAAACTCGATTGACACCCCGGTCCTAATAGCCTCAATGAATCAATCGTATCTGGCCTCGGCGAGCGGTACTATCCAACGATTCACCTCGATCCGAACAACTACATCCCCCCCGTACCTCGACAGGATACGAAAGTGCCAACGCTGTCTCTCAAAGACAAGGTTAGGTTGCAGAAATTATTCTCGACGCCGTCCCAACAAGCCACGGCCCGTATCATGCGGGGCATAGCCAGTCTTGCGTCACACACTCCTACAACCACTACTACCTGGGTGACGCGCGCTGAAACTGCAGAGATGACGATTGCTCGGGACGACGATATACGGTTTTGCGACGCCTGGCTAGCTTCATGCTGCAACTCAATTGAACCGTCGGCATCATCCTCGATCGTTTCAGCCAGACGTTCTTCGTACCCGTCGGCCTGCACCCTCCTGACCAGTCTTCAAAACCTGGAGGGACATCGCCCCAACCGCCTCCGAAATAAGTCATGTCTCTCGCTCTCAAGTCCTACATCTCCAGCAACGACAACTGGGGAACGAGTGGGTTCGAACCCCACGACCTCCAGTCCCCTGTCGCCCACATCCACTTTGTAGCCCACGAAAACCTTGGCAACCTCCCAGGCAGCCTTGGCGAGCCACCCACCAACCATTGGACTATCTTCTTCGCCACCTCCGAGACGACTTCCGTCCACGTTGATGCTGTACCAAACGAGCCTGGACGGCCGGGCATGATTGTGCTCGAGTCCACACGCTGCGACATTTCCGCCGACTCTGCTCACATGGTCTCGGTAACAATTCCTGGGGGGGTGACGGTGGAAAGGTTGCTTTCCGTTATTGTGGACCGCAAACGCGACAATTGCACCTTCGCCCCGATCGGCGAAGGGTGTCGGTACTGGCTTTCCGTGATCGCCAAGGATCTCTTTGAAGCACAGATCGTCGACCAGCAGGAGAGTAACGCTGTTATTGAGGCATTGGGAATGTACTGGCCTGTCCCTTCTGGGACACCGCCAGTGCCTAGGCCATGTCCAAGGGCACCTTCAATGCGTGAGGACAGTGCCAGGTGATGCCTTCGCGTGAAGTTTACAGTCTTTCGCATTACTGACAGTGTCACCCACAGCCACGAGGGAAATCTCTCTCATCCAGTGACCCCTACGTGCGCCTCCCTTCACGACCCCCACTGTGCAGTTTGGACCCCAAATCACCCACTCAGCCTTACTCCCGCTGACGGGCCCGTTGTCGACCACTGTAGGGTGAGCGCTCGGTTGAGGAGTGTCGCATTCCCGGGAGCGTCCACTGATTCCCTTGGCTGTCATGACATTCTTCTTGAAGTTAGTCCAGATTCTGCCCGTTCGTAGACACGCGTTCATCGCATGAAGCCACCTATTGTGTGTAGGCTCGTGGGCAGGGTGGATTCCCGTCCGGTTGCCATTCCAAGTGATCGTTCTTTCGCAGCCGGAAGGTCGTTCCTCCGGAGAAGCGACGGGCAGAAAAATCGCCTCGATCAGAACTGGTGGTGATAACGACGGGAAGTCGTTGGTCTCGCCCGGGCAAGCGTGGAGGTTATTGCTGTTGTGCATATCCTGGGCAATGTAGTCACGGATGGCCCCATGAGATCGACCTGGTGGTCGACGACCAGCAAGACGGCGTTGTTCCCATGAAGCTGCCTGAAAGGCTTGTACGCAGCAACTAGGTAGACGCCAAAGCCCTATCAGTCAAGAGTAAAACCGCCGGGAATCGTACGACCGATGGAGACCTTAGGTTAAAGATAGCCCAGCACCAACACCACGGCACCGACGGGGCGGTATGAGGGCGATTGGGTCGTCGTCGCGAGTCAATGAAGACCAACAGTGGCCTGACGCTGGAATGTTTACGAATGGGTCTGACGCCACTTCAGCGCTGTCGGTCTCCAGAACCCGCCGTGGCGTTCGTTCTGGCGTCAGGAAAGAAGCCATAACCTTCCCTTACCCGGTCCCATTCTTATTAACCACCCGCAGCTCCTGCCTGGGTCATACGTGACGGGGATCGCTAGTCATAAGCATCGGATAAGCGAGTTTTCATATATTCTTATCAGCATCCATCATGCTTCCCATTGTCGTACTTGGTCACGCTCCCCGCACTACCCCACTAGAACGGGCTGGAAATTGACACACTCGCCAGCCCGTCGCCGACCGCGGGCGTCAGGTCCATTCGTAAGCGTTGTGTCAGGTCTGCGGCGGCCAATTTTATTTCGGGAAGGTGGTCTCCAGCGGCTCGCGACAACTACCCAATCGCCCTCATACGGCCTCATCGATGTGGTATAAAAGCTGGGCTGCTTGAACCTGAGGCCTGCACCGGCCTCCCAGTCTCTCTTGCCCAGTCGATTCAAGTCTCCTCATCACTAGTTCCCACAGCAACGGAGATGTTGCAAACCCTCTTGACCACTTTACTCCTCACCGTTCTGCAGGGTTAGTTCACGATTCCCGACGTGTTTACTCTCTTGACTGACGAACCTTTGGCGTCCGCCTAGTTACTGCATACAAGTTCGAGCGGATTGATAGGAACAACGCTGCTCTGCTCATCGTCGACCACCAGGTCGGACTCATGGGCCTCGTCCGCGACTACACCCCACAGGATATGCTCAACAATATCATCCTGCACGCTTCCCTAGGCAAGACCTACGGCCTCCCTGTCGTCATCACCACCAGCTCAGATAAAGGTGACCTCTTGCCTGTCGCCTCCCCACCGGAACGACGTTTTAATCACTCATTCCCTCGGGTGGTTAGGTCCCAACGGTCCCATCATCCCTGAGATCGCCGAAATGTACCCCAACGTCACCATCATCCACAGGAACGGCGAGATCAACGCTATGGACAACCCTGACTTCCGTGCCGCCGTGAAAGCCACTGGCAGGAACCAGGTCATCATCGGCGGCATTGTCACCGATGTAAGTCACCTCTCTCGCGAGGCCCTTAGTACGTGGCACTCAGCGCGGGAATGACCACAGGTCTGCACTATGTTCGCCGCCTTGTCGCTCCTTGAGGCCGGTTACACCGTCTTCGCCAACGCCGACGCTTCCGGTACCTTTGACACCCGCACTGCCGACCTTGCCAATGCACGGATGAGGGAAGCCGGTGTCTATGTCATGCCCCAGGGTTCCGTCGCCTCTGACCTCCAGAGAGACTGGAGGAACCCTCCTGGCGTTGCTGGTTTCTTGACCCTCCTCTACACGTGCGTGTGCCCGTGGATCGCGGTCTGACATGACTTAACCTTGTATCATTTCAGCTACTTCCCCACTGCCAACAACGTCATCAGACAGCACGGTAGTTCCATCAAGCACGGTTCTCTCGCCCCTGGCGAGGACGGGCTCGTTCCTTAAGGCCTGGTTTAAGTTCGCGTTTCCCAAAGGCCGATTCCGGTCGTACATTCCGAACGCACTTTACGACTTAGTTCCTATTGATATGGTTTGAAATGTTAGATGATCCTCCACGTTCCATTTTTCGAGCCGACCTTGGTTTGATATTGTCCCCCAACTCGCCTGACCCCAACCCGAGCCCACGGCCACCACGGACAGAGGTCAGGGATCGACCGATATCGATCCACCAGCCCTGCGACAATCGGCGCCACGGCCGATATACAAGCCTGCTCAGACCAGGTCATAGAACCGGCGGGCCGTCTGCCACACGCGTTGAGGCGTGTTGAGACTTCAGGCCTTCAGTGACGCTCCCACCCCGGTCCTATTGCATACCCCAGTGAATTTGACACCGGCCGCCGTTGGGTCTCTGAATTTTTTCCGTGGGGCTGTAAGCCGTCGGTCAAAATGCGGTAGCCGGCATTGAATCACCTCGGCAGGCTAACCGTCGTACTTTTGGGATTGTTTGCTTTCAATTGTCGGCCCTGAGGGAGTTGCAACCCAACGATCCACCCTCCAATCGTGGGAGCGATGGGTGACCGGTGACCGGTGATGACCGCGGTGGGTTGATCAGACATTGTGAATGCTGGGTCCCATGCGATTCACTCGGACTGCACCAGTGTTGAAAATCCCCCATCCGTTTCCCTCACTCGGGGGTGACGCCCGTTCGTGAAGATTGCTATTGGATCCCAGAAGCCGACGACCGCTGTGCTGGCACGTTGTGGGTTCCGACCTGATGACAAATCAAACAGGCTCTCTTTATTCCCCTTGGCGGACCGAACTCTGTCCAATTCGTCCACAAGTTAATGTCGCTTCTCGGAATCTGACGCACTGGATGAGCTTGAACCTCCCGTCCCCCGGGGGATGGTGACCACAGAATTGAAACTCGTGCACCAAGAATCTCCCAAGCTTGCCACGATTCCCATTTTCTCTGTCCTCCATCTCTTCGGTTCTCCCCCATCCCTCGCCCGCTTTGCATATCGTTGTCCTTCTTGGGTCCAGAATACTTTCAGGTCTCTGACACAACATCGTCAGAGCCGGATTTGACATTGTGCGCGTTTCGTTTCTTCGGGTGTCATGCCCCGACGTCATAGGAGCTGACCTTGTTTGTTCAGCCGCCTCGCCGCGCTACTGCGATTGAGGCTGTTTGGGATATATCTCCCGGGTCCCAAGCAAGATGGTATGTTACGTGGAGGCGTCTCAAACACCATTGTTAGTCCGTTCTTCGTCCACGACTTGGCTGGGCTCGGAATGTACTTCTGTGCCTGCGTCGGACACTCACCCAGATGGGTCCAATTGCGCGTGAAACACCCTCAGCGAGCTTTTGAACAAATCATAGAAATCACCGGGGGGAGTAACGCAGACCTTATAGTTCGGGTGTCGTTTTCCCTCACTGCTATGACCCTCTACATAACTCGATTCCGCACGGAAATGTCTCACGACGACGTGCGTTGCGCTCAACGCGGCGGGCCTCCAGTTTATTCCGGCCACTGGCCATCCACCGGGACTCACGGAGGATGTCCGTGAGCGACTCGTGGTGCTCTCCCAGATCAGTGGAAACAGACGTGTGACGGGCTGGTAACCCGTCTCGACAAATACTCCTATACCCTTCTACAGAAGGTACGAACGTTCCTACAGATTGGGGACACTCAAGGCGCAGAGATCATCCAGAGCAGTTGTGTTGGATGCTTGGCGCACCTTGCGGTGTTGTGTGACCTCATCAGTTCTTCGGAACCTAACTCCAAGCCCCGAATGGACACCGTTTGTGATTCGCCATTGGAGCGACTCGGTCGCCTCACACAGGAAATGAGCTTTGAGGAGTACACACATTTCGACCTATTACTTAGGGTACGTCACTGGCTTGACCATTCCCGACGGTGAACGAACTAATAATGTCACCCACTAGGCTTCATGGGAGAGGTCGTTGACTGCTTTCGATTCGCGGATCAGCTTCTTGTCGCAGGAAGAGAGCGCACCCCTACGGCGTTATCGGGAGGTTGTCGCGGAGGCATTGTCAGACATCGAGGCTAGACTTCCAGGCCCGTCTCCTCCGCAACTCCCTATAAACTCGGTGCTTGCCGACGGTCGGGATGGGGGATCGAAGTATCCGAACTTCATGCTGGCCTCGGAGAGGGTGCGCTTGTATTAATGGGGCTGGCACCTACTGCTAAATTTGAACACCGCATGCTCCTCTCCCCGTGTTTGAAAGGGTCGAAAAAGCGATCCTTTCGACCCCTCCGTCGGTGACCCACGAGAAGGATTGATGTTTCGTGATTACCCAACAAACCAGGCGGCTCTGAACCTACTCTGAAGCAGCGATAACCATTAAAAATCGTCTGCACCCAACAATTCCCAGAAATTTGCATAGGCGTCTGGAAATGCGCTTCAGAGAGGGACGAAACACGCTGTGGAAGAGGGAATTGGAGCGGGAGGACCGGTCGATGGTGGTCGAAACAGGTGGCATAACACGGCGATTTATATAAACTCACCGCTGTGCATGACACGGCTTATTCAAACGGGGTGAAATTGCGAAAATATGTCTGCCTCAATCCTATCGCACGCGGGAGTGTGGGTCGAAAGAGGGGTGTGTATGTATCCCACATGCGAATGGGATTTTGTATCCTCGCTCCGGGTAGTTCATCCAACTAAATCGAATTTTTTATTGAGTACGCAAGCACGAGGTCCCTTGGTCTTGGGAGACGGCCCGTGGAGTACGACTGGGTCATCGAAGCCCTGAGCACGAGCTCGTTTGCAACTTCACTCGTGGTTGGGATCGCAAGGGGGTCATGACCCATGTCGGAACCTCTGAAGTCTTCGGACGGAGACATCCGGTCCTTATTCTTGATTAGCACCCATCCCCCATTGTTTGGAGGTGGGGGACCGGGATCTGGGGGCTCGGGCTCGGACATGGATGCGGGTGCGAGAGGAGGCTAAGTTCGAGAACGAAGAGAGGGCGACCATTCCTGGTACATCCTCCGGGGCGACCGGTTGTTGCCTTCCAGCTTTCCACGACCCGTGGGCTTGCAAGAACACGAACAGGTACGAGCATATCTATCACAGATATTACAACAACGAAGGAATTTCAAGGATCTCTCGTACACCCGGTAGGTGGTGTCATGTCAGGTCCCAGCTTGGATATGATATCGTTACAAGCCTCCCAATCTTCCCACTCATCAGCCTTTGAAACCTGAGAGCCAAGTGTAAAACCTTAGAGGCCGGTGGGTTGATAGGGTAAAACGTACCGCACAGATAACAGGGTGTCGTGAAGGCTCTAGGAGTTCTCCTGCAAGGATGAGCTCGTCCAAAATCTGGGGAATGATCAGCGGTTAGTACCGAACGGGTCCATGCAGTAGTATCGGGGCTTGACCCACAGCGTATGCAATGCGGAAATTGTAGACTCTGTAGAGGTGGTCTTGGATCACCAGGGTTTGAGGGAGAGAAGGGGGACCAGCAGGCTCACATGTCAAGTTCTGTGACCTAGAAGATGAAATTCGGAACAGGGTGAAGTTCAATCAAACGCCACAGTACGGAAGAAAAGCAGGACTCGCGTTCCCGAAGTGTTTGTCGAGACTTTCGACGTATCTGTGCACGATTTCGAGCGTGTTCAGCTCGTTCTCACCTGCCGTCACGCCACACACGAAAAACAACGAGGCATAACGTCGGTAAATCACTCTCGAATCTGGGCGGATCAACAAGATTAGTTCGGAAATGCATGGACGAGTCTGAGTGGGGCTGAACCAATGGGGAAAAAAACTAATTACGGTACCTTGATACTCGAGAAAGTTGCACTGTCTGGGTTTCCGGGCCAGGACAAGTTGGGTAACGTCTCGGACGATTCGTTGTTTGACCTTTGATGGTTGTGTAACGAACCATTTCTGCAACCTGACCTTGCCTACCGGAGGACCAACGACCCCGGTCGGTTATCAGTTCATCGTGGGGGGTAGAGACGTGTCCCCGGCGCGTACACACCTTGCCTAGACACTAGAAGGATATAGTTGATCATGTTCGCCTCAGCCAGCGGCAACGGGGGCCAGAACGGGATCCTAAAGCAGCCCAATAACGGATGGTATATAAACGGTGTCGGGTGTGTGAGCGATCCCCTGGTCGTTGCCAGCTCGATGGGCGAACCTCTGTTCGTACCTGGAAGGTTGATAGCCAGAATAGGTGGAAAGCCTACATAACTCCCCAACCTCTCCCATCAAGACGTTTTGTCCAGCCACCGCGAAGGCACGATCTTTGCGCTGACGTCTGATACCGGTCCATCAGAAATCGTGGAAGTCCAGGACCAGCGCAAGCGAAGTCGCAGAGGGGTGGGGGGACAGGAAGGTGACATTGATTCCTTCGAATTCGATGTCCGGTACCGAGGCCAACATTGTCCAGGTTTCACCTTGACGTGGGTGGTGACAAGTTCACTCACTCTCGGGATAACGGGCCTCTCGAGATAACGGGCCTCTCGAGATCTCAACTGGCGTCTGGGCGGTACCGTGTCATTCATTTTGTGGCGTACCCCTGAGCGGAGGAGAAAAAGATTGACCAACCCACATTTTGAGCGGTAAGTGAACGCGTGGATATGGATCCCAGAAACAGGTGGGTGATCTCAGCGGTCGCTCGACTCACCCAACCTCCCGTCCCCAGCGGCACCCAACTCACACAGAGTCGACAGAGAGAAGGGAACTCATCGACAGCCTTTGATCTCCGTGGGATCCCAATCACGAGAGCTCATGCAATTGATCAGGCACGTTGACGTTTTCCGTCAACACCCAAAGTGTTCTCGGCCGCGCTAGAAGGAAAAAGATAGAAGTTAACCTGTCAATCAACTTGACATCTGACCACAACCCTGGGTAGGTTTTACCTCCTCTTCGTCTCTAGGCGAGGATCGGGAGTTTTGCCGTCTGGGCCTATGCCCCCCTGGTCCATTCCATCATGGCGGCCAACACGCTTGTGAGGTGTACGGATGTAATTCCATAAAATCCCCACCTCCTGCTCGGATCCCGCCCCCGTAAGGCAAATATCCCCAACCTTTGCCCCCCCTCCATCTAACTCGCGGCATACAGCAGATCTCTCCCAAAGTCGAGAGGTTCAACCCCAAAAACCTCGACACGAACACAATGGTAACCTCATCTGAGAACTCTTGCGGTGCCTCCATCTGTTCCACCGTTCGCCCCACCCGGGTCGGTGCGATGAGCTTATCCATCTCGGCAGACTCGTCCACCCGGGGGACAATCTCCCGTATGTCCAGTTCGGAGTCGTCTATTGGGTCGCCCGGGGATTCTACGCCACGGCAGCGAACCAAAAAGCGGGCGATTCAACTGGTGTTTCCGTACGCTCCATCCATAGTCGCGCAGGTGAGTTCCCGTCCTCCCCGCCAGTAAACCGCGTCCTCAACCACATCTCCAGCCATACAAAATCGCATCCGAAGCCGAACCCCTAAAATCAATGCCGATCTGCTTAATCCCCAAAGGCCACATGCGTCAACTCCCCCCAATCCTCCACCTCGGCTGGTCAATCGACGAAGACAAACTCCTCGAATGGTGCGCCAGCGAAGGTTTCGAACGCACAACTACCGACATCAACGGTCACGACGTCTTCGACTACACCGGAACCACCGCTGGGGCTCTGCACTATTTTGCGCAGCGTTCGGGAGCGGGGATGTTTGATCCTTATATCCAGTTGACCTCCCACAGGCGGGAACCGGTCGTCGTCGCCATCACATCGAATTACTCGGTGTCGGACGAGTTGGATGGGAGGAGGGTGGAGGTTTTCGCCCTCGGCTCCCTCCTCCAGAGGGAAGGCCTCCTTACCCGGGACTCTATGGCCGCAAGGTGGTACCTCGACTTCAAAGAGTGGCAATGGGTTATCAACAGACCAAAATAGTCGTCCAACCCACCCCCACTCCCTCCCCTCCGTGCGACCCACCTTTCCTCCCTTCCGCCCTTGCATCCATGATCATTTGTATGTCTCCCCATTTGGACCCGTCCTACTCCCTGTACTTCTACCATTTCTACACCTTACCATCACCGCCCCGCACTCGTAATGCTTGTGAGAGCCCTTACTTTATATTCACGTACTGTACACCTACTCTACATGGGGGAAACCCCCCTTGGACTTTCTATTTCGAAACTTGTAAAGGGAAGAGTACCCACAATACACCATACCCGCTGCCGACCTACCCTCGTTCGAGAGTCCAAGAAACAGGAAAATCACCAAGGACTGTTGACGATGCCCGAATGACTCGGAGTCAAATGCGCTGGGGCGAGGGATGCACGCGTCGGCCGCTTCAACTGCTTCTTGTTCAACGCCAAAACGTTATTCTGCAGCGCCACGATCTGCCGGAGAGTGTGTCAGCGTTCAAATACCACCCGTGCGGTCTTTGCGTGGACCGCGGAGATATGACCGAAACGTACGATCTCCTTGTCATCTCCGAACTTGAAGTTGTCTTGCACTACACGATCTTCATACCTGGAGGCGTACGAACCGTGAGCAAAGCGGGGGTGGGGTCAAAGTGGAAGCAGAGAGAACGTACTTCTTGATGTGGTATTTGTCGAGGTGTCCTTTCTTGACTTTATTAAAGTCCCACGCAACGACGTACTCTCCGGTCGAAGTGACAATCGCGTTCTCCTCCTGGTTCTCGCCCATATTAAACCTAATGTTGTGGTTCTGTTAGCCTGTACCCGAGCATCGGGGTTCTTCACGTACCTGGCAGGCGTAAACGAGATCGCGTCATTCATGTACGCCACATGTTCCGCCCTCAATTGCAATCTTCTAGGTATCGGTTTGGCGTCGGCGGGGAACGCCCTGTCGAATCCTAGGCTTCCCGCATACTTTCCATCACCAATCATCGTATCAATCAATAACAAGTACGTCTTGGTCGTTGCCACGATCCATCGTCCATCCCCGGAAACGTCGATTCCGAGAATGGGATCACCCAACGCAGGGAGCGCCGTCTTCGCGTTTTTCCCGATGGAGTCGAACAACCTGATGTCCCCCTTGTCACCCGCCACCGCCAGTTTCCCCGAACCGGTGGTGGTGACTGCGGAGAACTTGGTCTTCGTCGTGTACTGCTTCATCTCGTTCTGTACCATCTTGTTTCCGGACAGTCGGGGATCAATCCTGTACAACGCATTCCCGGAGATACCGACGACCGTTTGCTCTCCCGTTGTTTGCGCGTACTTGTCCTTCGGCGCGATGTGGTTGACGGGAACGTAATCGTTGACTTTCCACTCTTCCACCACCTTACCCCTCTCAATGTCCAAGGAGAAGAGCGAATTAGGGGCGGCATCGTCGAACAGGATCATTTTGTTGTCCGAGTCGTGCAACATGACCTGTATCCGATGAATCAGAAAGTGCAGCATTTCGTGTCAAAGGTCTGGGTACCTACCTTCTTGGGATTGAACTTTACGCCTTTTGGGTTGGCAATGTTCCCGATTGTCGCATAATACTTGACGTCTTGATCCCCAGAATGTCGGAACACCCCGATGTTGTTCCCCCGAACGACGTATGACCTGTCTCCTTTGAACCCAACGGCAAGTTGGGAGTTCTTGTCTCCGTTTGCGAGCGCTTCGGGTAATTCATCGTCTTCCTCCCCTTGCCCCTCATCTTCCTCTTCTGAGTCCACGGCTAGGGGGGGCTACTTTAGTCCGCGCAGGGAGTGTGCTGTGTGCTCTTCTTACCGTCGAGTTCATCCAGCACTGCCTCCTCCTCTACTTCGTCATCCTCGACGTCGTACATCTCGACATCTTCATTTGACCTCAACGCATATGCTTGTTCGTCGGGCTTCAAACATGTCAATAATAGCCTTCTGACGCGAGCGAGTAACGTACCTTTGAAGTTGACCAAGGAACCTGATGCAGCGTCTCCCACAGTGCCCTCGTAAACTGTTCCTGAAAGATCGCGTATGACTCCTGAGCGAGGAACCTGAAGCACCAACTCGTCTGGACCCCGCTGTCGTTCATGTGGTTCCACGTTAACGACCAAACCTTTGTTGACCACCTCTGGTTCATATCGGGATCAATCTTGTGCCACAGGACGACGTCGTTCCCCTCGGTCGAACGCGCAATCATCCAGTACTCATAACCATTGGTCTTGGAGTTGGTAGGTAGTCCAACGATAGCGGCCCGTCCGTCGCTCTTTTTGACAAAGTACTCTTTCTCGCGATCCCAGAGGTGGAGCTCTGCCTCTTCGTCAACGAGGGGCGGGTAAGAATTGAAGGGCGAAGTCGTGGTTTCAGTGGAAGAAGAGGTGGTAGTAGAAGTTTGAGCCGAGGAGGGTTCAGACGAAACGGCAAGAGATCGCATCTTGGAGGTGATGGAGGTGGTGGGGTCGGACTCGGAGGTTTTCTTTCGGGACGATGGTTGTTTGGGTTTCTGCTTCTTTGATTCTGGAGGCCTTAGAATCTGACATTAGTCTGTTCTGTGAGGACCATTGGTGGGGCGGACTGACTGGAAAATGAACTCTTGAAGATCAGCGTCAGAGAGATGATCGGCCGTCGTCTTGTATTTCCGTTCGTACATCGCCCTGTACATGCACGTCTCGAAGAAGGCTTGTGTCGGTTCGTTCGTCCCAATTGCCACGAACTCGAAGAACTCGTCGACTCCGCCTTCCATATCACGCCACACGAACGTGGGTTCGCCTTCAGTCTGACCGGTCCGGAATTCTAGCTCCTCCCCGATAAGAAATACGCGCTCTTCGTCGGCTGTTCGATCGACGGGTGAGTAAAGTTGTGGCTGAGGGGTAGATTGGTGACGCACTCTCGTCCTCGTCCTCTAACAATTCCTGATCACCATCTTCGTAAACTCGTGTTACCACCAGCTGGAAATTGTGTTCAACAGAAGCGATGCGACGGATGGTGGCCATGGCGTCATTGTAACTGCGCTTAAGTCAGCTGGATCCGTCCGAGAGAGCACCGAAGTCAACGAACATGCATTCTCTAGATGTCCTGATGTTCCCTGGGCGTACGAGGTGAAGCTGGCCAGTCGATATCTTGACCACTTCCGCCGCATTGGCATCGTCTGCGGAGTAGTAATCGGTCGTTAACTTGTGGAGGAAACGGTTCTAAAACTGGGAAACTGACGCCACACTTTCCCCATGACTATTCCGTCGAATGGTGGTTAGCATTCGTTCGCAAACGGGCTGTGTGGTCGCTCACGGCTTTTGAAGATGTTCATGGTTGGGAGCGGAGGAAGGTTATCAACGTTACTGTGACAGCTGAGGTCACTTTGGTACAGACGCTGGTCACGCGACCCTTCATCACGCACGATGATGTCGACTCCAGGTGAGTTTCAACGCGGATAGACAAGTGGGGGTGAGAGTTGAAAATCTTTGCCATTTCTGTCAGGGACGCCCGAGCAAAGTTTTAGGAACAGGGCGGCGACATACGCGACCCCAGACAAGGTTTGAGCTTATACGACGGTATGAAAGCCTGCAGCAAACCATGCTCAACGCGTGTTCACAGACGAATACGGACGTTAATCCTGGATCTGCGACTTCGCCACGCATAGTCACCCCCAGTATTTCATACGGCAATATACCGAGTGCATTAGACACGCCTGCAAACGTCAAGAGGGTCGCTTTGAAAGCGGACCCAGCGCTGTTGACGTGCTTCGACCCAGCAGACAAGGAGCTTTATGATCTTTGGGCACCTCAGCAGCGATGACCGTCGGTCGGTCGGTCTCTTGTTTCCGTTCCCTCCCCGGTAATCTATCGTGTGTTTGGTTTCATTTCACATAACGTGTCTTCATGGACCTAACGGGCTGGAAACTTCGTGCACAACACGACGGGGTGGGCGTTACGTGAGTAATATAACAAATAACATTTCATAACCCTTGAAGGAACGAGGCGAGGGATGTGCCTGTCGACGTCGTCGCCTGATCCTGTTTCCTTTTCCTCTCCAGCATCTCCTGCAACCCGGACCTCGCCTTCCTATTTCCTGATCTCTTTTGTCCGCCTGATGTTGAAGCCGTAGGCTCCTGAACTGGCTGCGTGACCGATTCTACGGGTGGTGATTGCGTTTTTCTCTTCATCTCCATTTGTGCCTCGGGGGGGTTAAGGTTCGGGTTTTGTCGATTGCGTTTCCTCTGGTTTTGGAAAGCGGCTGCACCGCCCTTTACGAGAGGGGACCGTCGAGTGAAACCACAAGACCTGCAGGTTTTCTGCAAGATAACGGCTGAGGACCGGGGTTTATTGTCTCGAACGAGCCTAGTGTCCGCCGACCCATCGAGCTGAAATCTCCCACACCTGGGACAGTGCGTATCTTTGAGATCTTCAACCAGCCGTTCTCTCTCCTTCTCCTCTTCTTCTCCTCCGGAGCGAAGGTGGTGTCGTGCTCGGTTGGCGTGAATGGCGGCGAGCGCAGGAGAAATGGACTGGAGGGTCAAAGGGAGTGCGAGATGTTGCGAGTTCATCTTCGAGATCACGTGAGCCACAAAGGCGGACTATGGGCCAGAGTAAGCGCCCACCGGTGTTTATTGTTCTTTGAGTTTGCTCATTGTCCGTTCGAAATCAAATAAAACTGGAGAATGCGCTCGGTCCGTTTCTTTTCGCCACTCTCATCTCTTCCATGGTCCTCGCGATGCCATCCTCCTCAAACTCAATATCCTACCCAGTTCCCATCGACGTTCCGTCTCACAAGAGACAGGCCTCCGTAAAGTCTCACAAATCCAAGCAGTCTTCGTTGTCTGGCACAATGTCCTGGCTGTCGGGAAACAAGTCCACCAAAGTCACGTACACCTCCACCTCTCCCCCGCTCCGGATATCCGAGCCCAAACTGAACGACACCTTCGGCCGAGTCGAACAAGCTCCCAGTGTGACCATCGTCCGAACACCTCAGGAAGCTCTCACCTCTATGCAAAAGGACAAGGAAAAGGTGAGGGAAGACGGTTTCGAATACGTCGAGACGCGTCCAAAGCGTGCAGGATCGCAACGGTCGCAAACCGGCGGTTACTCCTCCACACGAAACCCATGTCCCTCACCTCCCACAAGTCCCCCCTTACCACCCCTACCGGATCTTGCGCGTATCTCGCCTCGGTCGCCCACTAAACCGAGTATGAGAACCCCGCCGCAAATGCCCCTTCCCCAGGTCCCCCAACCAACACCATCTCCGCCACAGACCGTCAAGGCTTCATATCCTTCATCATTAAACGAATATTCCATGATTCCCCCCGTGGAAACTGCACCTCCTACTTCACCTTCACCTCCGCCCTTTGATCCGATTCTTCTATCTACGATTCCATCGCTTCCAATTGATCCAAAGAAGACCATAATCACTCTCGAGACGAGTACCGAATCGCTCAAGACCACCATGGCCACTCTTATCTCCCGCGAGACTTGCAACTTCAGCGAGTACTTCTCCAGGATCCTACTGGAGGCGCGCAAGAAGCAACATTCGGAGGCGAGTTCTGTATACTCGCAATCGAGTGGGATCGAGGAGAATCTGGATTCGATCAACTCAATTTTTGTGAATCACATCTCGGCGTCTGGCTTGCTTGCCCCCACTCCTGCTGCACTTCATGTATTTTTGGATCGTCCCAGTGCTCCGTGAGTCTCCACGTGTTCACTTGTCCCATTCAATAATCGCCTACCGAACCATCGAAACTCAATTCCCGGGTTATTTTCTCGTTCTAGATACACACACATCCTGACCTACCTCCGCACGCCTACCTCGCCTGACCAACCAGGCGTTCTCCCACGAGCCGTCAGGCTCCCAGGCAAGTGTTCTCCTGCAACGGCCGAAACTCTTATGGAACTTCGAGATGAAGCCAACTTCCTCAACCTCGAGGAGCTATCCAAGTTGTGCACGGAGGAGCTATCCAAATACACACCGGCCACCAGTTCCTCGAAATCCACTGCCTCGGGTTCGTCGAGATCTTCCAAGCGACCCTCCATCACGCACGCCCAGAGCCATCATCAACTCGGTACGAGGTCCAAGAACTTATCGATGCACAGCCTCCACCAGTTCGCTGAGGACCCGAGCGAGACCGAGTTCGATTCCCATATACCCACGCCGAACTCGAGCGCGCCCTCTTCCAGAGAAGGTTCCAGACACGAGGCGACCGCTACCCCCACCCCGGCCCCATGCTTAACTCAGCTTCGTGGCCATGGAAAGTCATTCTCCAACGTTCAGCCCTTGCCGTCTTCGAAATCGACCTCCGAATTACGGAATGATCCATCCATGACGGTGAAAGCCCGCCCCGTTCCTACATGGGTATAGGCGGTTTAATTCTCTTGCTTTTTCTTTCTTTCTTTTTTTGCGCTCAGGGTTTCCTCCTTGCATCTTGATGTTCTATACTGCACCCCTCGTTTAGACCCCCCTCCAAGTTTCTCATCTTGTCATGTACATCCGCTCATTGTAATCGCTTTCCTCGCTTTCCATGTCCATCCGTCACGGCCACTAACGACCCTTTATGACCCGCTCCCGTTATATTATCTCGAGCATACTTATTTCAACGACTCATCATAGTGGTAGCTTATGTCATGACCCTCGTTTTCTGCGGGTGTCACGTCGTCAGGCGGTAGTTTTTTCCTCATCATGTACACGCAAATTGGCATGCGCCCCGCAGACACCTCAAAGACGTAAGAAATGAAACAAGTTTGGAAATTGCCGCCTGAGAATACTGAGATGAAGGGATCATCCTGCTCGTACGGGGGCGAGGGTCGC
>Ga0307509_10003683_pt1 | contig 22922 bp, 24 predicted proteins | sample 10_EM_MG_FD_202245 | JGI IMG/M metagenome (GOLD analysis project Ga0307509, IMG submission 202245) | Populus trichocarpa ectomycorrhiza microbial communities from riparian zone in the Pacific Northwest, United States - 10_EM | ecosystem: Host-associated > Plants > Roots > Unclassified | place... | reverse complement strand
CTGTGCGAAGGTTTTAATTTCGGCATCATGTCCGGTCACCCGTTGTCTTGGCATATTGCGCCTACACCCCTGAGATCAGTGCCAAGTCCCGATTTCCGATGGTGGATCTAGCGAGTAAATACGGTATATGCAAAGGCCCCTGCTACCCCTACTTGTCCCAATACTTCACCCTAACGGGTACCCCTGGTACTTGGATTTGATGGATTTCTAGGTTTGTTGTAACCTCGGTATGTTGTACTCGAGTACTCGAGTACAGATATCTTTTCCTTAATTCTTTTTTATTAACGCTTCTGCGGATTCTGTTCAAATTCCTCTACTACGATATTCAGGTGCAGAAAGATATGGAGAGGCGCCTCGAAGGTGGACAAGCGAAACTTGAGGAGCGCCTCCAAAGGTCCATCGCAGGCGGACAAGAAAAATTGATGACCGAAGTGAGGGAGTTGATAAAAAGCTGAAGTTCACAACTCTTTAAAGGCCCTCGAAACCCCCCCCCGATCCCGGGAAAGTGGTTTCTTCAGCCACCACCCCATTATTAGGCGGCCCCGCCGCGTGGGTTGGCGGGGAAAAAAAGTAAGAAAAAAAAGTAATTAAGACCCTGTTCAGGCCAGAAAAATTGAGATTTTTTCACTTTTATGGCATTTTTTCGTGAGAACAGATTTCGAACATCTTGTAAATCATTGCCAGTAAACTTAGGGCTCGTCAACCGGGCCATTGTTGACAGCAGGCGGTTCAGCCACGACTGATACGTCACAAACTCCCATCCCTCCAACCCTCCCAGTTCACCACCACCTCCTCCTTCTCCCTTGCAAACATCCATCTTTTTCCGTCAAACGCGTCAGAAAGCTGAGAGCAAAGATGACTTCGATTATACGCGCAGCATCTAATGCCATTCCCTCTAAACTAAAGCCTGTACTTCTCGTGTTCTTCAACCTCGCGCTCGCTGCTGGCTTCAGCTACCTTGCCAATCCATGGATCGGCCACGACATTATGGCCGTTGAACGGCCGATGACCACTTTAAACGATTATCTAGGAGTGGTCGGATGGCGTATCGTAGAGGTCCTGGGCTACTGGATAGGTGGATGGGATGGTATGGCCATTCGGCTTCATCACAAGGCTGCGATAGTCTACTGACAATACTTCTTTTTTCTCCCTCTAGCCGCACAGGCAGCCTGTCTGGTTACACTCACTCTTTCGCCTGCGCTTCATTATCTGCATACCTACCAGCCAAGCCACTCGCCGCTCCTTCCAACCCTTGCCGTGACCACTGCGATAGACCTGTTGTCAATCTACCTTCCCCTTCGTTTCCTTCGTGCTTCACCCAAGAACTCGCCCACAACACACTTTAAGCAAGATTCTAAGACTGATGCAACCCGTTTCCTGACAACCCTCCTTTCATCCAGTATCTACCAGTTGGTCCTTTACTCGGCGGGCAAAAAATTCCTTACCTCCTGGCTTTTGGAATCTGGCTGGGATCTGGAGTCAGTGGTGCGCGTACATGATGCCCCAGAAGCGGTACTTCTCGCCCGCGCGATGATGATGATGCCTGTTGGTTGGGCTGCTAGCGAGATTATCTTCTACTCTCCAAATGGGCTCACAGACGCTACCATCCCAACCGATCCCGCTCCCGAGGAGATCAAGCAGGATTATACTGGTGTCTGGGGATTCTTCCTTCGTATGTGGATGAACAGATTGAGCCCCCGCTCGCGCAAGATAATCAAGAGGACTCTGTTGATTACTAGCTACCAAGGAATCAGCTCTGTCGTCCGTCTTGCTGGAACAGTCAAAGGTGGTGATTTGAGGGGTGCTGCTGGTGTTAGTGGAGTCTGGGCAGCCGCTACAATGATAGTTGGAGCAGTTCTTTGTTGGGTCGGGAGAGTTTAAATACCAATGTTCGATGAACAGGGCAGACTGGAGGGAGTGGAATATGGAATGACGGAAGAATGTGGGGGTGTGGGGAGGGAGGGAGGTAGGTAAGCCGGTAGAAAAGGCGGAGGATGGCGTTGGATCCAACTTTGTCTTCTTGAGTCGTCAGCAGTCTCTTTTTTAGTTTGCATTTATCTGTTGATTCTGTTTTTCTTCCTGTCAAGATCGTGTCTCGAGTGACGCTATGTGATTGCTAGTTTGATGGTGGGCCATCGTACCACTGGTTAAAACAACAAAACCCTCCACGAACCGATGGACGGTTTATAAAGTAAAAAGCAAATTGGCTAACAAGTCCCTTACCAAGCCTCTATCCTACCCTTGTCATTTTCCCCTGGAGTCGGAGGGTGGTCTTGATTCCCTTCTTCTGGGTACGTTTGAAAGCCTAATTTACGGTAGCAAGGTTATTACCTGTGATGAAGCACGAGAGAATCTTATTGAAAACGGTCAATTTCTATGGATATAAATGGACACTGCCTGGGAATCTATGAGCGCCCCTGTACGGCTCACATATCGGTGTGTTGTATGTATCGTCCTAGATTAACAGCATATGAGGAATTGGCAGCCGCCGAAGGGGTGAGTGACAGTACTAGACACCGGTAGTGCTCATGCCGTTAATAACTAGATAGGCAAAGTTAGAAATGATATGATATCGGGATGCAGGAGCTCGACGATACTATCTTTGTCAGAGGTTGGTGCGGGACGAGAGGATGTCGATAGAGGGTTAGATATCATACCTTGGCTTAACATCACAGAAGATTACTCGACTTTTCTATATGAATGTAAATTGGGCGTCATCTGGTCAAGGCCGTAATACCATATAAATCGATACACCGAGGGACTTTTTGCTCACCCTCTTGTCTCTTTTTTTACTTTTTCTCTGCTCTCTAGTCTGTACAATACGATGTTTCATAAGATACAAAGGGTTGTTAACTGAGCGAGTACGGTATTGGTGCCGGATTAATAAAATAGTTCATGCTTCTGTCTTTGAATCCTTCCTTACCAACCTGATACACACTACGATCCTATGCAAACCAAGTTTCCTCACCCGCAAACCGAACTCTCCAAGGCATTAATAAGTTACGGTACTTCTTTCGTCTCGGCGCGTCAACTACGGAAGTGAGAAGAGTTCAACACGATGAAAAACCGAAGTTACGTGACAAACCACGTGAACACTACTTCCAGTAGTCTACTTTCCTGTTCTCACACACTCTCTCCTCTCCCCCTCCTCTCCCTCTCCCTCTCCCTCCTTCACTGCCTCTCCCCTCCACCCGCTTTCTCTTACGGCTCATTCCGGCAAAACTCCTTCGTCAGCAGTTGCCGCACGTCATAGATAAGGTATGTCTATCCCAGCTTGTTCTCCCTTCTTTCTTCCTCCCTCGTACCCTCCTCTCCTACTGTCCCTTTTTCTCGTTACTCCATAAACGAAACCCCAACCGCCCCAGTATTCAACCACACCAACAGGGCGACACCAAAGCTCCGGAAATAAATCAAGCTCTAACTTACCGTCGTCTAGCTGCCCCCACTACTACCACCACCACCACACACCACCCCGCCCCCGCCTCTCCCCGCTCAACGGGTTAAAAAGGTCATCAAACCAGAAACTCAAAATGGGCCTCTCTTACAACGTCTACCTCAACTCTAACCGTATTTACGGGTGCAAAAACTGCAAAACCCACTTGTCTAATCATGAAGACATCCTGTCCCGCGTACACGCCCCGCCCCCCTCTTCTGCTCTGTTTCCCGAGCAACTAGTGGGTCTGGTGGCTAGTTTATTAACATGGGATGGACACAATTTTCTAGAACTTCCGTGGCCAACATGGAAAAGCCTACCTCTTCAATACTGTCGTCAACATTAGCGAAGCTGAGCCCGTTGAGCGCAACATGACTACTGGCCGTCACGTCGTTCGCGACATCTCCTGTCGCCAGTGCAATGAAATTGTCGGCTGGAAGTACGATAAAGCCTATGAGGCATCGGAGGGTTACAAGGAGGGAAAGTTCATCCTTGAGGCCGAGTTGCTGGTTAATGTTCGTTAAAGTTCAAGTCTACAGTTTTTCGGATGCGAATGGATATGGATTAGGGCTATGGGTATGGCGTTTTGATTCTTTTCTTTCCTTTATCTCTTTTACGACTCTTTTTTTCCTTTTGTTTTTTCCATTTGCGTCTTGGGTTTGTAACCAATTTTCGTTTCTCTTTTGTTCTCTCCTTCTCCAGCGGAGAGGGTTGCTTTATGCCGCTCTTGTGTCTGATTTCGCAGCTTGCTATTCGTGTTTTTACTCATGATGATTGGAGTTCATTCCGGCTGGTATCTTTGTTTTTGTCTATTTATAGTATTTCTATGGGTTTTCCTTCCATCTTTTTATATTCGCTATTAAATTCCCTCTTCTCCCGATCCTTTGTCTTCTTCCACCTCCCCACCCCTCCAACGCCTACGTATAACTGGCAGATAGGAGGGGGGTAAAACAAGGTTCTGGTCGTCTGGCCTGAATATTATTATTTTTCATTTTCGTTTCTTCGTTCTCCCCTTTTCAAAAAACCCTCCAACCACCCTTCCCCTGTTGATATATGGCAACCTATACATTACAATGAGAGTCGTCGATTTTGGAAAGAAAAAGGAGAAAAGGACCGAAAGAGAAGGAAAGAGAGAATATGGTGGTGGTATTGACGATGCACTATAATGCCCCATAAAAACGAATCAGGCCCTTGCACTGTTACGCGCAGCGGGGAAAGGTTTCTGTTCTGATGCGGGGTAGGTATGATGGGTGCGATATGATAGACCCATAGCAGAAGCGGTGAGAGGTGGGGTTACCTGCTTGCTTGTCTATTGTATCCATCGCATCAATCTATCATTTCAAGCTCGCTCCTCACCCAAGCAGGGGTTTGTCTTGTTTTGCTTTTAGGTTCGTTCTATTGATACTGCTGTGTGCTACTGTGCTGCCTGGGCCCTCAGATTCACTCCCTCCGGTGCACTTTGCGGCGCAGGCGACAGTATGTGTTTCGTGTAGCACGCGGGGGCTGAGTTTTCGAAAGCTGGTTGGATAAGACGGTGAGGAATCGAGCGTATGGGCTGGAAATCGAGTGATCTGTTGTGAACGAAAAGTGTATTGAAGGCTAATGGAATGGAATGCTTAGTAGGGAGGGAAGAGGGGGTATGGTGTATTTATTTACTGTGCGTGTGTTTTTTTTTTGGTGGGCTGCTAACTACATACATGCTCGGAACAATGGCTTAGTGGGTGTGTTTGGCGATCAGCCGGTGGTGGACACTTGGGTGGCTGCAGACTATCATACTATCTACACTGGGGTGCTGGGAGGGGGGATAACTGATGCCAGTAATGAGGTTTATTTGCCTGTTTGGGGGTTCGGATGGTACTCTGCTGTACGCAATCTGACTTACCTTGCCTTTTGCTGCTAGCTGGCTAGCCAGTACGCGAATAAGCATCGAAAGCGCAGTCCAAAAGTGTGCCGCAAATACTTGAGTAATTGGGAATGGCGCTGGGACGTCCAGAACCCCCCTCCCCCCTCTAGATTAAAGAGGAGAAAACACAACGAAGAGCTTCCCTTCTAGCACTTAGTTTGGATGGATACGAAGAAAGACACACAAATAGGCCTGATTAGGAGGGGCGATTCTAATTTCCCAACTAGATTCTTAGTGATTCCGGTTTTGAAGTGGCCTTAGTTAGAGATATCGGTACGCTTCTGCTGCCTATAGCGCAGTGCCAGCACATGCAGGGTGCGGCAGTGAACTACCTTTAGGGAAGACTTCAGAAATAACAGATCGAGCGAATGAGAGGGGGGGGGTTCACTAGAGTCACTCGAGTTTGGAGAAATTAGTATACAGGCGGGACTACTCTTCTATGTAGTTGTGATGAACAAGTTCTCGTATTGGTACGATGCTTGGGGTGTGATTGACCGTTGGGGCGCGGAGGCGCGGGCGGCAATAATAGCCTAGCTATGTGATTAAGGAAACGGGGGGATAGGGATAGACGGGGTGGGGAAGGGCGATATATGTGTGGAGTAAGGAGGGATTTTTATGGAGGAGTAGAGAGGCGAACGGCCAAGGACATGTCATGTGGCGTGAGATGAAGAAGGATGAGCGGGGAATTGGGGGGTGGGTGGGGAGGTATGGAGCGGATAGAAGAGCTAGTCGAAAGGAAGCTGAGAACGGGGGGGGGGGGTGGGGTAAGCATCACCGAGTGATATCAATATGATACTACTGCTACACTTCCCCTCCATCGCTGCATATCGTGAATAGAAACAGCCCAAAACAAAAAGAAAAGGGGAAAACAAGAAATTTGGAAAGTGAGAAGGCCTGAGAGACTAGACTCGAGAATTGCGCACATGATATTTCACAGACAATTTCCACAAGCCTCGTTGAAACCGCATCTGATATGGAATCCCGGTCCGGTAGAACAAATTTCCGTGATAAGTAGCATCTTTGGGGGGCGGGAATATAACCAACAAGCTTCCCGGATTGCTTCGGGACAGGCGGCATATTTATTTCGCTTTTTTAAGTGTGGAAGGTGCGACAAGTAAGTTCCTGCTTTAGTAGAATTGCCGGTAAAGTGTGAATTACTGTAGCCAACAAGGGTGAAAGCAATACCTAACTTTTGTTTGATACCCAGTATGCATGAGTGGTCTTATGTAATTGCTCTGTTATTTCGTACGTGTTGGACGTCTAGAAACTGTACCCATGTTCCTTGATTTCATTTAGTTTTGATGTTTGGGTCAAGTTGGGTTGAGAGAGAGAGAGTGTGTGTGTGACAATCTTTTGTCTTAAAAGTATTATTAGAGAATAGGGGTGGCCTAAGAAGACTGACTGACTGAAGCAGAAACCGGGTCGTTCGGAAGGAGTAGTGGCCAATCTCTAGTGCTGGGTACTCTTTTGTCTCCCCGGAATTGGTCCTAAGGCGGGATGCTGGATAGTTGACTCAACGATATTATACCCTCTTTTAAGGGTAATGGTGATTGTAGAAGACTGAGATGTCCTGGATATAGAAGAGGGTGGGTGTTTTCTGACGGCTGGTATATAGGTTTGGAGTGGCATCAGCTTCTTGGAAACGGGAAATCAAAAGCGCCTTGCTAATTTCCGGATACTGAAGATGGGGAGTTGGTCAGAGGTCGTGTAGGGCTTTATTTAGCTTCAAACACTTCTTATTAATACAGATCAAGTGGTAACTGGAAAAGGTGCCACTTGGTACCTTTCAATAATTGCATATGAAGCTGGTTAATCTTCAATCCCCTTTGAGCGATCAAGCTTGACATGGCATGATATAGTGTGGGGTCCGGTAAGAAGTAATTGAACAGTTATTTAAGGTTAACCAGCCAAATATATCCCTGTCCGTTCAAGTTAACTATTCCCTGCCCTAGTATAGTCAGCTATGACAGTTAACAGGTACCCAAGCTTTGTTGAAGTCGGTCCCAGGCACTTGTTCAAAAACCTTAAATAACAAGGCATGTCTTATATCATACTATTGGGGCTAAGGTATATTTTTCGTGGGTTTGAGAACGATTCATGGCCAATCGGCCCGGGGGAAGTCTTGGCTGATCTTATACTGTGTTAAGAAAACGCTAATCCTTCTCAGGAGCCCTGTCTCAGAATCAGGAGATTACAAGGCTGACGGAGGGAGTGGATTCCACGGATTTTTACGGTACTATACCCGTTCACCGATAGTAGAGCGCTACCCACCCAGCAGCAAGCACTTCATGGCGCCGCCACTTAGATTATTAGAGCGGGATAACGCTCCATTTGGTTGACGATTCTCAGGGGTGGCGCCAAGATGGGTTTCCATCCGAGTCCTGGAGCCTACTGTACTCGTACCCCCTCGCTCAAAAGATAGCCCGAGCAACACTCTGACGCTGGCTTAACTTTAATGGTACTATTTTCAATCTCTGCCTCTGGCATGCTCAAAGAGCCAGCGAGTACCGCGTGCCCTAAGAGCAGCACTGGTATAACGCCCATCAAGAGCTAATGTGTCGGCACTTTTGCACTGGGTGATTGAGTGCATATGACCAATTATTCCATGCCATTACACTGAGCACAAAGCTTATCCATCAGTCCGAAGCATTGGTTAACCTTTTTCGATGCCATTCCCCCCACCCTCGGTGTCAGACTTGGTGGATTAATAATCGCAGAGTTTACGCGAATACCGACACTGAATTTTCTCCCGCAATTGATAATGGGCGTCAAACCCATCTATCCAAAGGGGGCAATCGTGATTTTTGAGAGATTCTGGTCATGCCGCGTCACTCGATAGTTAACTCACATTCGTGATAATTCCTTAGCCGCCTTCTCGGTACGATTCTGTGTCTGACAAATGCGGGCTGCGTAGTGATTTGAAACGCACCTGGTACCACACGCTTCGGCAGGCTGGCGGAGCGAATGACGATGCCTCCACGTTCCCGGAGTCTCCGCTGCCGTAATAGACTGCCATCACAGATTTCCGTCCAGGCGCATATTGGTTTCTCCCAACCGGAGGCTCCGGGTTCTTGGGTGAAGGCCTCAAAGATCTCTCACTGGGGCGTGGGGGCTGTTGGGAGGCTCGATACTTTCGGGCAGCGTTACTACTCTCCGAGCACCCTGGCAAGAGAGCAAGGAGCACTTAACCGCGTCGTACACGGATGCACCGGTATGCCTCGCCTTGATGGATGCTTAAAATATGTACTGGTACTGCTGTAGGATGCTGGTGCATTGTACCAGTACTCGTGCCTGTGCCATCTGGGGTTACATCCCGGTTGCCGACGATGTAGCGAGACCACTGCCAAGAAGTCAAGTTTATAATCCGTCAGTTTGACGGTATCATCCGGCGGACTATTCTGGATATGCTATGTCTCAGTACTAACTGAGCGAGAGAAGGCTTTGCGGATTGGGAATGGTCCGGCGAAAACTCCTGTATCAGGGCGAGGACGCCGCCCGTTACTGAGCTCGGCGAGGTGGCCAGGGCGCCCCTCAGGGTGCCGTGGGGTGGTCTGCTTGTCGACGACTAGTGCGACCACAGAAGACAGAGAGAGGACCACGGGAGAGACACCCTGGGCCAACAGCCAACGGTGTGTGGGATGGCTTTGAGTTGTGTAACTTGTGTACTTGCCTCACATAATGTCGGGGGTGAGGTGATAATGGATCACAGGTTTTAGAGGTGATGCTGACCCGCAATTAGAAGGAGAGCAGTGGAGAAGGAGTGTTGCGCAAGTAGAGGAGAGGGAAGGGGGGAAAAGCAAACATGGTCAGAGTGAGGCCATTGTTTTGGAATGGGATGAGAGATGGAAAAGGATACTACAAGTACTGTATTAGTACTCGAGGAGAGCTACTGACGGATATGGAAGACTTCCCCAGCAGATGACACAGCGGACGCGCCAAGAGTGGATTATACCTACATGAGCCAACAGGATCAGGGTCATCTTGACAAGGAGGGGGGGCATCACACACAAGATGAAGGCTACGTATACAATAGGATTGTCTCTGAGGGTAAGAGACATATGGGAGGCAGTATACCATTTCCTACGAGAAGAAGGATGGAGAGCGAAATCGGAGCGGTTCGTGGAGGTGCGAGAGGAGATGAGGTGGGCGCTAGAACCGATGAGGGATTCAGAGATATGGCGAAGGTTGCAACAGAAATATCGCCCGTCAATATTTCGGGTGCGGGGTATGATATAGATAGCGATGAAATGGGCGAAGGGATGGATATTAGAACTGGCGATGAGGACCATCCAGGCCAGGAGGGTAGAGAGGGGACCCAGGGTGTCTTGAGAATGACGGAAGCGGGGCAGGGACAAGGACTAGCTCCAACGTGGAGTGAAACAAAAACTAAGGTTAGTTTCCTGTTTGTTTGGCTTCCATTTCTTAGGGTCCAAAGCCAGAAATTAGAGTTGAGGGTGTCCCCGAGCCATTACTTGGAGCACTCTTGACACTGCTTTTTTACAAGTTTAGGCAGATTCTGCCACCTTAACCCCTCAACAAGCTACTGCGATCACTAGCCTTGGGGCCTTAATCTGCCTACCCCTAGGAGGGGTGACTTTTAGTCACTCTAAGCACATCTAAGTTCTAATCTAACAGTTAAGCATAGGCAGGAAAGGATAGAAAGCGGCTTCCACTGGCGTGTATCGCCTGTCGCCGCAAGAAGATACGATGCTCCGGCGAAAACCCCGCTTGTCGTCACTGCATTCGGTCAAGGACTCCTTGTGTTTATAAACAATCCACTCGCAAGGTAGCTCCTAGAGCAGACTACATGGCCATGCTCGACCGGCGGTTGAAGCGTATGGAAGAACGGCTAATCAGGAATGTACCAAAGGATGAAGTTGGTGCTGTACTTAGCACTACAGGGAGGTCTGCTGTAAGGCCAAGTATCCCAACTAGCGCAAGATCCGGTGCTTCAGCAAGGAAAAGGACGGCCGCAACGGCATTTGGGGATGAGTTGGATGTATGGGCTAGAGGAGATAGCTCAGCTACACGGGATGGGATAGGTATGTCGGATACTTGGGATGATAGCCCTTTGGGGAGGGGAGGGCGAACAATAGATGCCGACGATGGGAGCCATGCCCTACCTCCAAAGGATATCCAAGAACATCTGGCGGAAGTCTTCTTTGATTACGTCTACGGGCAGCCATATTTCCTATTGCACAAACCTTCATTCATGAGGCGATTACGGTATTACCCCTCTTTGGAATGCTTCTGTCATGTTATGAAGAGTAGGTGGTGTGCCTTGCTAGAAGTCGGATTATTTAATGGGTTTCTACAGGAGTGGAACCGCACCGCCGGTACTAGTTCTCGCTATCTGTGCTGTATCGGCTCGGTTCTCTAGGCATCCAGCCTTACGCCATGATCCACCCTTTCTTGCTGGGGAGGTATTTGCGAGCGAGGCTCGACGACAGATATTAAAGAAATTCGATACCCCAAATATCACCAATGTTACTGTTTGCGTGTTGCTGGGTCTTCATGAATTCGGCACATGTCAGGGAGGTCGAAGCTGGGCAATGGGCGGAATGGCCACCCGCATGGCGCATGCAATACAGTTGCATAAAGAAGCAAATAATGACCCACTCGGAAAGCCACATTCAAGGCCAGCTAGCGATTATTTCCACCAAAGCGAGGGGGGGTATATGTCCTTTGTTGATAGGGAAATCCGCCGGCGGAGTATGTGGTCTTGCTTCATAATGGATAGGTTTACTTCATCGGGGACGGAAAGGCCACATTTGATCGCCGAGTCGGAAGTCGAGATTCAATTGCCGGTACACGATAGGAATTTGGAACTGGGTATACCGGCGGTAACGGAACAACTTGATGGAACTGTGAAGGATTCTGGGGAGGAAATTGGTGACGTCACGGGTGATATGGGGGTTGCGGCCTATATGGTTAGAGTCGTGGCCCTTTATGGAAGAGTCGTTAAATATCTTAACCAGGTTAGCGTGCCAAAAGCCTAGTATCCATCCTACCTCTTCTTTCCTTCTTTCCTTCTTTCCTTTTTAACTTCATCTTTGATGCTTTCTACGGAAATCCAAGCTCCCCTAGATTATGGAAATACAAAATTTATTACAAATACCGAATCTTTTTATTGACTTCTCTTAGGGGGGCAAAGACCGCGACCCCTGTGACATCTGGGAGCCAAATTCCCAATTTGCGGTCCTTAATAAGGAGATAAACCAATTCGAAGAAAGCCTACCTAGTCGTCTTCGATATACTCCCGAAAATATGCAAGCCCATATCACAGAGCATCTCGCTAGCCAGTTTGTTTTCGTGCATATTGCCCTTCATCAAGTGCGACTCTTTCTCAATAAGTCTGGAGTCCCGACGCCTGCCTCCCAAGGCCAGAGCACTCCCCTGGAGTTTGGAAAGAAGGCAGGGGAAATCGCCTTGTCATCGGCCACAGAGATATCACGAATACTCTTAGATGTTGAGGAACGTGGAGTGCTTGTGGTGGCTCCTTTCACAGGGTATTGCGCATTCAATGCTAGCATGGTGCACATGGTGCGAATGTTCTCATTCTCGACTAGAAGGGGGATACAAGAGGAATCAAGAAACAATATGCAGATATGTCTGAGGTTCCTGATGCAGCTAAGACAATATTGGGGTCTCTTCCATTCTATAACAGATAATCTCAAGAGATTATACCGTAAACTCGCAGACTCCCTTGCAGAGGGTTCATCGTTCCCTGAAGAAACCACTCGAACATTGCAATATGGAGACTGGTTTCAAAAGTACCCACGAGGAGTTAGCGCCAGTGATTACAAAGAAGAAATGGCATCAAAGCCCCACACTTCGGATGAGGCCTCCGCCCGGGATGCCGTGCTAAGCCAAAAATCCAACCTTCAAACAGCAGACGAGTTCTTTGCAAGATTAGGGCCACCGAGACAGAAGCGCCCTCCCGCCGCCCCTCCCGCTCCAGTGCCTCAACCTCGCCCTCCCGGGGCTCAGACACAATCCTACGTTCGCACATCTCCCTCAATACATACACAGACAGCCTCGAGTATACATCTGGGAAGTTCACCTACTTCCTTGCATCACAGTCAATCACCCGCAACACATCACTCACCAGTGGGTGCATCCCCCGCAACCACAACCATTCCCACTCCAACGATGGATCAAGGTCGCAGTGAGATGGAGGGGAAGTTAGATCCCCAACTACTAAGCCCACCGCAGATACCCAATCCGCAAAACATGCCCCAGCAAACAAACCTTTATCGCACAGACTATCAGCGGCAAGCCCAAAGTGCCCAACACCTGCCAGCAATTCCCTCCTTGATGCCAAATATACCCCCGCACCAAGTCCCGTACCCCAACTATCCCATTACCCTGCCTAGGGGCCCTGCGGCTATAGATACGGGAGGGATGGGGATGCATCACCCCCAGGCCCGTCAATCGCACTCTCCGCACCAAGAACACCACCCTCAAAGTGTGCCTTCCCATTATTCCTTTTACGATATGTACTCCTCGGGGTCAGACCCCGCATTCATGATGGCCGCAACATCGCTTAACAGCGGGATATGGCCCGAGCTCCAGGGCCAAGTTAATGGAGCGGATGTGAATGCCTTTACGGAACAGCCGAGCAGCGCGTGGTTTCTGCCGTTCAACTCGTGCCCTCCGGACTTTGAGCCAGGAATCGGGGGGGTGGAAACCATAAATATCACGGATGTCGGCGGAGAGAGGGTTGGTGCTGGCGCAGCAACAGCAACGGCGGCAGGAGGTGGTGTCCCGGTGGCAGGTGGACATGATGGAGGAGGTGATGGTGGTCGAGAAGGTGGGAGTGGGGGTGGGATACCGCATCTAATATCTGGAAGCGGACAGGTCCGTCAAGGAGGAGGAACTGGTTCGAGTGCTACTGCATACCATGATCACAATGTACGATGATAAAAATGAGGGAAATTAAAGCCTAAATAAACGGCTCTTGAAAATATATACAGGCATATTGAAAGCCAAAAGAGAGACTATCGTGCCGGCAATTTAGTTCTACCCACACGCCCACACACCCACAACACGCGCGCACGCACATACAAACCAGCTCCTTCACTTTACCCCACCCCACTCCCTGACCTTTACCTTTCCCTTACCTACCCTCCCGCCGCGTCCCTGTGCCACCCTTCTCATCTCATCTCATCCCATCCCAATCCCCACACTCATCCCCTCCCTCCCCTCTAATGGGAATAGAAGGGGGGAAAAAAGTAATCAAAGACCCCACCCACCCAACCCCCCCCCCTCCCTCGCCAAATACCACTACCACCCTCTCTCTCCACAAGTTCCGCAAAAACTAACTAACTAAATAAATAAAACCAGTGTGTCAGGTGACTTCAAACACTCTGGGTAGGTGCATATAAGGCATCAGAAGCCCAGTTCCACCCACCCACCCATCCATCCATCCACCGGGAGCGAAGGGAAGTTGCACAACCCCGTCGCACCAGTTATGATAAGTTAGTCCGAATCCCCACCGCCTTCTCCCCCCCCCCCTCTAGCTGAAGAAATACACCAAAGCCAACGGAAATGCCCGTTTTTATGTTTGTGCTTTCTGGGGATTTTCCCCAGGAGATGGAGCTAATGCAGGTATCCAGAGTGATCGAAGTCAGGTGATGGGCTGAATTATGATTGGCGGTTGGTTGAGGGAGGGGGGGAGGGAGTCGTTGAGAAAATGTATTTATTCGGTTTCTATTTTGTTTGTTCCAGCGCCTAAAAAAGGGTGATTTGAGTTTTGTTTTTTTATTCTTTTTATTCTTTTTTTTGATGGAGGGCTTTTTGATTGGGTGGGGGATTGATTGATTGTACTCGAGTAGTTAGCGAGTGTATTATCTCTCCCTCTCTCCCTCTCTCTTTCCTTCTTGCGGTGGTTTCCTGACCGATGGGTTGAGGGGTGTTGTGTGGAGTCGAGTTGGTTAGGTTGCGCTGACTGACTGACTGACTCGGAGGATCATCTTGAGAAAGATCGATTGGCACGATATCCGACGGGAGCTCCGAAGCGAGCGAGAAGGGGGGGGCGGGGAGGGAGGGAGGGAGGGGTAGCGTGCTTCTAGTGAGGGGTTGACTTTTTGTTCCTTGATTTTGTTGATGTTATTGTATCATGCTGGTACTGGTAATGGTCAGATCTTGTGTTAGGTTGTGAGATAGGGTAGTTTAGAGTACCAAGACACCACCACGAGCAACGTTCAGGTGTGCGATCCCACAGCTGCTCTACAAATGGATGGTGGGAAGGATGGGTGGAATGCAGGAAGGTGGCGAAAATTCGCTTAAAAGCCACAAGTATGGCACTGCACAATATCCCATGATTACCGTATTCATGTTCATTCCTTTTACGAGTTTATCTTCCACTCTTCCCATTCATCAACTACACTCATTAATCTACCAGTAAAATTATGTCCGGAGGTATCATATATGTCTCTGCGGGGGGGGCGGGGGTGAGGGGGAAGAGGAGGGGTTATGTCGGGAACACAGACACCGGTACTCCCGGGAAGTTCCCCCAAAACACGCAATTCTTGTCCCAAGTTTATCCGAGTAAAAATCTCCTAATGATATCATAGCGTCAACCATACCTACAGTACTAATAGTGCGCGTATTTCACAGCCCGAGCTGCGTATATCCTAACTTTCCGACATCCCCATAAGTTAATATGAAACCTCCAAATATAACCCTCCCGAACCCGATTTCCTTCACCTATTATTCCCGTTTTTGGATAACCCGTACAAAGTACTAGTACCCGTACTCGTACCCCTCAAGCACATTCATTACCAGCAAGCAATATTTCCATCATAATTAGTACGAAACCGGCACTTACCAGTACAGCAACAGTACCACGCGATAAGCCAAAATAAACAAGAAACAAGAATATTTATTTAGATTCGCATCCGGACACTCCTTCCGAGCGAGACGCGACCTGCAACGAGACGAATGCGGTAAATTAGAACAACCCCCGCCCCCGCCTCCTCCTTCCTCCCCCCCCGCCTTCCCCCCTCTGGCGCGAGAGCTGAATCTTGATTTATTCGCTTTTCCACAGTTAGTGCACTACTGTAGCACAGTAACGATAACGGTCTATTTACTGTATTTGTGCGGTGGCCCATGGTGATTTCCTTTTTCATGCTATATGTGATCCGCTTGGGATAGCCCGCTTTGGGTGTTTGGGTTGATTGTACTTACCCGACTTGGGCTTGGTAATATTTTGGAATTTCTTGTGATATTGGCATCATCCGACCTCACTCACTCTACGACGTCTACGTACGTCTCCCGCTGGCAGCTTCTGTACTGTGCGGTGCTGTACTGCATCATAGCTACCGTAGCTCCCTTAGTTTCCAGCTGCTCCCAGCTCAGCTTTCTTTTCTTTTCTTTTCTTTCAGGGCTGGGATACCGTAAAGTGTATACCGGTACCGGTGCCCCTCACTGAAACCTCTCCCCTTCTTTCTTTCCTTCCTTCTTCCTTTCCTTGGCTCACTCGCTCACTCGCTCATTCCCGCTCAACTATCTATCCTAAACCAAAACTAAAAACAAAAAACAAAAAAACAATCAACCAATCGTGAACTCCCCATGTTATTATTATTTTTATTTTGCTCCTCCTTCCTCCTCCTCCTCCTCCTCCTCCTCCTCCTCCTGCTCCTCCCTCTTCTACGCGCCCATACACTCTTGCCCTCACACTTTGCTGAAAGCCCAGGTAAGTACTAACCTCTAGTGAATTGATCCTCCCCAGAAAAAACAAAAACAAACAAACAAAGCACGCAATATTGGCGTTATCCTGGCATTTCCTGTACTCGAGTATCCACTGGGGCACCGGCAGTGTGATAACCAGTGTATCGCGGGGCGATCCGCACGGACGCGAAATTGCAAGTGGTCTTGATATGAAGGAGCACGGTACCTAGCACAGTAGTCTACAATGCATGATCGGGCTGATAGAAGAGAGAATCCCCTACCAGTGCCGGTACAGTGCTTCAAGGTTTGCTTGCTTGCTTGCTCGTGACATGTGTGGTATGGCATGATAGTCTGCATGATAGTCTATGAGCATGGCTTAAGATGATGTTTATCCCGGGATGGAGTAAGTTCAGCGCAGGGCGTAGGGAAAATGAGGAGGAGCCCAGGCAGGGAGAGTAGGTAACTGTATATCATCCTTGTGGGTTTTTGTTTTTTTCTTTCTCCTTTCGGGGTTGAGGGAAATAGATGATTTGTAGATTTTGCGTGGAGAGGGAAGAGGGTGAGGGTGAGGGTGAGAAAGAGGGAATTGTGTCAAACTCGTAGGAAGGAAGGGGAGGAAACAAGGAAGGGAGGGAAAGTGCACGATTAGTTATGGAGCGGAACAGAGTGGAGTGGAGAGAGAGCTACAGTTGGAAGTGGGGAATCGTCGTCGAGCGAGAGAAAGGGAGAGGGGGAGGGAAGGAGAGATATGCACGGGATTTTGATTTGGGGCTCGTGATTTTTTGGTCACCTGTTTGTGCGACTGCTGGTGGCACGGTACTGCACAGCGCTCGCGTCTCCACCCACTCGCGTTCTCGACTATTCGGGCAGTGATCTGCCATGCCCACCGAAAGCATCAAGATACAGTTAACTGGCTGGGTAATACCGGTATTCCACTTCCACCCATCCATCCATCTACTTGTATCAATCAATCGATCAATCAATCAATCACTTCATACTCACTCATTTACAGCGGGTATAGAGATTTCCGCGCGGTATCGAACACAACCTAACCCCACCAATACGATACAGTGTATGATAGATATTACAGGAACAAGCGAAAACCGTGCGGTAACTATCTATCAACCCCCCCGCTCTCTCTCTCTCTTCTTCCAAAACACCAAGACTGCGCTTAAGGGCGGATTAAGAAATGATCTTCCCTTTTTTCCCCTTGCCCCCTCAGGCCTTACGCTGGGTAAAAAAAACTTATTATGATGTGCAACGATAGCCGCATAATATGATATGATATGATATGATAAACATTCATCCCTATTCACTCCCATTCTCAATAGGACTGCATTTGTTGCCCTGTTTGTTTGCAGCTTTATGCCTACTGATATACCATGCAGTTGTTATGTTGCGTTACGTTAAATGTTGAGGATTTGGTTTCTGACTTTGGCCAGACAGATGGATAGACAGCAAGCCCATTGTGCTGGTCTAGTCGTGTACAGTGTTGTTGGAGGCGGTGGTGGTGGTGGTAGTTGTTGCTATCAACGAATGAACCGTTCTTTCTCCTCCCCCCCACACAGGATATGGTAGGGGCGGTGGGAAACGTGTTTTGTTTAACGGGACAGAATGGAGGGTGATAATGGTAATGCTATAGAGGGAGAGTGAAGGGTTGCTTGAGTGGTTGACTGGCTGTAGGAGAGGAGAGGGGAGGGGATGGGCAGGCCGCATTTCGCCTCGGCTGTAGGTGCATGCTTTTGGGAGTTTTATCATCATCATCATCATCACCCTGACCATCTCTTTCTATCCGCTCCGTGAATAGTAGTAGTAGTAGTCATGGCAAGCAAGTGCGCACCTTACGAGGTTGACTTTTTTCACCCATTTTTTTCTTCCTCTTCTTCGTATTCCCGCCCCTATTACTTACTGTACTCTATTCTATCCTCTTCCATTCCTTTCCATCTGCATGCCTTCATACAGGCGGGCGTACAGTGTTCCTAGTAACTCATCGCTAAAATATTCACTCATTACTCACCCAGAAGCCATACCAAGCGCGAGCGATAATCTATGATCCTCACCACCTCTACCTCTAGCTGGAGGTAACTTGCGCCCAGCAAACAGTACAAATTTCTAAAAATAGAACTAGGAAGAAAAAACAACCAAACACCCAGCCTCGGTCTCTTGTTTCACAATTCTCACCAGTGGGGGGGCCCCCTGCATACCGGTATCAAATGTTGGTTTTGGCTGCCTTTTTTTTTTGAGAAAAATAGACCACACACACCTCTGATTGCGCCAATCGTTCTGCAAAACATCGGACGAATGTGGGGGGTTGATGGGGTGTGCTTGTATGTGGCGGTGGCCGGGGCCTGGATTTTCGCGAAAGTTACAGAATCTGTACGGTAGTCGTAGCCCTTGCCATTTTTCGTTTCTTTTTTCTTCCCTTTTCCCCTCGGACCTCTCCACCACATGCGACCGTGGACGATATATTTTTTTTCCTTTTTTCCTTTTGGTTATGGTCCTGGGCGAACGGTAGTCCGTCGCGGCGGTGGGGTCTAGATGTTTTTTGGTTGCCTTATTGAAGGAAGGAGTGATCCCTGAACAGCTGAAGCTCAAAGATGCGCCAGTTTTTTTTTCCCCTCCAGGGAACCGTCGGAGAATTTGCTTTTTGGCTCATTCTCCGCGATATCGGACCCGTAGTCAGAATCCGAGAGGGGAAGGGGAGAGAAGGGAAGGGGAAAAAAAGAAAAAAGAGGAGAGAGTGAGGCGGTGCTATGCATGCAGCATGCAGGATTCGAGGTTTTGGTGGTGGGAATTGATGATAAGTTAACAGGTTCGGCGGGTACAGTTCATCCAAGGGATTATCGTAATTTACCGTGTGCCCTATGAGCAAGTGCATTCTTTCGTTGATTGTCGCTGTTGATGCCGGTGTGGTTTGAGCTTGTTTGTGCGGTGCATGATATAATATTACTATCGCGAGGTTTTTTCTGGTGGGACGGAGGAGCAGGAGAGAGGAGGGGGAGCAGTGGATTCTGTTACTGTTTTGTATGTCAGATTTGTGTTTAATCGATAGGTGCGATAAGGTGTGTTCTGTTGTATAGTACAGTATCGAGCACGGACGATTCGGTGGATGCGGTAGATACCGGTACGGCAGATCCCTCCCCCGAGGGTTCGGAAATGCAATTGTGCTGTGTGCAGCTGGGATCTCCATGAAGGATATCGGTTATCATATCAAGTAAATTGTATTGTTTGGGTGGGTATTTCTCCCATCCCATGCTTCTTTCAACTTGCCCTCCTAAATCCTACCCTTTGTAATGTGCTTGCGCCATTCCAGATAGTGAATTCAAGTACCGGTATTAAACTTGAACGCGGGTTACCGTATCATTTGGGATGGCTAACTATATGGATCTGTAGGGGTGGATAAGGTTTCCTGTGGAGTGGTGGGCAGCTCAGCCGTCAGGTTACCATATCAGCACTTGGTGCCCATACAGAACGCTAGGTAGAGTATTGTATAGCACGGCTCTGCGTACTCCTTCCTGCTGGCTGGTTTGGGTTGTCTGCAGGCGGGCGCGGTGTCTGGTAGCTGTATGGCCGTTTTATCCCACTAATCGCAAAACATGAAACGCGAGCACGGATCACAGGGTGACATCGGTTGAGGGGCGGCTCTGGATTTTTGGAATCAATCCTCCGATGGGCGGGGTGGAGTACTGTACTAGTACTAGTACTGTGCAGTGGGCGGTGCATCACCTCCGCCCAGGGGCACCGATCACTCGGTTCCACACCTATGCAATCGGTCGGCGTTCTGCAGAGCCATAGCCTCAAAGTGACCCAGCCTGCCCGTGCTGAAGGATACTCACACCACTGTAGAGCGGGTTGCCAGTAGCTGCGCTGTGGGCTGTCGTATTGTGTCTTTTATTTTTTTGCCTCCGAGGCTGCGATCAGGCATCCCTCGCCCTCCTTTTGCTTGCCCCCCCTGACTTTGCTTGTTCTGCCCTTCTTCCTTTACCGGCACCCCTCCCCCCCGCCCCTCCGATACTGGTACGGTACTGTGCTTACGGTGCCTTTTTTCCTTTTCCCTGAGACTCTTTTCTGTTCCCCCGAATGCTTCCGATTGCCCTTTAGCCTTCACACGTCCGAAGCTAATCAATCACCTCCTGCATATGCTGCTCTTCAGCTACCACTGTTGACGACGACATCACCACCACACGTCAATTTCCTTTCTCTCCCCTTTCTCCTTCACCTCCTAGCCGCACTCCACTCACTCGAACACTCTTCTTTATTCCCTCCCTTTCTTGGCGAGTACATGAAGATTACCAGCTTGCCCCGCTGAGAATCTTGTACTGTGCCCTCACCCAATCCTGCTGTGTCGGCCTTCTGCACCTTAATTTATGGACGGCTGCCTTCCATGGTAGTAGTCACGCGAGAACGGCTGCGGGGCCGACTGCACGTTCGATTGGCGGATGCAATGGATCGCGAGCGCAGGAACGGGTTCTTGAGCTGACGCCGGACCGACTGGCAAGGCTGTTTTTGTCGCTGCTACTCGCGTCTCATAGGACAAGGCGTCTCATTCGCCACGGTGACGACGGCTCTTTGGTTCGCTGCATGTTCGTTCTCTCTCTCCCTCTCTCGTTCGTGAACCTGATGAGGGCATTCACTAGTGTTTTCCTCTTTTTTATTTTGCCCTACTGTACTGTAAATTTTGCCGTGTTGCGGTTGCGGTTTGTTTCGTTGTTCATATTCGCTTGGGATCGGATGCTGGGTGCGGGAAAATGGACAAGAGGGGAATTAATTATTAAAATCACTTGTAAAAGTTATTATCTTTTTAACTTGTCTGGTTAGTAGTGAGATTCGCGCTATGCTCTTTTGGCGAGGGTTGTTAGTGCAGGGGTCCATCGACCTTCGGCGCCGCAACGCCAATCATCTACAAACCCTCATCTCTTCAAACAAGAGTGGCACCAAACAAATATCATCTTCAGCGAATCCCATCACTCCATCGCCACGCACTGGGTCATTCTCAAGCTGAAAAAGATTAACACCACACTCCAAACCCTTCCCACACCCTTTCCACTTTGACCCCTCTTCCCTGAATGGGGATTTCTCTTTTTGACAAAATAGAGGAAAAACAAAAATAAGCAAGATAGAAGGAGCTCTGGCAAGGATCCATCTTCCTCGAAGACGGAAGATCGGCTGTTATTTTGAAAACTTATTTCTCATTTCAGCCTCGGGGTGTCAGAAATTATGGATAAGGGATGATACCTAAGGTTTGGCGGAAGGGCGGTGAGAACCGGAGAGACGCAGAGCAGGCTCTGTGGATCATGGGAGAGATCCCAGAGTTGAAGCTTTCATACGCAGGTCCAGCATCAGTTTGATTCGGGGGACGTATTCACGGATCGATACTCCAATCCCCAGGGGTCCCTAATCAGCATCGCCGAGAAGAATGAGGTCACGTCTTCGTTCGGTCAGGAGTGAGTTTACTAGTCTAAATTGAAGATTATCACCTTTCGTTGTTGTCTACTATCACAAGGTGCCAATCTCAGCATACGGGCTGTGAAGTCCTTAGCACGCGTAAGTTCTGCATATCTAATTACGGTTTCCCTGATATCTCGTTTTTCTGCTGCTCTCACTCTTGCCACCCCCTTCCCTAATGCTGTTCTTACTGCATACTCCCTCTACCCCTTCCTACCCCCGCCCATTTCTCCGCTTTTACCAAGCTTCCTTTGAAGATTGTTACGCCAGTGCTGAAAATTGCATGTTGCTCGCAGCTCGCCATACGCAGGAACAGTATTATAATGGGGAGCTGCAAGGTACCCTCCACAAATGAGTCGAAAAAAAAGAAAATAAGGCTTCCCTCTCCAATGGCAACCTATACTAAGGCGGTCTGCTCTATACTAGATGCATACTCTTAGGCAGGGTTATGAAAGCTCTGCAGAAGAGTAACATGAGGAGGGGCCGGGAGGAACATGTCTGTTCCTCCGCCGCCGCCTCTCATATTGAAGTGCAACGGTCCTCTGGATGCCCTGTGTGGGAAGCATATCTCCTCAATGGCGCACATCCCATTCACATGTGTGACAGGGGGTCTGCCCTTTACTCCGGGTCTCTCAAGGTCTCATAATTGGATGCATACATGCGTTATCTATTGTTTTCTGAATTTCCCTGAATCGGGGCGAGTACATTATCGACCACGATTTTGCACTGGGCATTATCCGATATTTGCCTTTCACATTTTGTCTAGGATAGCAAAATGTTATCCAGATTTCCTTTTGAACTGTGTGGAAGGAGGGGGTAGTTTATCATTTTATTTGGTTTTTCCAATTTTTCAGTTGTGCGCCGGTGGGGGAAGAGGGCATCGAGAAGAAATCGGGTGGGATTTTTGATATTTTATTTGAAATTATTTCACTTTTAGGCACTGGGAAGTCTACTGGGGCACTGGAGTAACATAATTGAGGCCCACACTCGCACAAAGAGCGCAGGAAGCAAGAAAAGGAGGGGTTCATTTGCACTGGCTCAATCGGAGAAGGCAAATCAAAGGAGGGGATTTGACGAGAGCCTGTGTTTAGATGGGTGGTTAGACTCGGAGCATGGGTGGAACCCAAAAGCCACTACCGAGAGTAGTAAGAAAGGTCGGGAGGATGAAATTCGGAAAGAGGCAAAAGGTTGGCTCATGGCCTTCCTCTACGCCCAACACTTATTCATACCCTTCTCCCTCCCTCCCTCCCTCCCTTTTTTCTTTGGAAGTCGAACCAAGCAGGGCTCCTCTTATCCGACCTCCATATTCATACTTAACAGAAACCCTGCCATCCCAGAAAACCTGGTGGTCCGTGTGTACTGAAGTAGGACCCCCGAGTTAAAAGACACTCCCCTCGCACCCTCGCGCACCCCCCTTCCCTTCTCGGCTCCTTTCACTCTCTCTGATCCGACCCCCCTCCCCCCTCG
>Ga0307509_10003681_pt1 | contig 22923 bp, 29 predicted proteins | sample 10_EM_MG_FD_202245 | JGI IMG/M metagenome (GOLD analysis project Ga0307509, IMG submission 202245) | Populus trichocarpa ectomycorrhiza microbial communities from riparian zone in the Pacific Northwest, United States - 10_EM | ecosystem: Host-associated > Plants > Roots > Unclassified | place... | reverse complement strand
CATTCGGGAAGTATCCCATGGCAAAGAAACCCTACCCCCTCCAGCCAAGGGAAAACAAGTCATCCCAGGTCCCTCTGGTATGGAACCAACCGCACATATATCTCCAACCGGAAAGACACAAGACAAAGTAACCAACATAATAAGCAGGACACTTGCCCGACAACCTAACCGCCAGAAGCAGAAGACAACAAGAAAACCTTTCTGAACATCTCATGACATATGAAAAACAAAAGAAAAAATTGGTAACACAACTCGCGTCTGATCCTTCATCATCCTGGGTGTAGGGCCGTCAGACAAACCCCCCCTTGCTTTTGGCAGGAGCAAGGAAACCTTTTCTTGTGAATAACCTTATGCCAACCCAAGAGTAAGGCATTAGGGAAAGAGGTAGTAAACGGTAGGCAGGGCGGTGGTGCAGCCAGAGGTAGTGCTATACTAGCCACACAGTGCTCAGAGAATCCGACCGAGTTGTTTTGTGGGGGAGGCCAAACTCATGACATTCCATCGCGACGGTTGTTGTGAGGTTTGACCAAAATATTGAGGTATTTGTCCCTGTTGGCTATGGCGAGGGGCCACCAAGCGGGATGTATTGAGGTAGTAGTAAGGTACCAGCTAGTAGGGTGTGTTTGTCTCACGAAAGTGCCTTTCCAGCCCCTTATGAAGCTCCAAGTTCAGGGGTGGGTGAGGATCGTGAGGTTGATGTGTGTGTTGTGTGGTGTTTTACCTCGCCTACACCTTCCCAAAAAGGAAGGTGAAAAGCGGGGTAGGAGAATTGAGGGAAGGGAGCTTGAGATGAATGATCTGGTATGAGTGTATTCTTATATAAGTGGTGGCATGCCGGTGTCCGCTTGACTTGTTGTACTTCCTTGTTCTGGGGGGTAAATTTGCCTGGTATTGTGCTATGTGTTATTATTACTGTTGCCTTGCGATATAAGGGAAAGGAAAAAACTAGTGCTAGCGATTTATACCTCCACTCCCTGGGCCTTCCTCCCACTTAGGTTTCTACTCTCTCGATTGCGGTGTGTATATATGTGCTCGAGTAATCCCCGCACTCGAGGAATCGAAAAAAATACCTAGGAGTAGGTAAGTACCGTAGTGTTGCCACGACTTGGTTATATCCTTAGAGCAGAGAGAGAGAGAGAAAGAAAGAAGGAGTTTGCTAATTCCCACTAACGGTGTTAGAAATTCCCTTGATTTGCAACAGGTTAGTTACCTCAACCGGTTTTTTGTAGAGGAGGAGAAGAGGGTTATTCAAGATTGCCGTAGGATGTTGATAAAGTAGACTTTCCCTCTCCACTCTTTGTCATTGGGCGGGCACTGTACTGTGCTAAGGGTGAGCATAAGTGATGCGGATAGGATACTTAACTGGAATTTAACTTGCCAAAGTTTGGTGTGTGACCATGGGAACAGTCAATCTCGACGCTTTTTTGGAGGGAGAATAAAGTGAGGCGAACCCGAAATGTACCAATAGCAAGACTTCCTGCTCTCTTATTGGCAGTGGCCCAGGAACAAAGTTTAATGAAAACCATTTTATCTTACTTTACCCTTGACCCCATGTACAAGTGCACGACAGTAGGTATCTCTAGGACTATCCGACGGCCGTTCAACCTCATCTATAAGTGGGGACTAGCCCTTGTGGCAACGTTCACATGATATAGTAGTCACATTCAACCAAACTACCTGCTACCTCCTGGCTTGGCATCTCCCAATCCACTATATATATGTTTCCTCAATCCCTTCCCTCTCTTCCTTTCTTACAACAACTTCCTCACAACAACTTTCTCACAACAACTCCTTACAACAACTTTCTTACAACAACTTTCTTACAACAACTTTCTTACACCAACTTTCTTACAACAACTTTCTTACAACAACTGGCTTATTACAGTTTCTTGATAATGCAAATTCCTACTAATATTTATATTCCTTTCCCTTTTGATTTTTTTCTAATTTCTATTAATACCCTTGTGTGCTAATAAAAAACTACTAAGATAGTTGATATTTAGTTTTCAAGATGTCTTCTTCCACCAATAGATTGTCTTCGAACACTCATTATACTTTATTTCGCATGGTAAGTTCCTTCTTGTTAGCTTACAATTTTTTCCCCTGCTTCCTCTTAATTCTTTTTAACTGGCACACTAGTCGTTTTCTGCTATACCGTTTACTTATTACTCTAGTGGGAATAGCTTACCTATTATTAACAGTAAGGCATTCAGTTGCAAGGAACTAACTATATAGCTAAACTCAAGCTCTTTGAGTTATGAGCTTCCCTGAAGTTTATGGGAGACAACTTGAAATACGAGCTAAGTACATATTTCCAGATATGTTTAACTGATTGGAACAGTATTTAGAGAATAAGACTCTGCTGATTTTCTAGTTGTAGATGCAGAGGACGACATAATGCTTTGATCGCTGGATATTGGAGGTGATCACTCTATATTGCACATTGGAACTGATCACTCCACATTGCATATTGGAACTGATCACTTCAAATTGCATATTGGAACTGATCACTCCACCTTGCATATTGGAACTGATCACTCCACATTGCATATTGGAACTAATCACTCCACATTGCATATTGGAACTGATTACTCCATATTGCATAGAACTGATCATCCCATGTTGCATATTATTATTGGATAGGCAACTGGGTAGTATGTTTATAAAAAGTCTATCGTGAGATAGCTTGATCTTTGGTAACGGAGATGAACTCTGTCTAGGAGTACATATATCCAACCCGCGTGAAAAAGCTCGATAATTTCAGACTTCACGAAATGGGAGATAAGGTGGGAAACTAGACAGAGGAGTTTTCTAACCATTGATCAATATAGGGCCATCGAGTCCTTTAGGCGATGTTATCTACCCGAGCTGTGGCTAGGAGTCGGACTGCACCCTCTTCGGAGGCTCTACGCTTCGCACGGCCCAACAGGTTTCTCGGCTAGATACTGGAGGAGGGGAAGGTGTCATTGATTCCTCATGTGAGGAACAATGCCTGGATATTTGGGAACCCCTCGGCAGGGGGTAAAGACCGCTTGTAGTGGGTGGCCCAATAGTATCAAAAGATTCAATTTTTATTGTAACAGTTAGTCTTAGGAGATCTAAGTAGTCAAAAAAATGTAGTTGTTGTTATAAATACCTATTACCTACCTGATGAATAGTATGTATACCAAGTGTAGTAAGCAATAAGTACAAGTATGTTTTAAACAAACTGATTAGTGGACTTATGCCATTCAAGTTTCAATTTTAACTGTCTCAAATAGTACTCTATAAGAGTGCCAATTAAGATAAAATTAGTTCTTGAATCTTTAAGTTGAGCAAATTCATTTAAACCTTCCTGTTCTTGTGCTGATTTCTGCTATCTTTCTCCTATCTCTCTACCTTTTTCTACTATTTTATACATACTAAATCTTCAGTCCAGATGGTTTGCTAACTTGTAATATTAAAGTCATAATGACTTTGCCTGTATCCTTTATTCGTAGTGACTTCATATGATTTCATCCTCAATCCATATTCCTATTCATCGTAGTCATATTCTGCTATCGCCAATGGATTACTCAGAAATATGAAGCTATTCGAAGAACTAGTCTTAGATAGCCGCTTGCGCCCTAGCAACACATGTGGGATTGAAGCAAATACAGTATAATTTGGTAAAACTCGGATTGATGCCACTGAGGATTTTCTTGAACCTGTCCAACTACCGTGGTTTATATGTTTAAACTATGGTGAATTCACTTTCCTTGCGCCCTCCTGTTGGTTCAGTTGCCTTAGTTTCGCTTTAGCTCCAGTCTAACTTTTGTCAAATTATATGGTAAATTAAGAACTTCCGCGTATCCGTATGAGATAGCAAGATACCTGGACTATCGCAATAGAGAATACCGGTAGCAGTCTATGACTGTATTTCCTTGAGCAACCGTTGGGGTAAATTTAACTTTATATAAACTTTTTTTTTTTCGCAGTGGGTCACTGACGATCACTCGTGCATGGGCAAGCCAAGAGTGCTTCCGGAGATACCATCCCTGCACGGAGATAGCCAATTTGACGAGATTTTACAGAATAAGGCAAAATATCCGTTGCGTGTCTGTGCCCTCATACAAATGATCCCGCTTCATTTTCGGGTACTTATGGCCTGGGACAAGTGCTTCTTGCCTGGGACGAGTACCGCCCAGAGGCAATCCCGATCCCGATCCCGATCTATCAAGTACTGTAGCACGAACGAATGAAGGCTATCATGATGCATCACATCCACCAGACATTCCATTCAGGACGTGTTTCCAAAGTCCTTGGTGGCTGTGCTTTTTTTGAACCTCTCCGTAACATAAAGGACAACTGCTTTTGTCCCCTGAGAACTATCAGAGCATTCCCAACCATCTTAAAAGCAAAACAAACCAAATAAATATATATATAAAAAATGCCACATCCAATCAATACAAAACCCCCATGGGCCTTCACAAATACCGAAACAAACCCATCATGCCATGATTTCCTACATACAAGTCCTCGTCAGTGCACAAAGAGCACTTCAGAACCGATAGACCAGCGGAAAACCAACCAACCAACCAACCTCTGCTCCCTGTTCCAGGATTGATTGAAACGGGCTCAGCACCGAGCATTGCCTACCTATACCAAAACCCCTTCCTGTATAGTATAATACCGGCACGATATGGCCTAGTTAACCTACCGGTAGGTACTGTACGGTAGGTATAATAACTCCTGGCAATATGCTATATACCGGTCAACTAAGATTACTTACTATATTAAGCACTCTCCTACCTACCCACTGCACCGTGGTTCCATATCCCGTTGCCGTACTGTACTGTGCTGCGGGCACCGTACCGTACTAGTACTGTAGTTTGGGACGGTGTCTGTTTCGCACAGCCCAAGATCTTCGAGCACAGTACGGTATCAATGCGCTCTCCACATTTCCACTTGCTCGCAGAAAGGAAGGAAGGAAAAAAGAGGGCTACTATCATACTAGAACCTGGCCTAAGGCTAGATTGGATCTCAGCCATTCCCCAGGCGTTTACCGTGTATCAAATAGTGGCATCAAGAGTTTGTGCATAATATGATCGTGCTCTTCTGGTTTTAGCTTTTGCGCCTTTGGTGAGGGCATGGTTTGAGTGGTTAGCACTGGGCTGTGCTCTTTTTGCATATTCATGCCGGGTAACTTTGACCCGCGCCTCTACGCCTGCCAGCCCGTCCTTTTACGGCCTGGTACTGTACTCGCCTTTGCCTACATTTCGGGCTGGGGGGTTTACAAGAGTGCCGAGTATTTTGGGGGTTAATTAAAGATGTTGATAATATGGTGTTCAAGATATTTTCTTTCCGCGGTGGAGGTTCGCTGATTGCTTCCCAACGAACGGAACCAACCAACTATCGGTACCAGCATTGTACGGGACTATGGTATTCCCCATCTCATTACCTGGCTAGCCAACTAACTGATTTACTCAAGGTATGTATATGTATGTATGGTATCCCATCCCCCCCAAGAAAAAAATACTAAAGAGTATGTAAAAGTAAACAAGCAAGCATTTTGTGGCAATAACAGTGAGAGTAAGACCAGGTCGAAGAGTAAAGGCGGCAGCCATCAACTAAGCTACGGAGAATAGAGAATGAGTCTCATGAATGGGAAACTGAAAACAAGTGAAAATGCCTGCCGCACCCTTCCTCCCTCCCTGCTCCCTGCCTCACTGAATTTCCCCCATGCTGAGACTTCCCCATCTTCCACCGCTATCAACACCAGCCCCCGGATGCCCTAGGAAAGAAAGAAAAAGGAAGTAAAGGTCTAGTATGGGTGATGGGCAGGTGGATAGATGGGTCGACGGAACAGAATGATAAAGCAACCTTACTTTTTTTTTGAATCTATAAGAGAGTATGATAGGAATAGGGAGGGGTTGATGCTATTACTACTAGTAAGGCCGAGAGAAGAATAATCACCTCTTCTTCGAGCGGGACTTGCTCTTGGAAACACTTGTCGCCGCGGACGCTTTCGAGTCGACGCTAGAGGCTCTGGAAGTCGCGTTTGAGGTGGCTTTACTGTCACCGCCTTTCTTGGTCTGTTCTACTTGCTTATTCTGCTCTTCTTTTAGTTTAATCCCAATAATGGCAACACCAATTTGGATCGGAAGGGTATATATATGTACCTTTGGAGGTTGTTTGGTAATCTTCCCGTTGGTCTCTTTGGCGGTGCCAGAGTTTGCTTTGCCTTTTTTGGCGGGGGGCCCCTCTTCCTCCTCCTCCTCTTCTCTGTCCCTGCTCTTCTTGGCTGCCGTAGCCTTAACGGTAGCCACACTGGTTCCATTCTCCTCCAGTTCCCTAGCTACAGTGGAGATAAGAGTGGTGCACCTTCTGGAAATCTCCAAACTGGTGCGGGAAAGGAAGAACCAGTCAAATCTGAATGTTGGACTCTCACGGATCTCGTCACGAATCTTTTCGTGAAGATTTTCCGCGTCCAACCCAAACTTATCCAGCTGAACAAGCAAGAAACGATCCTCCTCTTCGGTGTACACCTTTTTGTTGGTGGTAGAGACAGAATAGCTCAATTTTAGCTGTTGGAGGGGAACGCGGTACATCTCAATCTTTTTACGAAGCATCTTCTTTTGTTGGGAGATTTTGGCAGATTTCTCCTCGCCAGTTTCGATGGTATTGATAAATTTTTCCCAGTTTGGCATTTCCTTGTACCGCTCCCAGAAAACCTTAGCATATTTGCGGACATCCTTCTCGTCCTTAGTTTCCATTTCTTGCGCAATCATGGCAAAATTCTTGCGACCATATTTGGCCGAAAGTGTCACAAAGGTGCCAAAGTCCTTGCGTGACCAGTTGCTGAACCCTTGTTCTGCAAGATGAGCCTTCTCTGCTTGCTCCTCATCTGTAAGAGGTGCTGCATTGTCTATCGCCTCTTGCTCTTGGTCCCGGATCACCTGGCGTTCTTCTAGGTCGTCGGCCTCGCCATCAGGAAGAGGTACTTTATAACCTTGTTGTTTCTGCGCAACGTGTTAGCAGATAAGCCAATCAACTAGATTCTGAGTCGTATGTTACTTGCCCTAAAATACGCAGTTTCGCGATCTTGGAGTTCAACCAACCTAGGCGGATAAAACTGGTGCTCAAGGACATTGACCTGCTTGGGTGCACGAGGCGCTTTCGGTTTTGTATCGGCCGCCTTGTTTCCCGAGGTCAAAACCGTACGGTAGTAATTGTCAATTCCATAGCTTTGCTCCTTACGTTCACGTTTCGCCGGATTAATCCAATTGGCACCAATACTTGGTTTCTTAATGGCTGCGAAATTCTCCCCGTTCCATTCATAGGCGGAATCGGAAGTAAACTTTTGCAGGTCATCCAAACCAAGCTTAGCATATCGGGCGTTAAGCTCAGCTGTCCTCTCCTCGCCACGCTTCAAGATGGCGTCAATATCATCCTCAGTCATGTTTTGTGAGATGTTAGCCTCCTTCTCTTTACCACCTTTGAAGACAAGGTCTGCTCCGTGCTGAATCATTGACAGGAGCTCGTCCTTGTTGGCTGCGGCTTTCGCCTGTTGCTGGGAACGGCCTTGTTGAATAACCAATTGGTCAAGTCTCAGCTTCTGGGCTGCACGCTCGAGCACCTTCTCTTCGATAGCATTTTCAGTCACAAATCTGAAAACCATCACCTGTTTAGTTTGCCCGATACGATGGGCACGGTCCATGGCCTGAAGATCTGCCTGGGGATTCCAGTCGGAGTCGTAAAGAACGACAATGTCCGCCGTGGTCAAGTTGATGCCTAAACCACCAGCTCTTGTAGTAAGCAAGAAGATAAACTTCTCGCTGCCAGGTTTGTTGTACTCATCAATTGCCGTGATGCGGTCCTCATGGGCAGTGGATCCATCAATGCGGCAGTATTGGTATTCTCTGAAAACACAGTAATCCTCCAAGATATCCAACTGGCGTGACATCTGAGAGAAAATGAGAACTCTTGAACCTTGAGCTCTCATGCGTTTTAGGAGTTTGTCGAGCATAACCATCTTGCCGGAATTGTCGATAATGTGCTCATCAGTGGTGTACGGAGGACCAGGCTCAGCGCCTTCGAAAAGATAAGGGTGGTTGCAACATTTGCGCAGCTGCATCACGATATTCAAGAGACGGGTCTTGGATTCGCGCTTGCCTCCAGCACCGTTCACGGCATCGATATCTTTCTCGAGAATTTTCTGGTACCATCTAATCTGCATATCCGACATCCCGATGTAAACGTTGACCTCTAAGAACGATAAGTATTTGTTTCATAGATGGGATGGAATACTGGCCATACCCTTCTTGGGCAAGAGACTCTTTTCTACGTCGCTCTTGACTCTGCGGAGCAAGAAAGGTCGTAGAACTTTGTGGAGTTGCTTAACAACGACATCTTGGTCGCCACCCTGATTTTCGAACCACTCATCAAAAGCAGCAGAGTCGCCGAATACATCGGGCAGTAGGAAATTGAGTAGCGCCCAGAGCTCGTGGAGGTTATTCTGGAGGGGAGTGCCGGTGATAAGGAGTCTATTGCGTGAATTGAACAAACGGATAATTTGCGCAAGAGCAGACTCTTCATTCTTGATACGGTGTGCCTGTATCTCACAGTTAGACCAAACACACCGAGGGCGGCGCAAATAGCTTACCTCGTCAACAATGATATACTCCCAAGCAAACTTTTTCAAGTGTGTTTTTTCCCGAAGAATCATCTCGTAACTTGTTATCAGACAATCGAAGTCGTCCATTAATACACGTTCCTGTATAAGCTTCTGACGCTCCTCTTTTGTTCCTTGCAGGACGATGACCTTGACATCTGGTGTCCATTTCTCAAATTCCCGTTTCCAATTATCTAGGGTAGATTTCGGAACTGTGATCAAATGAGGTCCCTTTGTTCCGGCGACATATCGGAGGTAGCCCAGAAACTACCCGTGTCAGCATCTATTGCGCTAAACGGAACATTAATGGGAGAGCGTACAGCAATTGTTTGCAACGTTTTCCCGAGGCCCATTTCATCAGCCAAGATACCAGATATACCGTTCTCGTGCAGAGAAATCAGCCAGTTTAAACCTGCAATCTGGTAATCTCTCATTTGTCCTCCCTTAATGAATTTGGGCGATTCCGTAAAGATTGCGGTCGTGCCGCCATCTACGATCTCATCCTGAAGAAGCTCTTCATCTTCTTCCTTCTCGGTCCGACGACGTCTATTATCCGTAGAACCTTTTCTATTCTTCGCCAATTGCCTTGATTTTTCCTCCTCTTCGGCCTTCACCCTCTGGTAGTCTGGGTTGTTGCTCATGAAATGCCGAAATAAATCTAGAAACAATTGTCAGCTGTGCTCAGATTCAGAGCGGCAGACAAGCTAGGAGACCCACCCGTGAGCCCAAGCAAATATCTAATTCTCTTCATAGAATCATTTTCCTAAGAAAATCCGGGAGTGTCAGAGCCCAGTGGCAAAACAAATTCCATTTTGCGCGTCCAACCCTCCCAAATGGCAATTGGCTGACTGAAATACCTTTGTTTTGTTGAGGGTATCGTTCTTCCTCCCAAATGCCCTCTTCTGCTTGTTCGTTGCGGCCGACCTGCGCCGACGTCCATCAGCTGGGCCTTCGACCGAAGTGTCGTCGTCATCATTGCCATCTCTGTCCGGCTGGTCCTCATCGTCTTCGTCGCCGCCATCGTTTCCCTAAAAATGCAGTACCGTAAGTATCGGGAGTGTATGTGTCAGTTTGTTGACAGCACGTACATTATCCGCATCCTAAAATCATAGAGTCGCGCTTGTTAGCACTCCGACTCCTGTTTTCAGGCACTCACAGTGCACAAAAATCCGTAGGCTGCAAAATAGACTACATACGTTCATAGAAATATCGGCGTTGTCATCCGTCTCATATTTGGCATGTTTTACGGTTTTCGCCGCAATCTCGTCTACCATCTCGGAGTCGGAGACGACTCTACTCTTCCTAGCCTTGACCATCTTCACTTCAGTAGAAGTCACGGGTTGAGATGATGGAAGCGGAATGAATAGCCTCCTTTTTTCTCTAAAGCGATGAGGTGGGGTTGTATGGTGGGGTACTATAGAGAAGGTGTTGGTTTGAAGAAGAGATTGAGAATGGGGAGATGCTGTGTTGTTGTGAAGGTAAGACGGGGGGAGGAGAGGGTTCAATACGTACCCGCAGAGCACTGTACCTGCCCTACAGACTAGTGCACAGGCGCGTCTCCGAAGAAATTCCTAAATTGCTTTCCACGCGAACATCCGCCAAGAAGGGCGTTATCACGCTTACTCATCTCCCTCAACCAAGGACAGTATGATATTATAGAACTCGACATTACCTTGCGTATCATATTTGGGTTACCATTTAATTTCTCCAGAATCCCCTCTTCCTACTAGCTGCGCAAGCACTTGTTCCTGTGCTGACTAGAAAGTTAGTAAGTGGTTAACTTCTGTTAACTCGCAAAATAATCCCTGTCTTGCCAGAAAACATCCCGGGGCACTTGTTGTTCAATAGCATTCTGTATCCCACAATTGGCAGTCATTGAGCAGATGGAGCTGGACCAATAAACGCGGATATATTGCCACGAGTAACTCTTCCATTCCATATATTGCGGATAACCCTCTTCTCTCCTGTAACTTACATACCTGAATCACAATCCGCGGCTCTCGGCCAGTTAACATGAAGATATATCATTCCTTGGCTTACCTAACCTTATTCACTCGGTGGGAAATAGGATCCTCTAACCCCTATTAGCTTTTGGAGACCGTCATCCCAAGAATTTAGACGGTTAAACTTATTTTAACAACCCAAACGCCCGATGCATCACATCACAATAACGGTTTCAAGTTAGGTTAGCTGGAGTAACCCTCGCACCATTTGGTCACTTTTTCACAACGAGCCTTCTGTTCATTTGTATTTAACCTATATCGTGGTACACACCGACGGGGTCACTTAACTTACAAGCCTCGACCCAAGCCGACACTTCTCTCCGCTTCCTGACCCCCCGGGCTTGTAGGCCAATCTTTTACCCACCCCTCCAACTACAACTCCATCCACCAACGACTGTCATTCTCTCTATCCTGACGATCCTTGGCCACCTGGTCTATCGGCTTGCCAGCGCTGCCCTCCCCTCGTTTCTCTCACATCCCGCTGTCCATACGCTCTGCACCACCACCACCACTACCACCACCACCACCAATGTAAGTTGAACTTCTCTGCTGTGGATTTTTGCCTACTTGTACCTTTTACTCCTTACACCTTTCGTCATCATCTTGCTCAGAAAGAAGAATAGAAAGGAGAAAAAAGGAAGAAGAAAAGGAATCCAACGCTCCTGCCTCCCTCCCCTCCTCTTCCTTCCCGCAACACTGATCTGGTCTTTCAATATTGATAAACTGTTTCCCGCCTCACTAAAACTTTCACACCAAAGATAAACATTTAGGCCTTTCCAGTCGCCTAACATTTCACCCCCCGAGAGAACGACGTGCGTCGCCCGAATTTTCCTGGAGACTAGCCCAGCTTTTGCAATCGAGTACAAATGGAACGAATGGACATGGATATGACATCGCTTTCCTCGAATCTCCCCAATGAGAACCACTCTCCCGAAGATCCTCCAGACCCAGAGCCTGGTCCATCCTCAACTCTACTGTTACAGGCCTTTAAACAAACGGCCCTATCCGTCACCAACCTCTACAAAGCCGCTGCCAACGAAGCACAACGTTCACGTCGCGATGGAAGGATTGAAGGTTACCAAGATTGTCTAGAAGACTTCCTGGTTTTCATCGATAGGATCGAGAGTCGCGGGGACCAAAAGACATTATCAATGTTGCGGCAGTGGGCTTTGGGAAAGCGGAGGAAGCTGGCTCCAGGAACAGGGTGGAAGCCGAAGCATAAAAGGGAGGACACCGGCATGGAGGAAGCTATGGACAGTGATGAGATAACAACACCCATCAACGCCGATGCCGAGCGGGCCGAGACGCCTAGTGTGGCCTCCCCTTTGTCGGATCATCAACTTCAAACCGCCCCTTCCACGGTTCCTCCTCTCCCTCCTCCCCAGGTCCCTACAGCTCACACCCAGCAACAACCGTTTAATCCACTTTCCCGGAGATCCTCCCCTACTCACTCCCGTCAACCAAACCCCGGTTTTTCTTTCCGATCGAATCTAGACCTTCCTCGCCATATTCCACCACCTCCCGTGCTTGGTATTAGTGAACACCGTTCGACTGATGTTGACCTGTACTCTCCGCCGACTTCACCAAATCTTGCTCCCCAAAAGCCAATATTTCATGGAATCTCGGCTAACTCTGGCCCTATCCCTGGTTTCCGGGGAGTGTCCAGGAGTCCATCCACCACGGCCATGAACAAGACCCAAGGCACCAAGAGACGATTCGGATCTATAGGTGACTTTGACTTCTTCGAGATGGCTGAGCTTGAAAAGATGCAGATGAACAGCAAGAGAAGTCGTCACAACCAATAGGACTGGAGGGCACAAGCACACCACCCACGAATTACGTACCGGAGCTCAGTTTTCATTTGAGGAATGGCAAGTGGGCGTTGGAAGACCTATAGATTGCTTGTTACTTTTGTCGTGTTTTGCCCCTTTGTTTTTAGGCCATATCACCATTGTTCTCTTTGTGTATTTTTCTCTTCCTTTCTCCCTTTTGGCCTCTGGTAGTGTGACTGCATCTTTACATTGGTTTCAATTTTTCTCTCTCGAATTGCTTTGGACACGGACGATAGACGGTGGGGGTGGTGGACTGTTTGCTTTGTCAATAAGGCTTATTTATCTGGATTCTGGAAGCTCATGATGTCGAGGAAGGTGTTGTTTGTTTTGTTTCACCCGAAGCCCACATATTCCCACTTTTACCTACTTCCCAATGCCCCCCCCTTGTTCATACTCTCCCTCCCCACTCTATGCTTCTTGTCATACTATTATCGACGACCTACATATTAGCTCTCTTTTCATTTTTCGTCTTTTTCTCATTTTTTTCATTCGTTTTTTTCTACCGAGCACTCTTTCTGTGTTCCCATTAATCGTTTCTTTTCCTTCCGGGGCGCCGCTTTGCATTAGCATCATTAGAGGTTTGGGTGGTTGGAGTGTTGATTTGCGCCTTGAGATGGTGTTCGTATCTTTATTTGGTGTCTGGGTTTTATCATGTAAATATGTTGAGATATTTGGGAAGATAACTGTGCTCACTATATTTTGCAAATGCTTAAATCATTCAAGACTACGACCATCCCTCATCTCGCAGTGACAGCCTGCAGTAGCTAGCAGTTGGGGAGGGGTTTCGGTCTCACCGCCCTCAGAGATCTAAGGAGCCCCCCCCCACGTTACCCACTTGGCCCACGTATGCACCGCACAACACCCAGCTCAAAAGCTTGGCCTATTGCTGAGCTAAACTTTTTTTTCCTTGTTGGCCAAGACCGTCAAATAGCTCCCCAGCTCGCCCTTTTTTTTGCCCCTGTAAATATATGATACCCCTACCTACCCTAACGAAATTCGCTCCTTAGAACAATAACGACAGTCATTACTGTGATGGTAGTTTCCATTCGGCTACCCCAATATAACGAGAGCCCCACCCGCCGGACGCGTCGAAGCGCACTATGGCGATTATGGGCTCGCTACAAAAAAGGTTGGATTATAGGAGTTGTGCTATTCGCTGAGCTAGTACGCTTCCTACTGGTATTCTACCGAGGTGATGGGCAAAGTCAGCAGATCGAGAAATATGCCGAGCCGGAGGAATCAGGGGATCTCGGGTGGGGGGAGGAGAATCTTGGGAGGGAAATTACGGGGGTGAAGAGGCTGGTCATTGTTACTTGCCATGCCATCTGGGTCGGGGGAACCGACGGGAAGAATGAGACTGAATGGTAAGTAGGACCTTGTTGAGCTGCGAGAATTTACTGGAGGGGGTGGGGGTGGAAGAAGTGAATGGGCTGACCTGGGGAGGTGTGAGAAGGATGATTGAAGATTTTCAGAGGGGCGAGGTCGACACCTATGTGCGGCATATTAGAGCTGGAGTTGAAGCTCTATCGCAGGATCGAGAGAGTTTACTAGTGTTCTCCGGGTGGGTTTCCTCTCAGTCCCCCCCCCTATCAGCTACTCGCACCATTGCTAATAAGTCATTAGTGGTGAAACAAAGAGCGCTGCAGGGCCTCTCAGTGAAGCTGAAAGCTACTACGTAACTCACCTGCCCATTCCACCAACTCAATTCCCTAGGTATGTACCCACGATAACTAACGCTCTAATAGCGTCTAGCTCACACCTTACATCTCCTCACCCCCGCTCTCCTCCCCAGAACAACAACAGAAATCCATGCCCGGGACTCCTACCAAAACCTCGTATTCTCCATCGCCCGCTTCCACGAACTAACGAATATCTACCCATCCTCAATAACTCTAATCTCCCACGCCTTCAAAGAGCCCCGCTTTCTGCACAACCACCTCAGCGCAATATCCTATCCAGAAGCCAACTTTGAATTCATCGGGATCGACCCCGAAGAGGGTGTCGGCGATGTGGTCCTCAACGGGGAGGCGAGGACCCGTCAAGTCTGGAACGAGGATTTGTACGGGTGTAAGAGTGAGGGGGAATTACGGAGGAAGCGACAGGGACGAAATCCGGGAAGGAGATGGGATGGCGGGTACAGTGTTAGTTGTCCGGAGCTGAGGGAGTTGTTGACGTACTGTCCCAGAGATGGAGTGAGCAAGTTCGAAAGGGAGCTGCCGTGGAGCAAATCCACCTGAAAAATTAATGAAACAATGACTATAAAGAAGCAATACTCGCGAGGGTTTTGGTCCTAGAGGGCGTTTTTGAAACTGGGAAAATTAGACTGGTTGATTCCTGATGGTTTTTTGGTTTTTTTTATAGCTATCTTTTGCTGTAATGCAGGTCAGATGTCCTGGTGATTTCCTTAGCAGCACTTCCTGTACCTATGATATGTGTTTATGGGAATTAATATATTAATTATGACTACCGTATTACTTGCTTGTCTTCACCTCAATTACGATAGCCTTGCGCCACTATCCTAATAACAATTATAACACCCTAGCATCCCTCGACGCACCAATCAAAATACCGAGTGACTACCGATGACGCTACGACCAGAGTGAGCTTGAAGAAGACAAAGATGAAGAAGAGGGGAGATTCTTATTGGTAAAGGAGGCCCTATAAAGAGCCAGATCTGGTTAGGTGCCCGGTGGGCTATGCTGCTGTATGCTTCGGTGACATGACCACACATGTACCCAGAGATGAATGCTGGGCTGTGGGTGGGTGGGTGGGCATTATGTACCCGATTATGGTCTTGCCGGATAGTGGTGGAATGATCTTGTCCAAGAGGGGGGTTACTTCCGGGGATAGAATAGGCCTTCCTACAAGTGGGCCGTCGTGAAGAATGCTAAAGACCTTTCATATATCATACTTTTGGACTGGGCCTAACATTAGCTCCTGTCCCCCCTTCGCCTTGCCTTGCCCGAGCGGCCCCGCATGCGGATGGGGGGCAAGCCAAATTCGTAGGCGCTCCCTCGTTGCGTGTATTACTCGTTTGCGTGATTTTGGCCTTGGGGGATAGCGCACAGGCACCAAGATGCGAGGCGACATGCTAAATGGAGCATGGGCCTGCTAGCATTTCGGTTTATGGAGACGTGTAAGATGTCTCACGGGCTGTGCTTAGTGCATGGGAGTGAAGTGGGTGGTGGTGTTTAAGCTAGTAGGGTGCTATTATAATAGATGGAGGCGGATAGATGGTGGGATGTAATTCACATTCGCAGAATTCATACACTGGAAGATATACTCAAGTTTCCTCTGTGGAGGCGAATGGGTGGATTTTGCTATTAATAACACTGCAAGCATGATCCTTTCAAACCTCTGGATTTGTTTAAGCCTTTTAATGCACGCGGGCCATATTTGTTTGCGCAAATTTCACTCAAGACCTTTTGGTGCTGAGATATCCTGTACTAGTAGTCGGCCGAAAGCTGGTCAACAGGGAGCCGCGGAATCTGTCGGATTTCTCCCCAGGAAGGCTCGTGTCGCGTTAAACCAACTTTTTCATATAGTGTTCCTGCGGGTGCTAAACGAGTGACTATGAGTGAGGAAGGTGCTGGTAGGACTCACAAATAAAGCCTCGAAATGTTTGAGCTAATTGTTCCTAAAGGGGTCGTACAGGCTTGAGTACGGGTTCTGTCTCTTTTGCGCGGCCCTCATGCTCTAAAAGAGGGGGATAGCCACACTAGAAACCATCAACCAATTGCTCCTCGAGTGACATTTCATGAATTGGCTACCTGGTCAGGTAAGCAGGGCCAGCCCTCGCCCTAAACAGTCACGCCAACCTCCCACACACCATGAGCAACCCTCGAACTTCCAGGAACGGGTAGCGCGCAAGAGTGGTCTTGGCGCCTCCCACAACCAGTTTACCACCCGGAGCCAAACTCCCCACCCTTCCCGTCCCACTGAGGTAAAACAATTCAACGACGTTGACGATCCCTTTCTTTCCCTTCAACCCCGAAACTCAGACCACGTCGAGAAGGCTTGCTTAATTACGCAAAATGAGTATGCTACCTCTTCCTCGAGAGAGAAATATTGAGCGCTTGTCTTTTTTTTGTCGGAAGGATCTTTTGGCTAATGGTGGGGGGTTGGGAATCATTAGCTGAGCAGATGGTTTTGCGTGGAACCCTTGAAGGTATGGAAGCTCCCTCTTCTTTTCGCTGAAGGATTGCATTGGGTGGGAGGGAATGTGGCGGGGGAGGATTGGAGCTGATTGGAATTTCATATTGTGCAGGGCATAGTAACTGGGTCACGGTATGATCTTCGATAGGCTTGACATATTGAATTGGCCATGAGGAATTGTGAGGGTATTGACTTGTTTTTACACCATAGGCCCTTGCTACTTCCCTCGAGAATCCCAACATGCTCTTGTCTGCTTCGCGCGATAAGACTTTGATCATCTGGAATCTGTAAGCGCTGCCATGTTTCTTGACCTTTAGCGAGAGGAAAAGGGAGAGCCAAAAAACTAACAATTAGGTTTTAGTACTCGCGATGATACTAGCTACGGTATCCCTAAGAGAAGCCTTAAGGGTCACTCTCACATTGTTTCTGATTGCGTATGATCCCGACATCTCCTGGAGCCATAGATTGTTCTCTCTTCCTGACTCTTGGCAAAGGTCATCTCTTCCGATGGTGCTTATGCTCTCTCTGCCTCGTGGGACAGGACCCTTCGTCTGTGGGAACTTTCCACTGGTCTGACCACCCGCCGCTTTGTTGGCCACGACAACGATGTCTTGAGTGTTTCTTTTTCCGCCGATAACCGTCAGATCGTGTCTGGGTCTAGGGACCGCACTATTAAGCTCTGGAACACCCTTGGTGACTGCAAGTTCACCATTACTGACAAGGGACATACCGACTGGGTTTCTTGCGTCCGTTTCTCGCCAAACCCACAGAATCCCGTGATCGTCTCTGCTGGGTGGGATAAGTTGGTTAAGGTGGGTTTATTCCGCCATTTTTTCTTTTGGGAAGGCGGGGGGAGAAGGAGTGTCAGAGGATGCTATGCAACCTAAAGTATTTGCTACTTCAGAGACTTCCATCAAAAGTCTATGAGACAAACAATCACCAACGCACTGATGACACTCTTTCCCATAATATACTTCCTGCCCATAGCTCTCCCAACTTTAATCTTCGGACGGGTGACTAACGGTGTAAAAAGGTTTGGGAGCTTGCGTCTTGCCGTATCCAAACCGACCATACCGGACACAATGGGTATATAAACACTGTCACTATCTCCCCTGACGGTTCTCTCTGCGCCTCTGGCGGCAAGGATGGCACCACCATGCTCTGGGATCTCAACGAGTCCAAGCACCTTTACAGCCTTAATGCCGGCAATGAGATCCACGCTCTTGTCTTCTCACCGAACAGATACTGGCTCTGTGCTGCTACCGCTTCGTCCATCATTATCTTTGACCTTGAGAAGAAGAGCAAGGTTGATGAGCTTAGGCCTGACTTCGCTGCTGTTGGCAAGAAGAGCCGTGAGCCTGAGTGTGTCTCGTTGGCTTGGAGTGCTGACGGACAAACACTGTTTGCTGGGTACACGGATAGTATGATTAGAGCATGGGGGGTCATGAGTAGGGCTATGTAATTGATGTTTTCATGTGTCTTATCTTTTTTTCCCTCTCTATCTCTATTGCTTTTCTTCAATAAAAGGGGGTTCTCGATCTTTTCGGAAGGGTGGGGGGTTAAATAGTCGGTTTGATATAAAGCAATAAAAACCGGATATCGCCTCCTCCCAATTGAATTTCCCAGTTTTTCCCTGTGGGGCAGTGGTGATGAGGTTTGAGAGTATGGATCAATGCATATCGGACTATAGTAGGCGTATCACAGGCACGAGAGCTAGTCCAAGTCATGAAAAAAAAAGGGGGGTCTGAGGGTACACAATGAGGTGATTACCTATTCTATCTGCATGGATGGAGCAGCACGAATAAGCGCCGCCTCAAAAGGGGGGTTTTTTTTATACAGTTATCCCGTTCTGTTCAATGAATCCATTTCCACCTTCGCCCTAATCCCAGTCGATGATATAGCAATCGAGTGAGCTCCCATGACCAAGCTCAAAACCCCAACTCCTTCCCACCAAGAACCCAATCCACCCCGCCAGCCTCTATTGCCCACCTCTCCAATCTCTCCCCAACCTCCCTCGCATACCCACCGCCAAAGACACAAACATTAATCTCCCCGGACCCCCACCAACTCGCCCGATCACCATTCGCACTGCCGATAACTGTCCACGCGTCATCCACGATGGAAGCCTTGACATGCCACTGCTTGACATTCTCCTGGCCACGCCAATATCCCAAGTGTACCTTTCCACTTCCCGTCTCGAGGTCCGGGAGTGAGGAGATGAAAGTGTCCACACAAGATTCTGTGGTGGAGAAGGGTGTTGTGACAAGTTGCTCCATGCGCATCATGTTTCGGCAGGTTATTATTGTGATGTGCACGTTTCTGGAAGCGGCGGCGAGGAGAGCTGAAAGGAGGGGTTTTGATGTTAGGTTTGGGGTATGGATTGTTATGGAGGTTTTTGCGTGCGAGAAGAGGGTTAGGAGAAAAGTGTTTTGGGGTGTGTTTGGCGGCGGCGGTGCTTGAAGGAGGGAGGGAGATTTGCGGGCTCGAAGGCATGGTAGGAGAGAGGTTAAGGATTGGATAGAGGATCTGAAGGAGAAGTGAGGGTTGCGATGGTGGGGGTTTGGAAGGAGGATGGTGGGGTACTCCTTTATTTCGTCTAGGGCGTCGAGGTCTCTCTGCTCTCCCCCCCCTCCCTCTACTTCATGCTCTTCTATCTCCTCTTCCAAGGACGGTAAAGCTGGCAACTCCCCACAACCTTCCTCCCAGATCACACGATAATACTCCAGAACCGACCCGACAATCCCCTCTCCCTCAAATGACCCACAACCCTCCCCCCAACACTCCCAACTAACATTCCCACTCCCAATCCAAACCAACTTCCTATCGACAACGCAATACTTGCCATGCAACACGGAAAGCGGGGGGAAGAACAAACTCTTGACGAGAATATCCAACCCAGGCAATTCACCCCTCCCCGGCAACCCCAGATCCTCCAACCTCTCCCAAACTCTTCCCCGAGGAGGAGATACCGCCCTCTGCCACGCGGACATTGAACTGAAACATAACCGGACACGAACTTTCACATTCCTGGCTAGTGCACGGGCGGATAACTCTCGTAACGCCGCAGAGAGGATGACGAGCGAGTCGCTGGGAGCCCAGAAGCAGGTTACGAATATGACTTCCTGCCTTGCGCGTTCGATCGAACGGGCTAGGGCCAATGTTTGTGTTTTTCCCGTGCCGGTGTGGTAGGATTTCGGGGTAGAGGTTGTGAGTAAGGCGGGTATTGGCACTGGCGTATCGGGATTGCTCTTGTCGTTGCCGCAGAGGGCTCCCAGGAAGGACCTTAGGAGGGATTGGTCTTCACTCGTGAGGTTTATGCTTGGCGGTAGGGTTCTCAGGTAGGTGTTTAGTATTACTTCTGCATCCAGGCTTCTGTCGTTGGGTTCGACGGTGGGTAGTGGTAGAGGTGGCGGCATTATCGACGATGGTGGTTATTAGTGAGTGAGGAAGTGTGCAGATGATATGATATCAGGAAAAAGGAAAAAGGGAAAAAAGGAAAGGGGAAAGGGAACGGTTTGTTTAGCTTATGATATAAGTTATGTCTGTAGCAGGTGTGCTCGTGTGCAAGGGCATGGCAACGGAAGTCCTCGTCACCGACTGAAAAACAATGCCCCCTCTACAACGTAATTACAAGTCTTTCATCAGGTCCTGACGAATATCAGAGGATGACGAACAGGGGTACCGTATTCGGCCCGTAAAAAATCGAGTAGGGTAACAAAAAATTCCTGCTAATCCCTGTTCGTCACCCCGCTGATATTCGTCAAGGCCCGATGAAAGATAAGGAGACTTGATACGGCAGCAACCAATACATCACATGATTGCTAAACCATATGATGGAGGTGAAGAGCAAACGCCATGGGGTAAAAAGAGGCTTGGGGGAAAAGGGAAAATCCGGAATGAGCTTAACAATGTCATTATGGAAACCATAAGAGGTGAGTAACCACTGGCAGCAGTTATTTTCATTTATAATAATAATTCTGGAGGAAATAGGTAGTGAGCCTGACATTGATAACTTGGAAGAACTCGTGGAAAGAGAAGTACTGTATATCATACTACGGTATGTGAACCCAAGTTTGTATGGTATGCATAGTAAGCCGAAGCACATGAGGTTAGTAGAAGCCGATATCCATCCATCCAGTCTGAAGGTTTACACACCACACCTCCAAAGAGGGTTCAGATATTTTGTAACAGTTACTGTGATGATATCTTAGTTGCTCTCTAATATTCAATAAATAATATGGTGAGTGGATAAAAATTAACTGCGTACCAAACAATTGATATTATACTTGTAGTATTGTAGGTTTTCTCCTCAGAGACGGCTGTGTGCTCCAGCCACTACGCCAAGAGTTCGACGGACTTTTTTCCCTGAGAAAAACCTGCTTGGATGGAATGGTTCCGTTCCGTTGGCCCATGCAAACGACCATTTCCTACCATTTTAAAACGGAGTAAGCAAAACAGCTGTTTGGCACAATATGTATCAACCATTCCATTTCAGAGTGATGGCAACAAGATGGTTGCCATGTAGAAAGAAATATTGGATGAGAACTTTTTTGGTCTGGTAAGAAGTATGATAACCGAACAGTTTATTTAAGGTTAACCAGCTGAATATATCCCTGCCCGTTCAGCTTAACTGTTCCCTACCCTCGTAGAATAATTTTGTTGAAATTTTTTTTTCATGGAGCAACCACTAAGGGTATTCAAAGTTAATAACGAAGAATTTGCGTCAAAAACGGCATTGCAAACGAGAGTCCACTAGTGCAGGGTGTAGGCCAAAAGCAGCGAGTGCACCTTTTTGTGGATGGTTAAAGGATGCCGTTTTGGATGGGTGATAAGAGATCAGTTGGCAACCATGAGTCCATGTTCTCTTCATTCATTTTCCTTCTGCTCACGCTCTTGTCAACCCCAAAGTTGATGACAACGCAACCTGCTTAAACACAATCTTGTTTCTGTTAATATTTCATGTCCGCCTTTCTGCTTCAGCTTCAGTTCTACACTCTACTTGTCTGACTTGTCTCCTTTCGTCTTTATCTGTCTATTTCATTTGAATCATAGCTGATACTTTTTTCAACTCCATTTTGTTTTTTTCATTCTGTGCGGTTTGTTTTTTGTTGGCTCATTTTTTCACACTTTGGTTTTTTGGACAGGTTTTTCTATGTCTATGTTTCACCTGCTAACATGATGGAGGGAAATAGTAGTGACTGGACAAAACAGGAGATAGAAAAAATTGTCATATGGCTTGAAGAAGAAGATCTTCAAAGGGGTTCCTCGCTTCATGGTATGTCTCTTACAATTGATTGAATATATATGCTAATTATTAGAAACTATAGAAAAACTGGAAAAGAAGTGTCCCTTCTTTGCCCGGCTTGATAGCATTTGGGGTGCTCGACCTAACTTCCGGCCTCCAAGTCAATTTGCCTCCTGCGCAAATCGTCAAGGAACGGAGATGGCTGCTAAAGCCTTGATCGATGGATTAACCACGGGATCTAATACGATTTTAATTGACAATGATGGTGACGGTAGACAACAACAAAATACCTTTTGGCAATCCTCATCTGCTATTCCTACTAGGTATGTTTCTTTCTCTTTTACGTTTTCTCTTCTTCACATTTTTCTTTTTTTTCTTTTTTTCTTTTCTTTTCTTTTCTTTCATTTCGTTTACTTTTTTTGTACTTTTTTTTTGTTTTAATTGTATTTTTCTTTGGCTAGCAAGAAAGAAAGCAGAGTATCAAAAAGAAACAATTAATCTCATATAAGCATTCAAACTAGTGAACCCGCAAGCGAAGACATTACCCAATTAACAGGCCACCCGAGTTCAATTACCAAAACACCTTCTGAAAACTCTCTCCACCGCCACCACTACCAGCTTTCTGAAGCCCCGTCCCCTCAGCACCAGCTCCTTCCCACTCAAACCGTACATATATCCCCCATTCCTAATCGGCCACCCACCCCTATCTATCATCCCCCTGCACCCGAGTCTGAGCATCCACTACCTGCACTTGAGTGCCACCGACGAACCCCGGAACGCCCACCACTCTCATCCGACGGCGATGCCGTAAGCCACAAACAAAAACGAAAATTTCCCGCGGCTGAAGAAGGGGAAGAGGATTGCAGACCGGTTGGAAAGAAAAAAGGAGCAGCGAGCCTTGGTGATGCTATTGCGGTGATGGCTGATAAGAACATCAGCAAAAAATATTCTCCCTCATGTATTACATACATATCTCCCTGTATCACCTGGTAATACCATCTCCCCCTATACCCCGCATGCCTCTCATTTTTCCGTCCTTTTCTAAAGGCCCATGGG
>Ga0307509_10003680_pt1 | contig 22924 bp, 20 predicted proteins | sample 10_EM_MG_FD_202245 | JGI IMG/M metagenome (GOLD analysis project Ga0307509, IMG submission 202245) | Populus trichocarpa ectomycorrhiza microbial communities from riparian zone in the Pacific Northwest, United States - 10_EM | ecosystem: Host-associated > Plants > Roots > Unclassified | place... | reverse complement strand
AAACGACACACGCCCCCCCCCCCACTTCGTGCAAATCTTGTCCTAGGAGCGCGATACTTGAGCCCAGCTCATAAGGAGGTAAAGCTACCATTTGTACCCATTCAAGTACTTGTTGCACATGAGAGTGAAACTTTTTCAAAGGAAAGCTAACACTGACTGACCAACCAGAATACCCGGTTGTTACCCCTACGGGGAATTTTATGGTTGAAATAAACTCTTCTTTCTCATGTTTGCTTGTAAATGGCCTCCTGCTCAGGTGCTAGTAGGAATCTGTATTTTAACCTATCAGCCCACCACTCACCATAGTTTCCTAGCCCCCCGCTGGTACGTACGTTTCAGGGGTTTCTTCTAGAATGCTATTCATAATATCATTCTCAAGAAAACTATCCATCGCCTCGGGAGTCGTTTCCTTCCTCAGTCTTGTGCGGAGATATGTGACTATGTCGTCGTCCCTAGTCTTGATGGATACACTTATCGTCCTCCCACCCAGTCCCCTCTCATCCACCCCCCGGATATGCGACCTCCCTATCATGAACATTCGAGTATTTGGCGACATCTGTACAACCTGTCCTAATGCATCAAGAACCTCCAGTGTTGAAGGTTCCAAAGAGACTCATGCGATAGGTGAGCTTACCCGATGCTTGCTGAGGGCGAGGGCTATCAAGAGCGTAATTAGGGAAGGAGTTTCAATACCAGTCAGTCAATCTTGTTATAAATCACATGAGAGCACTTTGTTCTAAATCATGTTTTCCTTCAATCTTTCCTGTCTTATTGACTTATCGTTGCTAGTTTTCTTTGTCACTGATTCTCAAGCGAAGAGGAGGAATTACTATGCCTCGTTGAATTCTAAATTCAAGATTTGCTCACACATCAATTGGCAAATAAAAAAAAGATCAATGATACATTAAATGAAGGTCTATAATTAGAAGTCAAGACATAAGTTAATTAAACACGACAAAGATTGCGGGTTACATGGAAAAATACCCTCCCAGCTATTTATTCTATATACAACAGAAACTCGAAATTCTTCACTTGATCACAACAAATATATCGGAGGTTTCCGCTAATTATACACATGCATTACATTCCAAAGACATGATAAATTCAACGCTGGGAGAATTTGGAAATTTGAGAATAAGGAGCAAGTTAGAAGTGAAAGAGAGAGCACATCAAGGGAGTGTTAAAGACGGACCATAGGCTTTAAAGGCTCGGGGAAGTGATGGAGGAGGGGTGACAAGGGAGCTATAGAGGAAGATCATGGGCGCGGTAGGGCAATAGCTGATGGCTATGATATGATTGAAAAACCCAGAGGGCGTAATGGTGATAAATTGCCGGCCGGGAGACAGGCTTAGGTGGGGGATTTCCGGGCTCGCAGCGGATCCGCCACACCTCTATGTCCATTCGTAGCCACATCCAAGAGTGGCGTATGACCACTTTTGTCTGGCCTGCGGGGTTGACGTCTACCTGGTCAAAAAAAAAGCTTTTTCACCACTGACTCCTGCCCATTAGCCGCAGCCACCAAAAGCGGTGTCCCACCCTCACTGTTTGGATCGTCCGGGCCGACGCCTTCCTGCTCCAAAAGCTGATTCACCACAGACTCGTGCCCATTGGCCGCCGCTATCAAAAGCGGTGTGAAACTTGGGTAATTAGCTATCACTTACTCACCCAACTCTGGTAGGCAAGTGCGTAGAAACAGGAGGGCATATTTTGTGTGGGGCCTCGGATGCGGATAGATATTTTACAATATATTCCAGTCCCCGAGTACTCGTGTAACGGAATCTGCCTATTGTTCTCGCTACTGTACCTACCTGATGTTGGATGTTTTCCTATTTAGGTTCTACAATAGTAGCGCTGTTCTTTTACCTTGTACTTTCCTTATTTGTTATAGTTTCCTATTGGGTTATTTACTCCTAAGTTCGCTTATAGCTTTCGCTACCCTTGTACCCTTTAGGCAACCTTATGCTTTCCTACTAGTACTACTGGTTTAGTACATTAGTAGCGATTCCTTATTGTTTGATTCCATTACTTGTTTTGTTAGTTACATCCTGTCGCCTGTATACCTATGTTTTAGGACTTAGTTGTTTGCTTTGATACTATCTCAGCATAGTAAGTGTTTGCGTTAGGCACACGATATTTGGTTATGTTTTATTTGTATTTAAAGAGCCTGCTATCCCATAAGGATTCAGTCTCTCAAGCCTCACAGGAACGCTCTTCTTTAATATACTACAAGTTGAACGGTCACTCTATTTGTCCCTCATCTATCTTATATCTCTTGAAGATATTCCACCGAGACTTTCCCTCCTATCCTGTTAGTATCTCCAGAGTTCCACTTGGGGCTCTCGAGATACTTAGGAGTAGGTTACAACTCGGGGGTGGATGAAAGTGATTTACGTATAACCCGAAATGGAAAATGGGTTTGTAAAAAAATAATTTTGATTTACGTTTTGTGGCGCAGTTTGGCACAAAATGATGGGACCCGTCTGGCATGGCCACACTCAACTGACCCTGTCACTTTGTGCCAAACTGCGCCACCAAATGTAAATCACTTTCATCCACCCCCGAGCACACTGCTCGGTGCGGAGAACCCTACCCTAGCTCATGATTTGGTCCCCCCCACACATTATTTACTCGAGTACCGTAAAGACTTTGGCGATTCACCATCTCAGGAAGAGGTAGATTGTCTGGTGGATGCCGTATTGACAGGGGAGGGGGTTAAGCGAGGTATGACTCATGTGGGCTGAGTGATGGGATATGATTCGGAAATTAAGTTGCTGCTTAGCGTGATATAAAATTGACATGTATACGAGAAGGCAATTAGTTGAAGTAACAACAATGAAGGTTTCAAAATAAGTGAGTAGGATGACTCTTGAAAGGATTGTCATGGCTCTAGTATGAGTAGTAGAGTCAGAAGGTGTCAAGGCTTGAGATCAACGAAAATTGAATAGATTTTGGAGTTTTTATGACTCCTATTGCGAGGGCCATGAGAATGATAATATGTCAATATAGTACTATCAATGTAGATAAAGAGACACAACATACGATAGAACTCCAGTACCAAGAACTGGTATCTCAATTCCACCATTTCCTTTACTTTTATTGTGAATTCAAGCCTTGCCAAAAATGCCTTCAAGATGGATCAGCAAAAAGCGTGGGTCAAAACCTAAAACGATTAGCCAGAGGGTATTGGACGAACGAAGCATTAGTACAATAAAGCGAATTGAGGGTACCTACAGCCATCGGCAGAAAATTCGCACTCTTACCTATCTCGAGCATCAGTGAATACCTATGAAGCAGCAAGGCAGATTTTGTAAGCCAACTCAGCAAGAAGCAGAGGACAAATTCCAAATTCCATGAAGAACCATTAGTCAATGGGTACGAAAAAAGACGGCAAGAGAGAAGGTGGGTATTAATACCAAGGGGAGAGCTTCAGACCCAGATATTGGGAATCATAGCCAATGCTGGTGGCCGGAGCTCGAAGAGAAATTATATGGTGACTTTCTTGAATGGCGAGGGCAGGGGCGTATCGTGAGAAGAGGATTGTTTCGTGTTGAAGCAGGGTTTCAGTTTCGTGAACTGTACCGGGAAGGTGATCCAGCAGACTTCCGGTTCAGTAATCGGTAGTTTGCTGGTTTCCTAGGTCGACATTGAATTAGTTTACGTAGCATAACGAAAAAAGCACAAAAAGTACAAGTTGAATACCCGACATTGGTACTCAACTGGCTCCGATTCAAGCGGAGAAACTCACAGCCCTGCATGACCCCATTCCTACAAACAGTACTTCAACCACGAGTTAGTCCTTTCTTTGAGTCTAATATATGCAACCTTGATGAGACTCTGATCCCATTCGAGTATTTAGAGGGGAAGACTTACAATATGAAGGGGGAAAAAACTATTTGGGGAAAGCTGTCCCAAAATGGGTGGGATAAGCGTCAGGCATCATGGGTGCTCTGCGTATTTGCAGATAGGGTACCCCGAGCACTGCCAATGATTATTTCTTGTGGGAAGGGCGAGCGACCAAGGCGGGAGCGGGAGAAGTATCATCCAGGGGTGGAGGTTGAATTCAACGATAAAGCCTATACGAACGATCAGCTTTTCCTTCGCTCTATTGATACTTACCTGATACCTATCTTGGGTGGATGGCCAACGCTTTTTGAATTAGACCTGATGGGGTCTCAGAAAGCACCTGCGGTGCTCGAGAAGTTACGCCTACACAACATTACCCCCTCTCTCATACCGGGCTGCTGCACAAGCCTTGTTCAGCCTTTAGACGTCTCAATTAACAAGCCTTTCAAGGAAATTATGAGAGAGCTTACCGATTCAGCTATCTTCGAGGCTGAAAGTGCCGAGTCCTTCCACCGCTGGAGTGTTAGTGATCACCACATACTCACGACCTCATGTATTGGGGATGCCTACTACAGGTTTCACCTTAAAAAAGGTGATATAATACGTCATGTATTCCGGAAAGTGGGGCTATCTCTCCCCGCGAATGGGAGCTGCGACTCGGAGCTGGACATAAAAGGATTTGGAGAGTTGGAGATTGGGGATTGGCGCAATGACTATGAAGTAGTAGATGCAACAGCTGACATTCCTGTAGATAATAATGATGATAATATGATAGAATTGGTTTAATTTATTTTTATTTATGGAATTTATCCTACTCTACTAGCTCATCTGAAGTCTAATGCTAATCTAAAAAGCAAATATATATCTCATTCGTCATTGCTGATCACTCACTCAATAGGGCAAGCCAAGACCTCACTAGTAGTTTTCGTTATAAGCCACAGTGTCCTGAGATGGTGAATCGCAAAAGTTTTTACGGTATTTCTACTAACCTGGAGCAGTGTTGGCCTACTGCATGCAGTATGATAAGAAATTATACGGACAAATTCTTGTATCATTCACAGGAAGGTGCTCTTATATAAGCCCCAATACACAACAGTAACAATTTTCTTGAGAGTACTAGAGTCTCCACGAGTATCTTCCTTAAACCTATGATTGAATCAAATCCCATCACTCATATTGCAGTTGGCTGTTAGTGTTGTAAGTAGCGGTGGTTGTCAGGGGCTTCCTGATAACCTCAAATGAGGAGCAGTCTGGACCTAGACGAGGAGACACGAGGAGTTGTTTGGGAGCTGTTTAGAATGGAGAGAGATGCGTTACGGATTGGAAGGGATGGAACCGCCAGGTGTGGTGGATATCTGTAAGGTTGACCTTTTTGTAGTATATAGGAATTATCGACTTCGGCAATAGGTGGTAAGAAGATTAAGTCAATTAACACGAAAACTACTCTGACTCAATTATATACAAAATCCTCTTCACAAAATTCTATAAATTCTTCAGGTTATGAGCCTGGAGTCTTGCTAATAACTCGAGAAGCCTCCGACCCTATGATTTCTATTACCTCCCCTACTATCCTATCGTTGTCAGGCACAAAGAATTTTATACTACCTACGTATCGCTCTATCCTATCATCACCAAAACGATCTCAGACCCATCAATCAAACCATCTGAAATGTTCAACCAAGATCAATTTTCAGCTTCTGCCGGCAATGCTGAAACTGCCGTTTCTACCATCCAAAGTCATGCGATGTATAGGTCTAAGTACGGTGAATTCCCTAAGCTCAACCACTTGAACGACTCTCAGTTGCGTAAGCACATGAAAGTCATCCTACGAGCAGAAGATGCATTCGAACTCATGATTGGAAACGAACAACCTCCACTGGATAACCAAAGAATCCAACTAGCCGAATACCGTCATCGAAAGGGCAAGTGATTGCCCTGATCTTTGAATCCTGTACTACGAGTACCCAACAGTACCTTGATGGTCTGACCGATCCCAGAGAGATGTGGACTCTCCTGGGTGAGAAACTGAACTCTCTTGCTTTGAGAGCTGGTCATATGTCGACCCTCCGTCAGTTCTCACGAGCTTGTCCAGTCCCAGGAAAGCCCATCGCAGAATATGTATCAACCTTGCTCTACTTTAGGGACCAGTTGTCAGGGACGGAAGAGCCCATCACGGAGTCGGCATTGATCTCTCACCTTCTGATGACTCTTCCAGCCTCATTCGACACTTTCAGTGACATCCTCCTAGGTCAGCGAACGGTTGATGAATTAATTGTCGAAATAAAAGAGACCGAAGATACCTTGAACACCTGCCAGGCCGATTACCGGAGCACCAACACGAGTAGGACACTTACCAATCCGAAAGCTTAGACTGCTCGGGACCAAACCCATCATGGTCATTATCGAGGAAGAGGAAGAGGGGGAAGACAGTGGACAGGAAGAAGAGATAGTGGCCTCCTCTGTTGGGACAGCCACAAGAGTGGGCATAGGCAAGAAAGTTGCTTCAAGAAGAAGACGGCAGAGGAAACTTGAGTTGAGAGATTGGCGAGAGGAAGTAGAAATAGTGAGACGAGGGAAACGGAGACTGCTGGTGCCGCTTATGCCTCAGTCCAAGCTCTAGCGGGAAGGACTAGTAGTAAGTCAGCCGGTATCAATTGGATCATCGACTCCGGCATCTCACCATCTTTGCCGAAATCGACGCCTCTTCGTCAACCTCAAACGTCTCCAAAGCCAGTGATGATTCACTTAGGAGACAACTCCACGGTTCCAGCAATTGGGACCGGTACGATACACCTTTTCTTACCATCGAGGAAAATTTTGATCGAAGCTTTATTTGTCCCACGGCTACGAACGTCTCTAATGTCGGTTAGTGAGTTATTGAAGACATACCAGGTCACCTTCAAGAATTCTCTGTGCCTGCTTGAAGATTGTAAGCTGGGTTCACACTTTGATAGGATCTATCGTTTTGAACCTACCAGCTCGAAACCCGTCATGGTCAATACAAAGACCCTGCCTGCCCAAGCCAACTCCGCCGTCGTGCCGTCCATCAACTTATGGCACCAGAGATTGGGACACCTCAGTCACCAAACACTGAGTAAGCTGCTACCACCGACAGCTTATAGTGGGGGCCTGGCTCCAACATCGCTGCTCTGTGATATCTGTATAAAATCGAAGCACCAAAGGAAAGTAGACAGAATGCCTGCTCCACGTGCGACTCGCCCATTCGAACTGCTTCATTCTGATCTGTGTGGTCCGATATCCTCAGAGTCAGCTTCCGGCTTGCGTTACTTCATCTTGTATATCGATGATTTTTCTCACTTGACCTGAGTTTACTTCTGTAACAAACCAGCCTTCCGTGAAGGTGTTCGTAACGGGAAACGACTATCGAGACTATCATAGGCTATCGACATAGCGTACGTAGTGTGCTTCGTTTATCGTTGTAGACTAACATCTTGCGTTCGTAGTAGGTATAGTGATCGTAGGAAGTCCTATCGTGTAGGAATAGAGTGCTTGCATGCAAGCGAGGTATCATAGAGATAAGCGCATTAGGTATCTCGAACATATTGCACCTATGGAGGGTCACTGTGAATGGGCGTGGCCCGTGCCCCAGTATCTGAGTGGTGTACTACTTAGATGGTTGTGCGAAGAGCTCTAACTACTGTGACCAAGTCTCCTACTTATAGACCCTTCACGCCAACAACCCTAACCCTGGTGACTCATAACTCGAGTCACGCGGTCCTATGACTCATAATGAGTTATGCCTGAAATCTATCAGATGACTCCTATGAGTCACGGCACAACATTCCATAAACCAATCATAAAACATAAAACATGTCAGGTGCGCAAAACGCGTCACCTGCCTGAAACTTGTGACTCATAATGTGAGTCACGCGCGAAAGTCATTACATCATTATGACTCACAATCGTGAGTCATAGAAACATCAACTAATCATAACATAATGATGACACGCAAGTGCGAATCATGTGAGAACTATGAGTCGACTGACTGCATAGCCCGAAACATAAACATACCTTATGACTAATAACTATTAGTCATGTGAAATCTGCCTTGCTTAGTCACGATTTGTGACAACTTCCTACCAAGCAAGACGGCCATCGAAGTAGTGTCGGTCGGTCTTTCAAGAATTTAAGGCGCTAGTGGAAAAGCCTCTCCCCGATCATCCCATCGTCAGGTTTCGCTGCGATACTGCGAAGGGCGAATACGACAACAGTTTGTTCCGTGAGATCCTGCGAGTATCGGGCACATCATTTGAACCCTCGCCACCTTACACACAGCATAAAAATGGAGTCAGCGAGTGAATGATCTGTATGGTTGTCACCAAAGCGCGGGCATTAATTTTGGACTCGGGTTTGAGCGACAAGTTCTGGGTGGAAGCAGTGAATACCGTAGTCTATCTCCACACACGATCTCTATCACGAGCGGTTGGTGGTGTTACTCCCTTTGAGAAGCTCTTTGGAGAAAAACCACAACTTGGACACCTTTGTCGGTTCCGTTGTGCTGCCTATAAACTCATCCCCGAGGCACAGAGAAAACGGAATTTTGCAGAAAGGGCCAAGAAATGTGTTTTTCTCAGATACGTTCACGAGATGGTTAAGATATGGCGCCTCTGGGATCCTCAGAGTAAGAGAGTGATCCAAGCATCTGACGTCCGCTTCGTGGAAGCAGAGATTATTGGGGAACGGCGGGTTGGCAATGAAGAAGAGTTGGAGATACTCAAATCTTGCATCCCGGATAACATGCAGCTAGAGGATGATGAGGCCGTTCCCATGGATGACGTCGTTATTCCCACCGATACTAGCAGTTGTATAGTCAATGTGGAAGACCAGGCAGTCATCGTGGGTGGTCGGATAAGTCCTGTGGATCCGAGTCCTCTTCCAGAAGGACAAAGAAAGGCAGTCACTAATGATGAGAGAAACCTAAGGCCTGTGAACCCGCCGGCACTGATGTTGTGCCGTTCTGGTCGGCACGGTCGTCTGGCTCAAGAACATGCGGCGATGCTTGGGTCTGGGGCTAGTGATGAGGCCGAGAGTGACTTGCTTAGCTACTGGGAAGCTCTTGGACAAAGTCACTATGCCAATTGGAAAGATGCCATGGGCGCGGAGTTCAGTTCTCTTATCGAGAATAAAACCTGTACGTATTGCTCCACGGTCCCAGTTGGCGCACATCCTATTGGATGTATGTGGGTCTATTTGTTGAAGACCAACCCGGATGGAAGTCGACGTTTTAAAGTGTGATTAGTGATAAAGGGATATGAACAGACAGACATCCGTGAGACTTTTGCCCCTGTTGCGAAGTTAGTCAATTTACGCATGATTCTAGCTCTCTCGGCTTCAAAAGGGTGGGAGGTTGACCATATGGATGTGGTAACCGCGTTCTTAAACCCTCCTGTCAATGATGATATTTACATGTATTTGCCTGAGGGCATCGACTGGCTTGACCCGAGCAAACCGGCTGGTATGACAGTTTGTACACTGAATAAGGCTTTCTATGGCCTTAAGGAAGGGTGGCGACTCTGGTATCGGCATATTGATGAGTTTCTACTATCTGCAGGCTTTAGGAAATCAATCAATGACCCAAATCTCTATCAGTCCATTGATGGTGAACTTCACCTGATTTTATACGTCGATGATTTATTGCTCGCAGCTAAACATCGCCATCGAATTGATGAAGCCAAGAACCTCCTACATTCCCGCTACCGAATGAATGACTTGGGCTCAGCAAGACAGTTTCTAGGTTTAGAAATTGATCGTCTACCTAATGGAAACCTCAAACTGCATCAGACTCGATTTATCCTGAAAGTTCTACAGCGCTTCGACATGCAAGACTGTAACGGAGTCCATACCCCTATGGAAATAGGGCAGAGGTTAGCATCGGCGAAGGATGATGATAAACTTATTGAACCGTGTGAGTATCAATCTCTAGTAGACAGTTTAATGTATATAGCCGTTGGAACTCGATCCGATCTTGCCTTCGCTATCACAACGTTGAGCAAGTTTAACACAAAGCCTACGACTGTTCACTTCCTCGCCACAAAGCGACTTCTTCAATATTTGAAACAGACTATTGGGATGGCTCTGGTTTATGGGGCTGTCGATAACTTGATAGGCTATACAGATTCAGACTTTGCTGGAGATCTGAATGACCGTAAATCTACATCAGGTTATGTTTTCACTCTGGCTGGTGCCGCAGTATCATGGAAATCTAAAAAGCAGTCCCTAGTTTCATTATTGTCAACCGAAGCCAAGTATATCAGTTGTTCTGAAGCTGCAAGAGAAGTGATATGGCTTCGCCGGCTTTACCACGAAATTACGGATGCTTATGCGAATACGAACAAGCCAGCTATACAGCTTCTCCTCTCCAACACCAAGGGCCCGATTTGTCTTGCGAAGACTCCACGATTCAACAACTGAACCAAGCATATCAATGTAAAATACTACTTTGTTCGAGACACCTGTACCCAGGGCCTGATAAGCCTTAACTATTTACCCACCACCGACATGATGGCAGATATAATGACAAAGCCCTTGCCACGAGATACACATCAATGTTACGTCAAAGGAATGGGATTACAAGAGGAAGAATGAGGGATAAGAAGGGGAGGATATAGTAGTATTGAGATTTGTTCTTTCCATTCTTACTATGTATGGGACACTCTTTTTCCTAGCCATAGTCTTCGGCAGGTTTTTTAATAAGGTCCCCAATATCTTTATTTTTATTTCCTTCGGTGGGAGGTTATCTGGAAGGGTGGGAGTGTTGTAAGTAGTGGAGATTGTCAGAGGCTTCCTGATAACCTCAAACGAGAAGCAGTCTGGACCTATACGAGGAGACACGAGGAGTTGTTTGGGAGCTGTTTAGAATGGAGAGATGCATTACGGATTGGAAGGGATGGAACCGCCAGGTGTGGTGGATATCTGTAAGGTTGACCTTTTTGTAGTATATAGGAATCATCGACTTCGGCGATAGGTGGTAAGAAGATTAAGTCAATTAACACGAAAACTACTCTTACCCAATTATATACAAAATCCTCTTCACGAAATTCTATAAATTCTTCACTTGGGCTTGACGGTAAGCTTTGTTAGATTACCATACTACAAGCTGAGGAACTATACAGTAAGGTATGTTTGCTATCATCTAATTATACAAGTAATCTCAGATCCTAGTATGATACTCATATTGCAAAGAATGCCATACGGATACGCCCAATAACACACCAAAATATGGAATTTTCACGCATTAATATTGTCTTGGAGTTTGGGATTTGGATCAGAATAATTCTGTAACAGGTTTACTCCTGTCTAACGAAAAGGTACAATAGAGGGCTAGCGGTTGACCGGCAAGCGCTAGGTCTAAGGGAGGCTTCAGAGAACTCGAAGGTAAAGAGGGATAATAGTTAAAGGGCAAGTGGAACTCTGAGATCACCATTCAACCAAGTATATTCTTCAAACATGAGTCTGCTGAAGTCTGCCGTTCTCCTGCTAGCCAGCAGATGAGTTTAAATACAAGAGTTCTCCCAAAGCAATAGTAATCAGATATCCTGCAACCACGATCATTACCGGGCAGTGCACCTTGCCCTGCATGTCCTGTGATCCCACATGAAACCTAAGAGTCATAATACTGCCACAATGCTATCGTCAGCTTACATGACCGTTCCTTCACTTGGGTTCCTAAATAAAACAATAAACATGTAAAACTAAACTTAACACAAGCTACCGAGTTTTAATATAACTCCGGGGCTGTAAAACAATCAAACTAATCAAGGTAAGCAAAGTAATCAAACTAAACATAGGAAATCCTGCACTCCGCCCCTGTATACAGTTACCGGAACATGTATATATGTTACAAATTCCACACTCTACATCTTATCGCTTCTCTACTTTACCTCTACTTGTTTTGGGAATGTGCATGTCATTTCTCTCCTCTACTATTTATATTGAATAGGGTTGGGGACTTGGAAATCTTCACATTGCCAAATGAAAATAAAGCACTTGTTACAGTAGGCTGTGTTGTCAGAGGTAATTTCAAATCAAGCTGTTAATGGCTGGCATTTCTTTGACCAGAGCTTGCATCAAAAATCTATGTAAGTTATTCCCAGAGATGTTCGAAGCCACCTAACTTATGCAATGTCTTGAATTTTAAATCTTTTTGGGCGGTTGATAATTATTCGGAATACCCCAATTTTTTAATTTTTTTTGATGGGAAATCCGGTTGTCCCAGAGTTTCCTCCGCTCATATAATGCTAATCCTAGCAGATACTAATGGTGCGGTGGGTAGGGAAATGGAGAAGTAGTAATTTGTGAAGTAAACAGACCAGGCTATATTATTAAAATGGCAATATCAGTCTATCATTTACAGGGCGGTGTGGGGGAGGGGTAATGATCCACAAGGCAGAATGAATAAAAAAGAGCAGTGATATTATACATGAAAGAGAGGATCTCTAATTTGAAGTCTAGAGATGAGTCAATGAAACGTAACAAATGTTGGAAGGGTGAAAGTTAAATAGGAAAATACCTTCCCACCTCTTTATTCCCCCTACGATAGAAACTCGAAATTCTTTACTTGATCATAGAATTAAATATCCGAGAGGTTTCTGATAATTATGTGGGTGCTCTATATTCCAAAGACACGACAAACCTAATGCTGAGAGAATTTGCAAGTTGGGAATAATGACTAAGCCAGAGAGAAAGAGGGAGTACATCAAGGGGGAGTATGAAGGCGGAATTATAGGCCTTAGAGGTTCAGTGAAGCGGTAGAGGGGGTGACATGGGGGATATAGAGGAAGGCCATTGGCATGGTAGGAAAATACCCGATGGCCGTGGTCAAGGATCCGGAGGGCGTGAGCAAGATGGTGATTTGTTGATCAGAAGCTAGGGCAAGATAGGGAATTTCCAGGTTAGCAGAAAATGCACTGGTAACGGAATGGTTGCCTTGTAGAAATAGTTGACCATTGGCGGTAACCATTTCTACAGGCCACAACTGAACGGTTGCCACTCCTTCCCTTTTTACCAAACAAGCTCTTAGAGGTTTGGTCGGGTATGCTATGCTATGATTTCTTGATGATCACATCTATCTTTGTGTTGAACTAATTTATTTATGGGATAGTATGCAGTGAGGTCACCCTGGACAAGGCTACATAAAGTTACCCATGAGTAAAGGCTGAGGTGCGTAGATCTACACCACCCTGCTCCAAAGACTGCCCTTGAGACTTGTTGGCCGCCACAGTACTCGCACAAAATAGTTTCTGTTTGAAATATGGCTATGGTGCACAATCTTTACTGCTATGTGGAGAATACTGAGCAAGTACGAGGGGGTTGCGTTGCACGCTAAGTGAGGAGGAATTGTGTAGTATGAGAGCAGATTGGTAAGAGTTCTGGTTCTTATTTCTTCTAAGTGAGATGGGCAGTGACTCCAGTATTTATACAGGAAGTGCGTTCTCCATATAACAAAGAAAGATAAGGGAAAACATAGTAAGAAACACAAGTGCGAACAATGTTTGACCTTGAAATCCTGCCAAGAAAATCTCAATAAATATGCGTAAATCTAAGATGGTGTGAGGAAATAACTTGAAAGAATTATGTATAATATGACCAAGCCAGGTGCATATAATAATGCATAAACAACCGTAAAAGCCCGAACACCAGATAAGAAACACATATGAGAAAACCCTAATCGTTATCATGAAATATTAATGAAATATGCGCAATTGTATCTTAGCTGTAGTAATGTCCGCTGTGTACAGGTGAAAACCGGGAACATATACCAAGTAGAGAAATATTCGATATTATCAAGGAGAATATACATATGAAACGAATCAAAGGAAAAGTTCAACAGTTTCTTGGCATTTTTTTGTATGGAGGAAAAAACCCTGGCGACACCCAAAATAGGCAATAAGTCAATACTTTTGTGGCACCATACCAGACTTACCTGAGTACCCGAGTACAGAACGATCCTTCTCCCTGCGGTTGCGAGTTACCAGATATACGGGGAAAAAAACTATCCAGTAAGCCATCACATTCTCTCTGTTGCGTGAGAGTACTCCTCTGCCGAAAGCGGTGGGTAGAAACCACAATTGCTGAATATGCAACCGCATAAGTTTTTTCAAGAGGCTGCAGACCAAGTCTGATAGTAGAACTTCCCTCAAGATTGAAACAATCCTGAGAGAAGAGACAATCCATCTGAGGCGAAATATTCTGGATGGGATGTGAGATGGGTTAGGGTTGGGAGATGCATATTGGGGCGACACTGGAGCGGATAAGAGCTCAAGGCGGAGGGAAGGCGAAACTAGCTATGACGGCGTTAATATGGATATGCCATTCGAAAAGGCCGTTACTGGTAGATGAACTGTGCCATGCACTGACTGTGGAAATTGGATCAACCCATTTAGTAACGACAATGTGCCTGGGACTGAGACGCTGCTTACCTGCTTACCTGCTGTCAAGGGCTAGTCACTATAGATAAGAAAGCCCCAACTTTCCGGTTGGCCCACCACACACTTCGCGTGTACCTCTCTACTCGTCCCGACTTTCTCCCCGGAGCTCACTCAGTGATTGCGGAAACCTGCTCAACTTATCTAAATCCAGATCAGGCCAAGGCACTTCCAGCCAAACCAAAACCTGACCTCTCAAGTGTCCCCTTCCTCAAATATTGTTGGCCATATTGGGGTAGAGCTTACGGATCGCACGTTGTCCCTTGCAATGGAGCTCTTGGACCAGTACGAAAACCATGTAGCCGCTAATGCACTTTTTTATACACTTTTAGGAATGAGTGGCCGTGACGTCAACCAGGGTGATTCTACTGGCATGACACCACACGGATTAGCAGAAAAGGGAGGGCAAGGGGAGGCGCTGGAACTGTTGCTGGGGCAGGAAGCTGTCAGCCCCCACAAGGCAGACAACTTGGGCAGGACACCAGTTTCATGGGCTGCCATTGAAGGGCACGAGTCAGTGGTGAAACAGCTTTGGGGCAGGCAAGACGTCAGCCCCGACAAAGCAGACAATGGGGGCAGGACACCAGTTTTATTGGCTGCCATTGAAGGACACTAGTTAGTGGTGAAGCAGCTTTTGGGCAGGCAAGACGTCAGCCCCGACAAAGCAGAGAATGGGGGCAGGACACCAGTTTTATTGGCTGCCATTGAAGGACACTAGTTAGTGGTGAAGCAGCTTTTGGGCAGGCAAGACGTCAGCCCCGACAAAGCAGACAATGGGGGCAGGACACCAGTTTTATTGGCTGCCATTGAAGGACACTAGTTAGTGGTGAAGCAGCTTTTGGGCAGGCAAGAGGTCAATCCCGACCAACCAGACAATGGGGGCAGGACACCACTCTCGTGGGCTGCCGCCAATGGGCGTGAGTCTATAATCAAGCAAATTTTGGACCGGGTCGACGCCAACCCCAACTGCCCAGACAAAAATTGTCACCACTCCGGTGTGCGTCTACAAATGGACATAGAGGTGCAGTTGTTGGAAGCGGAAAGGTTGATATGTCATGCCAAACTGCCGTTAGGTTCACATTTTCAAACGGAAGGAAAAGGTCATTCGCATAGGCCAACGGAACGGAAACGGAACCATTCCATCCAAACAGGCCCCTATAGTGAACTGGGTGTGTTGGATCTCATTAACTAGTATTCGCAATGAGCTTTCTGCATCTTATTAACTACCGGTAGTATTCGTTATTTGATTAACCTAATTTGCTAAACTTATTATGCTTTAGTACCACTTTATCTGCTGCGATCTTGAGACCCAATTTAATGGGTGTTCACCGCAATTGAAAAACAGAAAGAAAAGAAGGAAAAGTGCTGTGGCGTGCCCAGTTCCCTTTCTTGGGAAGGGGACCGAGAGCGCGGCGAAAAGGGACTGGCACGGCCACAAACTACAGACAAAAAAGAACAAAGAAATGCAGGACCCTAGTGTTATAAACCGTCCGGGGGGCCCATAGGGCGTGGCGGGACGACTGCCAAGAACCCTGGACAGGCGGGGCCGCAAAATGCGGTCCGTTCCTGTCTGGGAAAGATCAAGACTGCCGCTATTGTTGCGGCAGGCCCTACAATGTGAGACAAATTAGCGCAGGGGACTGCAGGGGACTGCAGGGTAAAGCTTTTTGGGCTATTCAATAATTTCGTATGCTAAACGGGGGTGGAGACTCGCGTAAAGGAGAAGAAAAGAAGTCTGATATTCCATTGTAACCACCGCAGGGATGGACTCTGATTAGATCGTCTACCTTTCAATATCCCATGATCGCCCGAAGTGGAAAATACAACGGAGATATGGTAGACTGAAATGATCGTTTATTAACAAGAGGTGAAGAAAAAAAAAACCAAGACTCTCTTATTGATGGGTTAATCTCTTGACAAATAGCAATTAGCAGTCACGTCAAGGAGGTTAACAGCCATGAACCTACCCCCGATATTCCCAGCGAAAACAGTCCAAACTTCAAACTCCGGTATCTCTATGAAAGCTTGAGATATTTTTATTTTCTTTCTATTAGTATATTGATGATCGCCCACTATATCACCTAATAGAGCAATAATTCTCATTAGACTTGTAGTTGAAAATCCTTTGGTGGTTGAAGATGGACAATATTTTCTTGGTCTACTTGCAGCCAAGGGAACCCTGATGTCCTAGTGCCGGGTTCCACCATCCTAGCCCCCCACAGGGCGGAAGCAAAGAGCCCAGCCGGGATGGGCCCATAGGGCAACATTCAATATGAAGGCACTAACGGGATAAATTTATTGTCTTTGCCTCGTCCTTTTCAAGTTTTTCTTTCATCTCCCTACACTATCACCGGCCCCACTATCACTGGCACGACGACGACCGCCATCATCCCGTCCATGCAAACTTGGGGCGAGCCATTTTGATTATTGCGCATTAATTACAAGTGCACTAGGCCACAGTCTCCGGAATTTGTGCTAGCTTTCTACAGGAGGGAACCGGCGCTATTTCTCCCACCGCTAGCTATAGGCAAGTCTCATCCGCATGCTTTGGTTCCTGTTGCAACAGAGGAAGAGCCTTTAACTAACACAAGAGAAGTTAGAAATAGATTTATTGCAAAGTTTTTTTTCCAACCAGCACCGGCAGCAGAGTATTCAAGCTATGTAAGTGGGCTTGCCAGCAATTTCGGCCGCTAAACGCGAAATAACCTTTAGTTTAGTCCCCGGGCAAAGTGAAGCGTAAAGATGGTATGTTTTAATTCCTGTTTTTACCTTCCCTCCCATTAGCAAAGGCGAAATGTACTCGAGTATAGGATAGAACCATGGAGCCCGTGTTTTTCCAACACGCCTATCTTTTGGTCTGAATAGGGCAGACGGCTGTACAGCTGCACCTCGCTATAACGAAATCCTTTATACCTGAACCGCTATTAGGAATGAACCTTCACGGAATTTAGATCGTTGCTTGGATACCAACAGCAGTGTTCCCAGCCGTCGAGTCCGCCCATCTACAGGGGAAGACTGGTCAGACTACAGCCCATAGTCTCTCTTTTCGGGGGTACTAGGATGGACTACGCCCAGGGAGGTGAGGACATTGCAGACTATTTCCCAAAGGAGACCCGAAGTTGACGCGTAGCGTAGGACAGTTCAGAATACCTTCCCGGATAGCGCAGTGAGGTTTGCAGGTACAACCCAGGAGTTACAGAACTGCAGAGACTTGCAGGGACCTACCGCCGCTCTCTTAGACAGCAGACTTTCCCAATTGGTGGGTGCTCTTACTCTACAGCTCGGACATATACCTAGGGCTCTGTAGACTGAAGTCCGGTAGATGCCTGCAGGGTTGCCTGAGTGCTTGAGATCACTGGTTAGAACAAGTATTTCTTATTGTCTACCAATGTGCTATATCGTTCTACTGGTAACCATTGCGGCTATTGCATGGAAATGGTGGATGGTAGAACATTGGAAAAACAATAAGAAAGAAAGATCAACTTAGTAGTCTACGTGTCTACAGATATTTGCTGCTATTGCATTGTAATATGAGTACTTTTCTCTTATGCTCTAGCCATAACGTTCTACTGGTAACCATTGCGGCTATTGGATGGAAATAGTGGATGATGGCGACAGGCAACAAGAGAAAGGGAAAACCTTACATGTAGTAGGCTTATCTTTGGAAGATGGTAGTACGGCTACTCAGTGTTCCCAAGCGTCCCATCCGCCCTGTAGACACCTACAGGACTCCAGTCCCGGTCGTCCGGGCGTCTGTCTCAAGCTGTAGGGCCAGGGTGTCCGTCCTTTGGGAAAGACTACCACCGTCTAAGAGGTGACTGTAGGTGCCTACAGTCCTCTACAGATCGGTAACTCCCGAACCGTATCTGCAGTCCTCACCCGTTATCTGTAGTCTTTGCCCGTTATCTGCAGTCTTAGCCAATTACCTGCAGCCCCCGCCAATTACATGTAGGGCCCGCCCATCATCCGGAGTTACCCGGCAAGTGGCGCCATCTGAGAGACCTGCAGTCCCCGCCCGTCCGTCTCGGGCGGCCATCCGGACGGACGTCAAGATACCCGTCCGCCCCGGGCACCCTTTCAGGTACCGCCGTCCGTCCCATCCGGACTGGACGCTTGGGAACACTGCGGCTACTAGATTTTCTAGCGTGAAAGGTCAGCCATCCCAAGCATCATGTGCGCCTGCAGGCGCCCGCAGGACGACACTCTCAGGCATTCCAAATATGTGTTGCAAGTTGCAGGCAAGAACATTACACCTCTAGGAAGGGCAGCTCTCTAAGGGGGTGGCGGTAGGTCCCTAGCGTTCTCACTAGGCAGGAACTCTCGAAAAGTACCTACAGTCCTCCCCCGCCACCTGCTGTTCTCGCCAATTACAGATGGGTCGATTACCTGCAAGGGCCCCCAATTATTTGTTTACAGAGCCCGCCCACCACCTAAAGTACAGTGGCAGATTCTACAGCCTGGACGCTTGGGTTGCCCAATTTTTAATCCTGGGCGAGGACACGAGTTGCTTTCCCTACAGGACCAAGCAAAAACTGAGCACACATCATGACTCCTTACAATTTCGTAATTTCGAACGCATTTAGGACTGCTAGTACTACGATAAGGAGGAAAACAATAAATTCTGTACGCTGCTGATCTGGTGGTTTAGAATTACTTGTATTCGCTCTTTTCCTGCCTTTTGTTCAGGCAAACCTAGGCAGTGTTCCCAACCGTCCGGGGCCCGGCGGAGCCCGTGGGGGGACTGCCAAGAACCTTGGATGGGACGGGACGTCTATCTGTAATCCGTCTGGGGCGGCCTAAGGGCAGGACGGCGGGTCCTACAGGGTGAGACATGTTAGCATAGGGCAGGGGGGGTGGACGGCGGGGAACGGCAGGGGATGGCCGGGGACAGCTGAGAATGGTCGGGAATGGTGAGGGACGGCAGGGGACGCCCGGGGACGCCCGGGGACGGCACGAGTGATCTCTCATGGGGTGTGGATGATGTGTTCGGTGGTGTATGATCTCAACTTGGCTAGAACAGGAGGTCCAAGCGCTAGGACTATAGCCCCCTATAGTCCGTCCGGTTCTCACCTTCCCGGGCGTAGTCCGTCCCGTCCTCTCCCAAAGACAGACGGACTGGACTGTTGGGAACACTGAGCGCCCCAGAGACGACGGCCGGGCGCTACCAATTACGGCCGGGCGCGGTAGATCATGGCCCACCCCTATAGAAGACAGCCGGGCCACACGGATAGTGATGGGCACGATCAGATCATAATCGAGTTTTGCTCGATCAGTAGTCTGCCCGATCACCTCGATCATAGAGGTCTCTCGATCAGATCATGATCGAGCAGAGCATCCATGATCAGATCGATTTGCTTGATCATGGGTACTGCTCGATCATGCTCGACAATCATCGAGTATACTCGAGCATCTTAGTTCATGACCGATCACTCTACTAATCTTAGTTATTGGGTGATGCGATGAACATATATAAAGGGAGTCTACCCGCACACTAGATACCAATTCTTTCAGCCAGGCTTTACCCTGTTAGCTCTTTGGCAAACTACTATCTTGACTACTGACTTTATTATCATATTGTCATCACCCCCAGGATTGTACTGCCGTTAAGGATTATGAGCTTGGATGAGTGATATTCTTTACTTTAGAGTTTAAATAAATTATTGAACCACTCCTATTGTTTCGTGTCTATCGCAGTTAGTCAATACCAATAGATTTGGATCAGCCACAAATTGCCGTGATACACTAGATGGACGATAGGGTAGGGAACTTCTGTTCTTGTTATAACACGCGTGTAAATATTCAGACTCCAAATTGAATGAATATTTAATCCTTGATGGGCACAAAATCGATCATACTCAAGTATGGTCGACGATACTCGACGATACTCGACGATGCTCGAGCAGTGGTCTTGATCGATCACTCGATCAGGGTTCCCCAGTTTCATCGATCATTCAATCATGATCGTGCCCATCACTACACACGGATGAGTGACGGGCTGTAACCGGTACAGGTTACCAGTTCAGGTATGGATTTGTTTTATGTATTTGTTTCAGGATACGAGCTCAGGAGACTCGTAAGCCTTGTTATTTGTTTTGTGTATTTGTTTCAGGATACGAGCTCAGGAGACTCGTAAGCCTTGTTATTTGATACTTGTATTGTTTTAGGATACGAACTCCGGAAGTTCGTAAGCCTTGTTTATTGTTGGATTGTTTATGGGTTAGGTATCGTTTGATACCTTAGGATTTGGATATAACTGATGCGAGATGGATTATCGCAAGTGTATTTAAAGACCTGTATCTCTCCGGACTTGGAGAGATCAGACTTCGACAGACAGAGTTTTCAATATACTTGGTTGAACAGTTATCTTCTATTCAGTTCGATTCGAGAATCTTTGAGCTTCGCACAGGCCTAAAGCACTTGGCCTTCTCTTAGTAGTTTCGATAAAAGTAATAGAGTCTATTCAATTACTTGTTGGCGTCTCCGGTACTTGATCTCGTTTATACCACCGGTTTGGTTAGAGTCAATACCGATATCCCTTTGCAAGACCGCTACCCCACGGGAAGCGGTTACATTTTTTTAACTTCAGCAAGTCAACGAAGACACCATTTCGAACCTAAAGACAAGGACAGGCAAGGAGATCTCTCGAGAAGAGCTCACCAAGCCAACTGAGAAGTCCTTGCGAGATAAGGCTCGAAGAGAGCAGAAGAAAGCAAGCAAGCAGTTCGAAATCGACGAGGCTGCTCGACAGCTATCCAGAGACGAAGCACAGGTAGTGCTAACGGAGTCAGCAAAAGAACTTGAGAAGGAGACAGCCACTAGACCAGGAGAGTTCCCATCGACACCCAAGAAGAAAGGGGAACCAGCACCACCTCCAGACCCAGACAGTTCAAGCAGTGATAACGATAGCGACAGTAACGACAACATGTCAGAAGCAGGACCGGCAGATCTTCCTGCAGCCCCTCCAGACCCAGTACTGGAAAGAACGACTAGGTTAGCAGCAAAGCTACACCAGCCTCCAACCTTCAGTGGTGAAGGAGACGATCTCAAAGAAGAAGCCTTTGAGACATGGTATACTTCGGTTCGATTATACCTGAACCTAACAGGAGTGACACCAAACGCTCCAGGATCTGGAACCTACTGGATACTCTATACCACGAAACGAGCACTAAAAGCTAGTCACCAAGCATTCAGAGAGTTTGGCGATGATATCACTAGAGACCAACTAGTCGGACACCTAAGGGACCTATTCGTTTCCACCCGCCAAAAAGATAACCTCTTTGAGAAGTTTAACGCAGTACAACAAGTCACCAAAGAAGGGAAAGTACGAAGAATCACAGAAGTCATCGTCGACCTCAAGATGTACCAGAACCAACTATCAGAAGAAGTGATAACCGAATATATATTCCGTCAAAGACTGTACAACAGCATGCATCCGAAGTTGAGACAACAAGCTGAGTTAGTGTACGATGAAGACGATACCTTCAAACAGCTCATCAAGGATGTTGAACGAATAGATGCAGTCCTTAGGGACACAGGAGTCTACAAAAGTGAGAAGAGGGAATACTCTTCAAGCAGCTCGAAACCAAAGGACCGCCACAAATCAAAAGGCAAGCCGACCAAAGGATACAAGAAGCAGGATAGAGATGACAGGAAAGGTGGACCAACCTGTTACTCCTGCGGCGGAAAGGGCCATATGTCCAAAGAATGTCCTTCTAAGAAGGATGACAGGAAAGGCAAAGGAAAGGCGATCAAGAAGGAAGCAAGATCGAATAATGTCGAATATGAGCAGGACTAAATGGATGAAGTCTACATCCATGCTACCGAGATCGAATCCTATGCCACAGCCCAAACGACACGACCAGCAAACATCAAACCTCATGGTTCTCTAGAAGGAACGATACACCTCAATGGAAAGGAAGCCAAGGTTCTCTTTGACACTGGAACGATTGGAGCCAATATTGTCAGCGCTCACTTTGTCACCACACATGGGATACCATGTATCGAGATGGCGAAGCCCACGAAAATTCATATGGCTATGAAAGGGTCGAGGTCCGAAAGCCAAAAGGAATGTTCAGTGGAGATTTCGGTTGGAGAAATGAAGGTTCCCAATACCAAAATGATAATTGGAAACCTAGCAAAATACGATGCCCTTATTGGAATGCCCTTCCTCATGCAACACCAAGCATCAATAGACTGCCACAAACTTACCCTTGAATTCCCAAAACACAGAGTCAGGTTGAACTGTACACCCACCAGCGAGTATGTCAGAGCGGCAGTAGTCTCCACAGAAGAGATAATGGACCAACATGCAGACGTGTTTCCGGAATCAATACCGGAAGGACTACCGCCCCTAAGGAAGATCAATCACAGGATCAGGCTGAAACTCGGTGTTGAAGTCCGGACATTACCAACCTATTCTGTCCCTGAACGCCATACAGCAGCTTTGAGCCAGTGGATCAGGGAGAAGGTGTTAGGCGGGAGCCTATCTCAAAGTCTTGCGAGATAACTGAGGCCGATAATCTTAATCGTAGACGGAGATTGTCTAGGAGGGCTCAATGATTCAAAATAGAGGTTGGTAAAGTGATAAAGATTTTTCTAGCGTAAAAACTTATATTGATAAGATCTCTTCTCCGTTG